>Ga0070696_100002019_pt1 | contig 13314 bp, 13 predicted proteins | sample KBSK1253metaG_FD_65474 | JGI IMG/M metagenome (GOLD analysis project Ga0070696, IMG submission 65474) | Corn, switchgrass and miscanthus rhizosphere microbial communities from Kellogg Biological Station, Michigan, USA - KBS K1-25-3 metaG | ecosystem: Host-associated > Plants > Roots >... | reverse complement strand
GCTGATCGAGAGCGGAGAACGCGGACTCGGACTCCCGAAACGCATCACCGGTTTCGTGCTGCCGCTCGCCGTGTCGACGTTCAAAGTGGCGGGGCCGGTGTCATGGACGATTGGCGCGCTGTTCGTCGGCTGGTTCTACAATGTTCCGCTGCACGCCCGCGAGCTCGCGACGATTGCCTTTGCCGCCATCTTTCTGGCGTTCGCGGCGCCGGGGGTGCCGCGCGGCGCGTTCATCATGCTCACGCCACTGTTCCTCGCGATCGGGCTGCCCGCGGAAGGAATTGGCATCCTGATCGCGGTCGATGCGCTGCCGGACACGTTCGCGACAACGCTCAATGTGACCGGAGATCTCGCGGCGGCGGCGATAGTCGCGAGCACAGATCGCAAGTCTCGGCCGCTTATCGCTACGGCCGCCGCGGGATCCGGCTCCGGTGCTTTGGAGCCAGATCCTTCGGTCGCGGAGCCCGCCCTCGAGCGCAGCGACGGGCTCCCTCAGGACTAGGGGTTAGCAAAGTTCGGGTTGTTGAGCGTCTCGACGTCAGGCAGCGGAACGCATGTGAGACTGCTGTACGTCTGCCCCTTGCGATTAACTCCCGTCGTGAACGGCAGGCTGTACCGCAGCATGTCGCCGTACCGCTGGCCTTCGCTGAAGAGCTGACGCCGGCGTTCCTCGAGCACGAGATCCGTGTACGCCTGACCGGTCGGCGGCGGACCGGCGAGCGCGGGAACAGAGTTCGCGGTCCGCACGCGATTGATGGCATCGAAGCCTTCCTGGCCACCAACCGCCTCGGCGTAAATCAGCTGCGCCTCATTCCATGAAGCGATGGGGAGCGGTGTGCCGCCCTGGTTCGCGATGAACTTCTGCTGCTGCCAGACGCGCGTGATGCCGTCGGCGCCGTTGCGGCCGGCGTCCCTGGTCCTCACGCGCGGGTCCGCAACGCTGCCAGCGACGCCGTTCACGGTCAGGTTGCGATACGCGTCCGCCACCGACAGGAAATCGTTCCTGATTGTCAAGTTGTAGATCCGGTTCTCGCGCGTCGCCACGCCGCCTTCGGTGAACTCGGCGGTGCGGACGAAGCCGCTCGGGACGAGGATCGCGTCCGCGGCCGCTTCGGTGAGCTTCTTGAGATCCAGCTGCGCTCTCGCGCGGCCGACGCGCGCCATGTTCAAGAGGCTTGCATCGTTGATTGCCGTCGCTCGTGCGATCGCGTCCGTGAACCGATCGACGGCAATGGCGACCACCTCCTCGCGCGTCATCTTCGGGCCGCCATCGATTGTCTCCTCGCAGAGACCTTCGCCGAGCAGGAGGTACGCGTACCCGGCGTACGCGCGAGTCTGCGTCATCATCAGCGCGCGGTTCGGCACGTCCGCGTCGGTCAGCCCTTCGAGACGGTTGAAGGCATCGTCCAGCTGGAAGCGCGCCTGCTGGAGCGGCGTGTAGAAGCCCATGTCGGTGCTATTGCGGTTGAAGTTGCAGCTGCCGGGTGCGCCCTTGATCTCGATCACGCCGCGCCACTCCCAGATGTGGTTGTTGACGAAGCCGTTCGCGGAGAGGTATTCACCGGAGAGCATTCCTCCGGTGGCGGCAAAGGCAACGACAGCGCACTGCATCGTCTGTATGGCCGCCGAGACGAGCACCGGAGCGAGCGTCGGATCGGAGAGCGCGTCGTCGGGGACGTTGGATGGATTGTCGACGCTGAGCAGGCTGTTGCACCCAAGGGTGCTCGCCAGTGCCAGCGTGAGCGCCGACCGAGCCATGATTCGGAATGACATCTTCGTAGTCTCCTCGGTCAGAGGTCAGTAGGAGAGGCGCAGCGACGCGATGAAGCTCGACGTCGGCGGCATGATCGTCTGATACCCATTGGAGCGAGAGCCCACGGCGCGGATCTCCGGATCCCACACGTGCTGGTCCGCGACGTCGACGTGGATCAGGCCGTCGCGCGGCGTGTTCCAGCCGTGCTGCGCGGTCCAGAGCATCGCGAGACTGCGTCCCGCCACCGTGAACGATCCACCAGAGGCGCCGGCGTACCTCGCATACGACGGCTTGATCTTGTACGTCGCCGACAGCTCGCGAAGCTTGAGGAAGCCGGCCTTGTACGTGCCTGGCGCGTCCGCCTCGATCGCGCGGTACGTCTGGAGGAACGGATCGTTGCGCTCGATCACGGCCTTGGTCGAGCCCTGGTTGTGGAGCGCCCGGATCTCGGTGTTCGACTGCAGGTGGCCGCCGTTGCCGTCGACACGCGCGTAGAGCGAGAGATCCTCCCACAGCGTGAGCAACGAGTTGAAGCCCATCTGCCACGTCGGCTGCGAGTGTCCCCAGAACACGCGAGGCGCCGGGGTACCGGTGAAGGTGCCGATGGGACAGGGCGCATCCGGTCCACCCATCTCGAGCCCGGACTTGCCGGTGCCGCCGTCGCAAATGGCGGAGAGCACGTTCCCGGTGGCGTCGAGCGTGGCTGACCGCACCTTATACAGGAAGAAGTCAGCGATTCCGAAGCCGACACGGTTCTGCGCCTGGCCGCCGCCGCCCACGGTGAAGAACTGCTGGCCGCCGAGGTCCTTGATCTCGCTATGGTTGTTGGCCAGCTGCGTGCCTAACGACCACTCCACGCGGCGGCTCTGGAGCACGCGGAAGTTCGCGGCGAACTCGTTCCCCCCCATCTGTGCGCGGCCGATGTTCTTGACCTGGTTGCCGGGGAAACCGACCGACGGCGGCACCGGCACATTGACGATTGCGTCGGTGACATTGCGGCTGAAGTGCGTGTACGACACGTCCATGCGGCCGCTGAGCAGCGTCGTCTCGAAGCCCAGCTCGAGCTCCGTGCTGCGCTCCGGCTTGAGCTCCGGATTTCCGTATGAGGACGGCACGAGTCCCGCCTGGTTCTGATAGCCGGTGCTCGGCGCGTAGAGCCGCGCCGCGTCGAAAGTTCCCGGCTGCGTTCCCGCCGCGCCGTACGCCGCGCGCAGCCGGAGATCGCCCAGCAGGCGCGGGAGATACGGCACGCGATCCCTGAAGAACGGCTCTTCGCTCAGCACCCACGAGGCGCTCACCTTCGGGTAGTACGCCGCCTTGTACTCTTTGCCGAACGCACTGTTGTCATCACCGCGGATCGCGGCCGTGAGGAACAGACGATTCTGCCACGCCGCCTGCTCCTGCGCGAACATGCCGACGGTCGCGTTGGCGACGTAGCTTTCCGTCGCGTTGCGAGTGGTGGTGCCGGTGACGACGGTGATCGGCGAGGCGGGGAAAGTGGTGCCGCTCGCTGTGGTGTTGCTGGCCTCCGAGCGATAGTGCTGGAAGCCGGCGGTGCTCGTGAAATCGACGGCGCGGAACGAGTACTTGAGGTTCGCGGCATAGTCGAGGCTGAGGAAGTTGCGTAACGCGCGTTCCACGCTTTTGCTGCCCAGACCATTGGATCCGTAGAAGCCGGCATTTGCGGCCGTCTCGCGCGGATAGAGGCTCCAGTTGCTCTCCGAGTTCACGTCGTAGCCGACGATGAAGCGCTGCGTGAACCAGGAGAACGGATCGTGCTGCGCCGTGATGCTGGTCGTGGTGCGGTCGTTGTCGGCGTGATTCTGGACGTCGTCCCAGAGCTCGCGCGGCGCGAAGCCGAAACCGCCCGTCGTCGGAATGTTGCTATAGCGACCCCACACCAGATTGCTGAACGGATCGGGATTGATCTCGCCCGGCTGCGCGAGACGAATGCGATCGCGGATGTAGCCGAGGCTTCCCTGCAGACGAAGTTTGCGCATCGGCTCGACGTCGATATTGGCGCGTCCGCCGAACTTCTTCTCCCAGTTCCACGGTACGACGCCGACGTCGCGGTCGTAGGATGATGAGAGATAGTAGCGCGTGACGTCCGTGCCGCCGCTCAGGTTGAGGGCGTAGCCCTGGTTGTCACCATTGGTGAAGACCGGGCCATGTCCCTGCTGCAGCTCGCGCTCGTAGAGGTTGAAGCTGACGAGGTTTCCCAGGGAGTCCCTGGCCCAGAGCAAACCGGCGCGACCTTCGGGATTCTGGAGCCAGTTGGTGCCCTGACGTGTGTCGAATTGCCAGCGCGCGCTGTTGCTCTTGCCGCGCTTGGTGATGATCTGCACGACGCCATTGGACGCTTCGGTGCCATAGAGCGTCGCGGCCGCTGGCCCCTTGATGATCTCGATCGACTCGATGTCCGCGGGATTGACGTCGTTGAGGCGGCTCGCGCCCGCGCCACCGCGCTGCGCGGGACCTTGGGCCGCGTCGGCGTCCATGCGCACGCCGTCGATGTAGACGATGGGGTCGGTGCCCAACGTGAGGCTGCCGACCGAGCGGATCCGGACCTGCGCGCCGGTGCCGATCTGGCCGGTGGAGGGCAGGACGATGACGCCCGGCGAGCGGGCGCCGATCAACTGCTCGACGCTGCGCGGTGCCGCCTGTTCGCGCACCTGGTCCGCGTTGATGGTCTCGATGACGTTGCCGACGGCTCTTCGCTCGACGGCGCCGCCGGTTCCCGTGATGACGACCTGGTCGAGCTGGATCGACTGCATCGGGAGCGCGAAGTCGGCGGTGGCGGTTTCGTCCGCGCGCACGGTGACGGTGCGCTCCTGCGCCACGTGGCCGAGGATGCGCGCGCGAAGCCGCAGGGTGCCGGCGGCGACGTTGGCGAGCACGTATCGGCCAGCCGTGTCAGTTCGCGCGCGCGAGCGGACGCCATCGCTGCCGACCACGGTGATCTCCACGTCAGGCAGCGGACGCGAGCTCGCCTGGTCAGTGATCTGTCCCGCGATGCGGCCCGTCTGCGCATGGGCGGCGGTGCCGATGAGGAACACGAGACCCAGGAGCGCCGACCAGCGGACTCCAAGAAGATTCAACATGGTGTCTCCCCGGGAAAGTTGCCGGCTCGAACATGTTGTTGGCGTCCGTGGGTGGCAAGCGATGTGACGATCTTGCGCCGTGACTGAGTTAAAGCACCTCGCAAAGTGCTAATGCTCTGGCGCCAGGAGTTGTACCTGAGGGTGCGACTGTTGTCGCAGGGGTCATAGGGTTTAATAATGCCGCAGCTGAACTCCTGGGGCTTGGGCGGCCCGCTGCTACGCCCTGCGCACTGGGTAGCGCAGGTGCGTGACGCCGACCCCCGCGATCACCGTCGGGTTGCCAAGGACAGCTGGCGTGCCGGCGAGGTGGTCGAAGAGTCGAACTCCGGAGCCAAGTAGCACCGCCGCGATGTCGACGCTGATTTCGTCGAGTAGGCCCGCATTCAGCAATTGCTGGATGGTGTCGGCGCCGTGGACGCCGACGGACTTTCCGCCGGCGGCGGCTTTGGCTTGCTTCACGGCGCTCTCGATGCCGTCGGTCACGAAGTGGACAGTCGAGTTGGGGCGCGGCCATCCTTCGGGGATGCGGTGGGTAAGCACAAATGCCGGTCCCCACGCGTGCTTTCCGCCCCAGCCATGAGCGACCTCGAACGTGCGCCGACCGGTGAGCACGGCACCAAGTCCGGAGGTGAGACCGCGAATGTGCTCCGCGCTCGGCCGGGACACATTGAACGTCATGGGGTCCGCCCCTCCGGTGTGGATTTCGACGTCTCCCGAGTTCATGTACCAGTCGAACACTTCACCCACGCCATCGTTGCGGTCGGCGACGTAGCCGTCGAGCGACATGGACATGATTGCGACAACCTTCGACATTGCGATATTCCGTTCGAGGGGTGAAGACTGCATTCAGGGTGGGGCTGTCAAAGAGTACTACGAGATTCAACTTTGCGTCTTAGTGCGCGCGCTAATGCTATCCTCCCGAATCGTTCGCCCGGCGCGCTAGATCGCCATATGCCGAACTGCCGACTCATAGTTCCGCTGATCGTTTTTGCATTTGGGCTCGCTTGCGGTGGGCCTGTCAACCATCGCGTAGCCGACTCGGCTCGTTCCGCTATTCGGATGGCGATCAGTCAGGGCGTGGGCGCTGAGATTCGCCTTGCCGACCTCACACCATTCGCTTGGAAGCGAGTTCTGATACTCGCGCCCTACAGTCGCGGGGCGATGATCTCTGATTCGCTGCACGTCAATCGATTGACGGCTCGAAGACTCGCGGATGGAATTGAGGTACGCGAAGACATCAACCTCTTGGTTTTCGAGCTACCGAACGGTCGCCTCGAGAGTATGGAGGTTGGGCGCGGTGTCGCCGACTTTGGGCCGGAGCTTACGAGGCGAGTCTACCTGCCGCAGCAAGCCGTCTTTCGGGTGCGAACACCGCCGGAAAAGAGTCATGGCAATGTGGGGCCTCAATGAGTCGGCTCATTCGTTGGATTCGCGCAGCTCTTGGGATTGCCGTTGTCTGGGGACTCCTCTGGGTCGCCATCGGAGTTGGGTTGACTGTTGTCTTCGGCGTATTCCGGCCAGACGACATCGGAGCTGGCGAGGGACCGACCAGGACTCTGCCGATCCTCGGGCTCGTCGGCTTTTGGTCTGGACTCGCGTTCGCCGGTGTGATGTCACTTGCAGAGCGACGTACCGAGCTCCACGAGCTCTCGTTGGCGCGCGTCGCGTTGTGGGGGCTAGCTGCGGGAGCGGGAATCCCACTGCTGATGGGCACGGACGGTAGCATGGGGTGGCTCACGGGTCTTATGGGATCTGTCTTCGCAACTGCATCGGTAGCAATCGCCCGACGCGGAGCCCACCGGCAGATCGATGCTTAGTATGAACAAGCTCCGGATCATCAGATCAATTGGCGTCTTTGCAAGCGTCGTCGGCGTTGTTCAGATCGCCGACGCGCTCTTTCGCCTGCTCCTGGATGGTGTGCTTGTCCTCGCGAAGCCTGGTGCCGGTCCACTACTTCTCGCTCTTAGCATCGCGCTGCTCCGCGAAGTCTACCTCGTCCGGTCTCACAACCGTCACAGCGCTTTCGAGTCTGAACGCAGCTAAACTCCGGGCATTGGGACCACATGACTCCAATTCAACTATTAAGACGCCTCGTCATTACGTGGTTCGGTGTTGCGTGGTTTGCGTATTTCGTGCTTGATGTGCTTGGAGACAATCACGGCTCCCGCATCGGTCGCGCGATTACCGCAGGGTTCTTTGTCGCGCTTTCGACAGCCCCAGCGTACTACTGGCGTTTTAGAGGGAGATCCAAGTCAAAGGCCGCCTAACGACGACGGTGCGAAGGAGTAGTTGCAGTCCACTCCACTGGCGGCACACTCTTACGCAATGCGACCGCTTCGGTACTCCATCAACGTCACATTGGACGGGTGCTGCGATCATCGTGAAATGATCCCGGACGAAGAGCTGCATCGTCACGCGGCCGAGAACATCGCCCAGGCCGATGCACTCCTCTTTGGCCGGGTGACATACGAAATGATGGAGGCGGGCTGGCGGCGGCCAGCGCCGACGATGCCTGCCTGGACGGCCCCGTTCGCGCGCACGATCAGCGCGGCAAAGAAATACGTCGTGTCGAGCACCTTGGCCCGGGTCGATTGGAACGCGGAGCTCGTGCGCGGGGATCTGAGGAAGGCCGTTGAGCAGCTCAAGCGCGAGTCAGGTAAGGGACTGTTCACTGGAGGCGTGACGCTGCCGCTGGCGTTGGCGGAGTTGGGATTGATCGATGAGTACGAGTTCGTTGTGCATCCCAGAATAGTGGGCCATGGTCCGACGTTGTTCGCGGGACTATCAAAGCGTGTCGACTTGAAGCTCGTGAGCCGACTGGAGTTCGGGTCGGGGGCGGTGGCGATGCGGTATGAGCCGAGTAGGTAGCCTTCGGTCTTGGTAGCCCGAGTCGGCCGCATCATGGGACCACACGATGGCAAACAGTGATTCTTGCGTCACGATCCACATGGTGGCGAGCCTCGACGGCTTCATCGCTCGAAGGGACGGGCGCGTCGACTGGCTCGAAACCTCAGACGAATTCGTCGGCGGGGACACCATGGACCCGGAGTTCGTCGAGGCGTTCCTCAAGACGATCGACTGCTACGTCATGGGCTCGCGAACCTATGAGACCGCCCTTCGTTTTGAAGCTCAGGGGTTCGGGTGGTGGTACGGCGACAAACCCACTTTCGTCCTCACGAGTCGCGAGCTACCACGGACACGGGAAACCGTCGAGTTCTACTCAGGCGATCTCGCGCGGTTCGTGAATGGGCGCCTGCGGCCCACATACCGTAACATCTGGTTTGTTGGGGGCGGTATGGTCTCGACCGAGTGCCTTCGGCTGGGGCTAGCCAACGACGTTCGCTATTCGATCCTGCCGATCTTGATTGGCGATGGGATCCCATTCTTCGAGAGGCTCGACAGAGACATCGACCTCCATCTGGCGGAGGTCAAAGCCCTACAGGAGCGGCGTGGTGGATCTTCGCTACGAGGTACGTGAACATCGCGGCGGGTCGTAGAACGCAACCTGACGATCAATAGCTACTGACGGCGGACCTTTCCGAGTTTCTCGCTTGCAACGTCTGCGTGCTTCGATAGTTGATGGCGTAGGGCATTTTCGTCAGCGCATGACGAGATTCCCTGAGATCTTCGAGCGGGCTACTGGGCAACGGCTGTTCCCAGGCACCCTGAATCTCGATGTCGGCCAGGAGATCGAGGCGCGCGAGCACTTTCGCTTACTCGGTCGAGACATCGGTGAGCCCGGGCAAGACCTGCTCTTTGAGATCGTGCGTGTGAACGGTCTCTGGGCATACCGCATCCGTCCATACGACTTGGGCGACGGCACCGGTGGTCATGGCGACCATATTCTCGAGATCGCATCGGCCGAGGAGCTCCGACCCAGGTTGTCACGGGCCGAGGCGATCGAGATAGAGTTATTCCGCTGAAGGCCGACACGCTGCGATGCGCAATTCATGATTCGACTCGAGAGTCCGCGCTTGCTCTTCCGCGATCACGAGCTACGTGATCTGGAAGCATACTGTCAGATCGAATCCGATCCTGTTTACCGATCGCCGCAACGTGTGCACCCACGCACGGAGCTCGAGCGTCGTTTTCGCGAGGCCGTCCTAAAACCCAAGGACCTCGGCCTCTTCGCTACCATATTCAAGGCAGATGGATGCTACATCGGCCGGTGCGGCCTCTATCCATTTCGAAATGAGCGTGGCGAAGTTCAGCCCAACGAAGCTTTTCTCGCCTTTTATCTCGCGCGGTCATACTGGGGGCGCGGTCTGGCGACCGAGGCAGGCCAAGCTTGGGTTGCATATGGCTTCGAAACACTGGCTATCAGGCGCATCGAAGCCGGCATCAACGCTGCAAACGTGGCGTCGCTTCGCGTCATCGAGAAGTTGGGTTTTCGCTGGATCCGGAGCGGCGGCGACGACGGAACTCGCTGGCACGATTTCGAACTGTGGAATCCCAAGGCGGGACTCATCCCCTGAAAGAATGATTTTGGGAGATATCCGAGCAAATCACCCGTTTGGGTGACGCGGAAAACGAGATCGGCGGCGATAGTGCCGGCCATTCGCCAGCACTTTCCACGTTCAGAGGAAGCCACTCATGAAGAAAACCGTGTGGACTTTTGGTCTCATTTCCGGCGCCCTGTTGTCGGCTCTGATGGCCGCGACCATTCCATTCCAAGGTGAAAACGGCTTCGATCATAGCCTCATTGTCGGCTACACCACGATGGTGCTGTCCTTTCTGCTCATCTATTTCGGAGTTCGCTCATACCGGGACAATGTCGGCAAGGGGACAGTTGGTTTTGGCCGCGCGCTCGCCGTTGGGTCGTTGATTGGGGTGGTCGCGTCGGTGTGTTATGTCGCCACGTGGGAAGTGATGTATTTCAAGTTCATGCCGGACTTCATGACCAAGTATGGTGCGCGTGAGCTCGAAAAAGCGCGCGCCGGAGGGGCAAGCGAAGCGACCCTTGCGCAGAAAAAAGTGGAGCTCGACAAGTTTGAGAAGATGTACCAGAACCCGGCAATCAATGCGGCCTTTACGTTTCTCGAGCCGTTGCCGGTGGCCCTGGGGATAGCGCTGCTGTCGGCGGGGCTGCTGAGCAGACGCAAGAGGGCCGATCTCGAACTTGGAACGGCTTAGGGCTTTTTGCACTCACGACTCGTAACGCGCCCCCCTCCCCCCTCCTACATCACCCGACCTCGGAGCTCTATGAAGCGAGTCACTGGAATTGGCGGCATCTTCTTCAAAGCCAAAGACGCTCCATCACTACAGTCTTGGTACAAGCGGCACTTGGGCGTCGATGTCCAAGCCTGGGGCGGAGCTGCCTTCAACTGGACCGACGCCGAGGGCAAGCCGGTTGCGGGCACAACTGCCTGGCTCATCGCTCCGCAAGAGAGTAAGCAGTTTGCTCCGAGCTCTGCTCCCTTCATGGTCAACTACCGAGTGGAAGACGTCCACGCCCTAGTGAAGGCCTTGAAGGAAGAAGGTTGCAACGTTCTCGAAAAGATCGATGATTCCGAGTACGGAAAGTTTGCCTGGGTCATCGATCCGGAAGGCAACAAGGTCGAGCTATGGGAGCCGCCGCAAGGCCAATGAGGTGACTCAGTCCCGCGGTGTGCCCTGCCGTTGCCCGATGGCATCGAGGATCTGGGGAACCAATTCCTCGCACGCGGCGCCCTCCAGATTCGTCATCAACGCTATGATGATTCCTTGCGTCGGCCGCACATAAAGAAACGTGCGCGTGCCCGGCTGACCCCCATCATGCCAGACGCGCTTGGGACGCAGCGAGTCCGCATCGGCGACGAGCCAGCCGACGCCGTAGAACTCCAGCAGTTTGCCGTCGGACGTGTGCTGCCGAGCCCACATCAGCTCGCGAGTCGAATCGCTCACGAGATGTCCGTATTGGAACGCGATCGCAAATCGCATCATGTCGTCGACCGTCGATAGCAGGCCGCCAGCCGGCAGACGATCGGATACGTCAATCGATGGAGCGCTGGTGCTCCTGGGCAACTTGCCCGTCACCTTGTAGATGCGGCCTTTGCTGAAATACGCCGTTCCGCTCGGGGAAGGCACGCGCGCATCTTCGGGAATCGTGTTGATCATCCCCGCCGGCGCGAAGATGTGGTCGCGGACGAAATTCGCATAACTCGTCCCGGATGCGCCTTCGATCGCGCATCCAAGGATCGTGTAGCCGGGAGATGAATAGCGATACTGCGTCCCTGGCTGGGCCACGAGGTCGTCGTCCTTGAAAACCTCCAGGGATGCCGTGACGCTCTCGAAATGTCGGGTGTTCGGCCACATTGCTTCGGACCAGCTGTGGTGTCGCACGCCGGCGAGATGGGAGAGGAGAAGACGCGCCGTGATCGTCCAACGCTTTGCTGGGTAGGCGGGGCAGTACCGCTGAATCGGGGCGTCGAGGTCGAGCACCCCCCGTTCCGCCAGCATCATGACCGCCGTAGCCGTGATGGACTTGGTGACCGACGCCAATCGATACGATGTACGCGACGTCGCGGACACACCATTTGCGGGATCCGCGAGTCCAAAGCCACCGGACCAGGCGGGCTGCCCATCGAGCGCGATCGCAATGGAGAGCGCGGGTGCGCGGTGATGCTGCATCCACGCGCTTATCGCGCGACGAATGCTCATCGTATCGACCTTGCCCGCTCGCGATGCTTGCGTCGAGCCGGTGCGAGGCATCAGGAGCAGGACGGCGAACGTCAGCTGCCATGCAGTCTTCCTGATCAGCATGGCGGTGACAGAATCATCTCTTCGCGCAACGGTTCTCCGTGGAGGGCGTTCCCGGGGGGAGGTGGGAGGTGGGAGGTGGGAGGTGGGAGGTGGGAGGTGGGAGGTGGGACGTGGAGGTGGGAGGTGGGAGGTGGGAGGTAGCGCTGGTCCTTCGACAGCGAACTGGGACGAACGGTTTGACCGCTCCCCTAACGAGGAGCTGCTGCTAAACTCCGGGCGTGAGGGCGGGCGCGCTGTCATTGCTGAAGTTGGAGGTTCAGATGCCACACGGGAAGATCTGCTACCTGGAGATACCGGCTGCGACGGCCGAAGCATCTGCGAACTTTTACAGCAGCATTTTCGGCTGGAAGGTCAGGAAACGCGGCGATGGCGAGTTGGCCTTCGACGACACCGGCGGGGTGAGTGGAACGTGGGTAAAGGAGAGCGATCGGACTCCGGACGAACGCACACGGACCTACATCATGGTGGATGCCATCACCGACACCTTGAAGCGGATCGAGAGTGCAGGAGGGCGGGTTCTGACAACTCGCAAGGCGATCGGCCCAGGAATGGGAGCATTCGCTGTCTTCGCCGATCCGGTGGGGAATGAGTTCGGTCTGTACGAGGAACCGCGTCCCTGAAGACGGTTTCGGGTTCGCGCGCTCATGAGTCGATCAGCGATTGAACGAAGGACAGGCCGGCGGCTTGGTCCGAAAGGGATCGGGCACTCCGAGGTTTCGCCGCAGCGTCAGCCCGAGCGCCCCCGGTGAGGCGAAGCCTGACCAGCGCGAGATCTCCCTGCCATCAGGAGCCAACAGACGCAGTCCGGGAGTTCCGCTTCCTCCGCGTCCGGTGACGATTCTGACGCAGCCCATGTTCCAGTCGTAAGCGAGATTCGCCGACGCGTTCGGCGGGATGAGCACCGCCTCCAGCCGGTCTGGATACAGCGCCAGCGCGGTCTGGAGAAACACCACCTGACTTCGAGCTTCTCCCCCCCTTCCCTCCCCGGCTCTTAGCTCGAGCCGGAATCGTCCCGACTGGCTGGGAAGCGCCGACGCATGGTTGGACGGGACAGGCGATGACACTGGATTGCGCGCGAGCGTCATCGCGCTGTTCGACCGAATCGCCTGCGACACGCCCGTAAAGATTCGATTCCCCGTCATGACGTTCCGACGCGCGCCGGTAAAGTTGGCCTGGTCCATCAGCGCCGCGGGCGCGTCGATGTCCGGATTCCAATAGAAGGTGTTGTCCTCGATTCGCACCCCATCCAGAGACCCATCGTTCCACGTGTAGACGAACAGGTCGCCCTGGCGTAGAGCGAGCTTCGGGCTGCGACCGTTGCCGACGCACAGATTGCCGCGAACGACGCTGTTCGTCGTCACCAGCCGCTCGGCGCCAAAGATCGCGACGCAGTAGCCCATCGCGTCGTGGCCATAGTTGTTCTCGACGACGTTGTCCTCGTCGCCGAAGTCGATGTCGTAGACACCGCCGTCCACCCCCGGCGAGTCGATGAAGAATCCCTCAGTCTGTCGCACCGCGCAGCGCCGGCATGTCCACGTCCAGATCCCGTTCGGCGTCCCGATCGTCTGCACCGGCTGCAATCCGGTGAGCCATGCGGCGCTTCGCTCGATCACACCGTCTTCCACCGAGAACAGGATGATCCCGTCGCCGGCCACGTGATGCACGATGGCATTGCGCACGGTCACGTTGCGGATGCGATTCGCCCCCGTTTCGCCGTAT
>Ga0070696_100002018_pt1 | contig 13316 bp, 10 predicted proteins | sample KBSK1253metaG_FD_65474 | JGI IMG/M metagenome (GOLD analysis project Ga0070696, IMG submission 65474) | Corn, switchgrass and miscanthus rhizosphere microbial communities from Kellogg Biological Station, Michigan, USA - KBS K1-25-3 metaG | ecosystem: Host-associated > Plants > Roots >... | reverse complement strand
ACCTGGTCTTCATGGACGTGAAAATGGCGGGGATCGACGGTCTCGAGGCGCTCAAACGGCTGCGCGAGATCGATCCTGCCGCCGTGGTCGTGATGATCAGCGGACACGCGACGATTCAGACCGCGGTCGAGGCTACCCAGCGCGGCGCGTACGACATTCTCGAGAAGCCGCTCGACACCGACCGCATTCTCGTCACGCTGCGCAACGCGCTTTCGCATCTCGATCTCCACGAAGAGAACACGCGGCTGCGCGAGAAGATCGAGTCTCGCTTCGAGATCGTGGGACGGTCGTACGCCATCCGGGCGGTGACCGACAAAATCGAGAAGGTCGGCAAGACCCCCGGACGCGTGCTCATCACGGGAGAGAACGGCACCGGCAAGGAGCTTGTTGCGCGCGCCATCCACCGCCAATCCGGACGCGCGGAGCAGGCGTTCGTCGAGGTGAACTGCGCGGCGATTCCCTCCGAGCTGATCGAGAGCGAGTTGTTCGGCCACATGAAAGGCTCGTTCACCGGCGCGGTCGCGGATCGCGCCGGGAAGTTCGAGCAAGCAGACGGGGGCACGATATTTCTCGACGAAGTGGGTGACATGTCGCTATCGGCGCAGGCAAAGGTCCTGCGCGTGCTCCAGGATGGCGTCGTCACTCGCATCGGAGGAGCCAAGCCGATTCAGGTGGACGTGCGCGTGCTCGCCGCAACGAACAAGAAGCTCGAGGACGAGATTGCCGCCGGCCGATTTCGCGAAGATCTGTTTTACCGTCTGAATGTCGTTCCGATACACGTGCCGCCGCTTCGCGAGCGGCGCGAGGACATTCCCCTGCTGATCGCGCATTTCGTCGATCAGCTGACGCGGGGTGATGGCGGTGGAGGAGGGGGGGGGATGCCACCGCGCGTCGTGACCCCGGAGGCGGTCGCGCGGCTCCAGCAGCTGGAGTGGCAGGGCAACGTGCGCGAGCTCAAGAACACTGTCGAACGACTATTGATCCTGTCGAGCGGCCCGCGAATCGGCGTCGAGGACGTCGAGCGTCTGGTGGGCCGTCGCGACTCGGACCAGACGGGCATCGGCTCATTGCTCGAGTGCAAGACATTCGAGGAGTTCAAGCAAGCCGCGGAACGGGCGTTCCTGCTCGCCAAACTGCGGGAACACGACTGGAATGTGAGCGAGACGGCGCGGGCGCTCGACATGCCACGCTCGAATCTCTACAAGAAGATCGAGCGTTACGCGTTGACTCGGGAGAGCGCGTGAGCGAGCGCAACTGGGACAAAGAGCTGGCCAAGATCGACAAGCAGCTCGAGTCCGTTTCCGATTCGCAGTTGTTTCCCGAGAAGAAGGATGCGTCTCCCGGTCAGAAGGCCGAAGTCGCCGCGGTGCGCGCGACGACCTCATCCTGGCCGGCGATTCTGCGTCTGACCCTCTCCGTGGCACTGGGCGTAGGCATTCTGTTCTGGCCGTACGCAAACCGCTGCGGTTTCGGGCTGGCGGGATACTTGTTCGGTGTAACCGCGGTTCTGGCGAGCGGTGTCTGGAGCGCGCTCTGGACCTGGCGTCATCGCACCGGGCGGGCGCACGCGTTGTCCATTCTATTGATTGTATGGGGGCTCGTACTCGGCACCATGGAAGTGCTTCCGAGGGTTGGATACGCGAAGCTTCCGCTAACCTGGTCGTGCACTGGCAACTGATAACTGCGAGAATGGGGAACGGGGAACAGGGAACAGGGAACGGTTGAACCACAACTGCGGCAACGGATCAGGGGAAGAGATGAGGGGACTGGTGAAACATGCCGAGTGTGGGCCCTTGTCCCCTGATCCTGTCCCTTCAGCCGTTCCCGCTGTTGCATTTGGCCCTTTCCCCGGTTCCCGAGGTCCCATTTCCCATCTCTGATTGCAATGAAGACTTTCAAGAATTTCATCGGCGGTAAGTGGCAGGAGCCCGCGAGCGGCGAGTTCTTCGAGAACCGCAATCCGGCGAACTGGGATGACGTCATTGGGCAGTTCCCGCTGTCAGACCAGAGAGACGTTGAATGCGCAGTCCTCTCCGCGCAGCGCGGTTTCGAGATCTGGCGGAGCACCCCCGCGCCCGCGCGCGGCGACGTGTTGCGTCGCGTTGGCGACATCATGGCAAAGCGGAAGGAAGAAATTGCCGACCTCATGACGCGCGAGATGGGGAAGCCGCTGACCGAGACGCGCGGCGACGTGCAGGAGGGAATCGACACGGCGTACTATGCCTCGAGCGAAGGACGTCGGCTGTTCGGCCACACCGTGCCGAGTGAACTGAAGAACAAGTGGGCGATGAGCTTCAGGCGTCCGATCGGCATCGCAGGACTCGTCACGCCGTTCAACTTCCCGATGGCGATCCCGACCTGGAAGGCATTTCCAGCGCTGACGTGCGGAAATGCCGTCATCCTCAAGCCCGCCGAGGACGTTCCGCACACGGCGACGGCGCTGGTTGAGGTTCTGCTCGAAGCCGGGTTGCCCCCCGAAGTCATTCAGCTCGTTCACGGCCGGGGCGAGATAGCCGGCAAGGCGCTGGTCGAACATCCGAAGGTGCCGGTGATCTCCTTTACCGGATCCACGGAGACCGGAAGCTTCGTCGGCGAGACCTGTGGACGGATGCACAAGCGTCTCTCGCTCGAGATGGGCGGGAAAAATGCGATGATCGTGCTGGACGACGCGAATCTGGAGCTCGCGCTCGACGGAGTTCTGTGGGGCGCGTTCGGCACGACCGGCCAGCGGTGCACCGCGACCAGTCGGCTGCTACTCCAATCGGGCGTTCACGACGAGTTCCTCAGCCGCCTCGTGGAGCGTGTGCGGACGCTCAAGCTGGGCGACGGACGCGCGAAAGGCACCGACATCGGGCCACTGATCAGCGAGGCGGCGCTGAATAAAGTCGAGAAGTACGTCGACATCGGCGTCGCCGAAGGCGGCGATCTCTTGATCGGAGGACGTCGGGCCCAAGGGGGGGGAAAGGGACTCGAAAAGGGCTTCTTTTACGAGCCGACGATTTTCGCGCGGGTAGAGGCCGGGATGCGCATCGAGCAGGAAGAGATTTTCGGCCCGGTTCTCTCCGTGATTCGCGTCACCAACGTGGACGAGGCATTCGCCATCAATAACGGCGTGAAATACGGGTTGTCGTCTTCCGTTTACACGCGCGATGTCAACGTCGCGTTTCGCGCGCAGAATGAGCTGGACAACGGCATCACGTACATCAACGCGCCCACGATTGGCGCGGAGGCACATCTCCCCTTCGGCGGTGTCAAACAGACCGGAAACGGACACCGTGAGGGCGGCTGGGGAGTTTACGACTTCTACTCGGAGACGAAGGTCGGGTACGTCGACTTTTCGGGGCAGCTGCAGCGAGCCCAAATCGACAACTATTTGGGCACTCCAGACTGATACTTCGAGGGGCAGGAAACCGTCCTTCTTGTGACACAGGACGCACTCCTTGGCTACGCACGACGGATGACGAACCGGTGTTTAGGCCCCTTGCTGGGGCCGGACGCAACAGTAAACTCAACGTGAATGCAGGACATTCCCACCACTGAGAAGGACCAGCCGGCATTCCGGATCACACCGGCGCAGCGCATGGACGCGCTGCAATACGTCAATCGTCGGCGTGGCCTTGGGCTCGGTTTTCTGTGGGAGTGGACGAAGATCTTCTGGATTTCCGTCGCGCTGTTCCTGGTCCTCCGCACCTTCATCGTCGAAGCGTTCAAGATTCCGAGCGGCAGCATGGAACGGACGCTGCTCATTGGCGACTTCCTGCTCGTGAACAAGCTGGCGTACGGCGCGGAGATTCCATTCACGCACAAGCGTCTGCCCGCGCTCATCGAGCCGCACCGCGGCGACGTCATCGTGTTCGAGTCGCCGGAAGACATGACGAAGACGTACGTCAAGCGCCTGGTGGGTCTGCCGGGCGACACGCTCGAGATGAAAGACGGCCAGCTGATCCGAAATGCGATTCGTCTCAAGGAGCGGTACAGCTGGCACGTCGCGCCGGAAGTCGATCCGGTGGAAGAGCGTTTTCGGTGGCAGCGAGACTATGTCGTGCACGCGGCGAACGCGACGGTTGGGTACTATCCGTCGCGTAACAACTGGGGTCCGTTGGTCGTCCCTGAGAAGAGTTACTTCGTGCTCGGAGACAACAGAGACAACTCCAGTGACAGCAGGTACTGGGGCTTCGTCGCCGACTCGCTCGTGAAGGGTCGCCCGTTCGTCATCTACTACAGCTACGCACCCGACTCCTCCGCCCTCGCGTGGCTGACCCGAATTCGCTGGAATCGTTTGGGAGAGCGCGTCCGATAAGGAAAGGTCGCACCGTTGTGCCGCGCGAAAGACCTCTGTTGCGCGGTCTGTTTGTGAGATAAATCGTCGTTCCCATAGCAGGTCCTGCCGCACAGCTCAGGTAGTCATGCCACCAGCCACGAAGAAGTCTGGCTACGAGGAAGGCTCACTCGATCAGTATTTGCGCGACATCAGCGCGTACCCCCTCATCAATCGTGAGGAAGAGGTGCGGCTGGCGCAGCGCATTCGGGTGAACGACCAGGAGGCATTGGACAAACTTGTGCGCTCCAACCTCCGGTTCGTGGTGTCCGTGGCCAAGAAGTATCAGAACCAGGGTGTATCGCTGGCGGACCTGATCAATGAGGGGAACCTCGGCCTGATCCGCGCCGCGCACAAATTCGACGAGACGAAGGGGATCAAGTTCATCTCGTACGCGGTGTGGTGGATTCGGCAAGCGATTCTCCAGGCCCTGGCGGAGCAATCGCGCATCGTCCGCGTGCCGCTGAATCGCGCCGGCACACTGCACCGCATCGGCAAACGAGCGAACGCCTTGTTGCAGGAGCTTGGCCGCGAAGCGACGCATGCCGAAATCGCGGAAGGGATGGAGATCACGGAAGAGGAAGTCGCGAAGACGATGTCGATCTCGCAGACGCACCTCTCTCTGGACGCGCCGCTCACCCCTGGCGAAGACAACAAGCTGCTCGACTACCTGCCGGACAATCTCAATCCGACACCGGACGAGCAGACCTTCGAGAAAGCGCTCACGGAATCGATCGAGGAAGCGCTTTCCCACCTGAAGGAGCGTGAGGCCAAGATCCTCCGGCTCTACTTCGGTCTGGACGACGAGGAGCCCATGACGCTGGAGCAGATCGGGGCCCTGCTCGGAATCACGCGCGAGAGAGTCCGACAGATCAAAGAGAAGGCGCTCTCGCGTCTGCGGCATGTCTCGCGCGCCCGCGCGCTCGAGTCATACCTGGGATAGCAACGCTCTAGCGCGACAACGGATCGTACCCGGCCACCGGCCGCATTTCGGCAACAGTCTGGCCGCCCTTGTTGCGCAGCGTGGTGTCCGCCCGGTAAGACAGCAGCAGCTGGTAGACGTTTGTCGCTCCGGCGCGCTTGGCGTACATGAGCGCGGTCATCCCTGACTTGGTTTGCGCGTCGACGTCCGCGCCCGCGCGCAACAGCGTGTCTACGATGTCGGGAGCGAGCCCGCTGTCACTCTGCGTGGCGATCGCCACCATCAGCGGCGTCAGGCCATCCTTATCACGGAGATCGGGGAAGAGGCCCTGCTGCAGCAGGTTGCCCACATTGTCCAGGTGCCCGTTGGCGACCGCGTCGTGCAGTGTGGTGTGTTCCGCCTCATTCCAGTCCTCGATGCCGACCGGAAAGCGCGCATACGTGATCCGCATCTGTCCCCAGCGACCGGATCGGGGTACCCGCCCGGGATCGTACGGCGGGGCGGCCTTGGCTTCCGCCAGGACTCGCCCGATCGGGATGCGACGCGTGATGAGTTTCGGAATGGTATCGAACGTATCGTGCTTCAGAACGCGCTCGAGACCGTTCGGGCCAACCTTCAGGTCGTTCGGCGCCACTGTGACGGGTGTTCTGTCGCCACAGACTGCGAGGACAATCTCGCCCTGGAAGGAGCTCAGGGCAGTATAGACCACGCAGTCAGGGCTGAAGAAGCGGTACGTTTGCACTTCGCTGCTGATCGTCCTGCGCTGCCAGAAGGAGTGCGCGCCGACTCGCATCAGCGACTGGCCGAGGCCGAGGCGCGAATGACCGACGGCCCAGCGGCCACCGATGGGCTCGAGACCGGGTCGAAGGGCGAGCCAGCCTACCGCTATGACCGCGACGACGATCAGGATGCGTCGATTCATTTGGGAGGGATGTCCTCCTGCAGGACGACCCACGCGAGCCACCGGTCTCGCTATGGGTCGGCTCTCTCTGCTCCGCGAGACCTTGCGCTTGCTGGGCGAGCGGCTGGGTAGCTCCTCGCGCGAGCGCTCGCTACGCGACCTGCGCTCCGCTTCGCTTGGCTTCGCCGACCCACCCGCGTTGCGGGTACCCGGGTCGGCTCAGACATCGCGCTCCAGAGCACCCAGCCGCTCTACCACTCCGCGTCTCTCTCGTTCCGCCGTCGTTATGCTCCAGTGAAGCGACGCCGAATGGCGCGGGTCCGCGGCGTTCGCCCTCGCGCGCGCCGGGTCGCGCGAAGCGAGACACATGAAGGAATGCACTCCGCCAGGACGCGGCCTACTGGAGCGCCGTCCGGGAGCGGCGACTGAGCCCCTAAGCGGACCGTCTGGAGGCGGAGGCGGACACCCGCCGACGGCGACAGCCAGCGAGCACCGCAAGGGAGCGCAGCGGCAGCGAGCGACCGAGGAGCGCAGCGTGGTCCGCGTGGGGCCTCAGTCGCCGCGACCAGGAGGCGTGAGGACTCCGTTCCGACGCGCTAGCTTTCTTCCAAATGGCGCAATCATACAGTTTCGACGTCACCACGGGCGTGGACCTGCAAGAGGTCGACAACGCCGTGAACCAGGCGCAGAAGGAGATCGCGCAGCGTTACGACTTCAAGGGCTCGAAAGCCTCGATCGAATTCAAACGCGCCGAAGCGATGCTGGTGCTGGCCGCCGACAGCGACTTTCAAATGAAATCGCTGTTCGACGTCGTCCAGACGCGCCTCATCAAGCGCCACGTCTCCGTGAAGAACCTGGACATCGGCGAGAATCAGCCTGCCGCCAACGACAGCGTACGGAAAGAGATCAAGCTCAGGACGGCGCTCGATTCTGATACCGCCAAGAAAGTCGCGGCGGCGATCAAGAACGCGAAGCTGAAGAAGGTCCAGGCCGCCATTCAGGGCGATCAAGTGCGCGTGTCGTCCCCGGCGAAAGACGATCTCCAGGAAGCCATGGGCCTCCTGCGGGGCCAGGACTTCGGCGTCGAGCTCAAGTTCGGGAACTACCGTTGAAAGTCGCGGTCATCACGCTGGGCTGTGACAAGAACACCGTCGACTCCGAGCGTTATCTCGCCGAGCTTGCCGACCGTGGCGCAGAACCCACGTCGCAGCTGGAAGACGCCGACGTCATCCTCGTGAACACCTGCGGCTTCATCGACGCCGCCAAGAAAGAATCCATCGACGCCATCGTGCAGGCGGGCCGTCTCAAAGACGAGGGCAGCGCGCAGGCGGTCGTCGCGGTCGGTTGCATGGTGGAGCGGCACCGCTCCGAGCTCGAGGCGGCGCTTCCCGAAGTCGATCTCTTTCTCGGCGCGAGCCAAATGGATCAACTGGTGCCAACCCTGGTGGCGCGCGGGTTGATCGACGACGCGCCGGTTGCCCACCCGGGCGTGCGTCTCTTCTCCGGCGACATGCCGCACGTGCGATACCTCAAGGTCAGCGAAGGATGCGATCATGGCTGCGCCTTCTGCGCCATTCCGCTGATGCGCGGGCGGCACCGTTCCTTTTCGCTGGACGACATCGTACGCGAAGCCCAGCTCATCGAGGCGCAGGGAGCGCGGGAGATCAACCTCGTCGCACAGGACCTGGCGCACTACGGCCGCGACCTGCGGGGTAGCCCGGCCGGCGAATCGCTCCCGCTGCTGCTGGAGACGCTCGTACGTGAGACGAGCGTGCCCTGGATCCGGATGCTGTACCTGTATTCGGCGGGCATCACGCCGCGGTTGCTCGAGCTGGTCGCCACGGAGAAGCGCATCGTACCCTATTTCGACATGCCGATGCAGCACGGTTCGGATGCGGTACTGGCGCGGATGCGGCGGCCGGAGCGCAACCGCACCATTCGCGAGAAAGTCGCGCGTATCCGTGACGTCGTGCCCGACGTGGCAATCCGAACGACCTGCATCGTCGGCTTCCCCGGTGAGACGGACGCGGATTTCGAGACGCTGCTCGCGCTGCTCGAGGACGTGCAGTTCGACAGAGTTGGCGCGTTCACGTACTCCGCACAGGAAGGCACCGCGGCCGGCGAGATGGTGGATGACGTTCCGGAAGCGGCGAAGCAGGAGCGCCTCGAGCGGCTCGGCGAGCTGCAACGAATGATCACCGCCGAGCGATTCGAGCAGCGCGTCGGACGGTCGGTGCGTGCGATCGTGGACCGTGTGGGTGTCGAAGGCGGAGACCATCGAAGCGACATCGCGGAAGCGCGCACACTCTGGCAAGCACACGACATCGACGGCATCACCATGGTGAACACCGGCGGGGCCGCTCTTGCACCGGGATCGTTTCTCGACGTGCGTGTGACCTCCGTCGAGGATGACTACGACCTGACCGCCACGCTGGACCGCGTCATCGATCGGCCGGCATCGCAGTCGCGCCGGCCATCCGGCCGCGCGCTTCCGCTGGCCAGTATCGGATCCTACGGTCGTTGAGACGGACCACACTCGCGTTCGTCATCGCCCTGCTCGCGTGCTCGACGCGAGCCACATCGCGGACGATTCCGTCGCGTCGGGGTCCCGCCCCCGCGATGCCCGAGGATACGCGCGTCATTCGAGTGGCTCTCGCCACATTGGACGCCGGAATTCTCGTGGGCGCTACCGCGAACTTCGCCTGGTACGACCAGAACGGCAATTTCCTGGTGAGCGGGCGACCGGGAGCCGCCTGGCGCATCGAACGAGAGACGAATGGCGTCCGTCTGCGCGCCGTGGCGGGGGGAGGGCGCGACGGAGTGGCGACGCCCTGGCAGCGGTCGCTGATCGCGCGGGCCACGCTGCGTGGTGATGGCGGCGGCTTCGTCACGATCAATGGCAAGCGATATCGCGGCGAGGCCGTGCTCCTGCCGGTGGACTCCGCGGGGGGCGTCATTGCCGTGAACCGGCTTGGTCTCGAGGACTATCTGCGCGGCGTGGTGCCGGTCGAAATGGGGCGACGGCCGCGCGGCGATTCCTCCGCGCTCCAGGCGCAGGCGGTGGCATCCCGCAGCTATGCGCTGGCCCGCAGCACGGACCGGAACGTCGCATACGACGTACGCGCCACGACCAGCGACCAGGTCTACGGAGGAGTGGACGTCGAGAACGACGAGGCCAATGACGCGATCGACGCGACGCGCGGTCTGGTGCTCACGATCCAGGGACGTATTGCGGACGCGCCATTCCATTCGACATGCGGTGGCGCGACCGCGGCGGCGAGCGAAGTCTGGCGGACGGGAGGGGGACTGGCGTATCTGGAGAGCGTCAGCGACCAGATTCCGGGAACGGATCACTACTACTGCGACATCGCGCCGAGGTACCGCTGGACACGGTCGCTGAGCGGCTCGCAGCTCAACGCCGCGCTCGCGCAGTATCTCGCGGCGTACGCCGCGGTGCCTGGCGGACGTCCCGGGATCGCGCGCACCATCGGCGTTCGGGACCGCACGGCGTCAGGTCGCGTGGCCACGCTCGACGTCGAGACCGACAAGGGAATCTTCGCGCTCAGAGGCAACGACATGCGTTACGTCATGCGTGAGCCCGGTGGCGAGATACTCTACAGCACGTATTTTTCCGTCGAGCCGGAGTACCGCGACGGCGTCGTTTCGCGCGTGACGTTCCGCGGGCAGGGCTACGGACATGGCGTCGGCATGTGCCAATGGGGCGCCATCGGCCGTGCCCGAGCCGGCCAGTCATTCCGATCGATACTCGGCACCTACTACCCAGGAACGACCGTTGGCCTCGTCTCAGTCCAGTGAGGTACGTGTCGGGTTGATTGGCGTCGGCGCGGTGCCACAGACCGCGCACCTTCCGATCATCACGAAAATGCGCGGCGCGAAACTCGTCGCGCTGTGCGACAACGACGGGCCCAAGGCGCGCGCCATCGCCGAACGGTTCGGGGTCCCCGACGTCTTCACGGACATCGACGATCTGCTCGAGCTCGAGACGCTCGACGCCGTGATCATCGCGACGCCGAACCACCTGCACGAACCGCATGTGCTGAGCGCGATGCGCGCCAACCTCCACGTCCTCTGCGGACGACCACTGGCCCTCTCCGTGCGAGGCGTCGAGCGAATGCTGGCGGCGGCCGCGAAGGCCGATCGGATCCTGCAGGTGGACAACCACAACCGCTTTCGCGCGGACGTGCAGGCCCTCGATCGCTTTCTCCACGGCGGGGAGCTGGGCAAGCTCACGGGCATCCGCGCGGGGTCGTATCAGTTGAAGCGAATGCTCGGCGATTGGCGCTATCGGCGCGCCGAGGCCGGTGGTGGCGCGTTCATGGAGCTCGGCTATACGCTGCTCGATCTCGCACTCTGGTTCGCCGATTTCCCCGATCCCGTGCGCGTAACTGCACACATGGAGCGTCCACGTGGCGCGACGACGGTCGAAGATTCGATGCTCGTCCAGCTCGAGTGCGCGGCGAATGTCAGTTTTTCCTTCGACGCCAATTGGTGCTACATGGGAGAAGAGGACCGATTCTGGTTCGAGGTCCATGCGACTCGAGGGAGCGGCCGACTGGCGCCACTGCGCGTCATCAAGGATTTGAACGGGCGGGCGCTGGACGTGTCTCCGAGCGGCGCGACCGCGCGCGAGAGCGCTTTCTATCAATCGTATCGAGCGCAGCTCGCGCATTTCATGGCGGTCGTCCGCGGTGACGCCAAGTACGAGCCGCCGGAAGACCAGCTGGTCGTGCACAAAGTGCTCGAGGCGATCTACAAGAGCGCGGAAGAAGGGAAAGAAATCCGCCTGTGAGGGGAGCGCTCGCCGCGGCGATACTGGTTTGGGGTCTGGGGTCTGCGGTTTGGGCCCAAACCCCAAACCTCACACCCCAACCCGCTCTACGCGTCTATCTCATTACCGTGGGGCAGGGCGACGCCGTGTGGGAGAAGTTCGGTCACAACGCGCTCTGGTTCTCCGACGACGCGAACGCGGTAGACGAAGCGTACAACTGGGGCGTCTTCGACTTCGAGCAGCCCGGCTTTCTCCGGCGCTTTCTCACCGGTGACACGAAGTACTGGGTGGAGCGGTACCCGGGCCAGTTGCTCATCGACTACTACAAGAGAAGCGACCGCACCGTGGTGCTTCAGCGGCTCAACTTCACACCGGCCCAGGCGCAGCGCGCGCTTGCGTATGCGCGCTGGAATGCGCGGGAGGAAAACAAGTTCTACCGGTACGACTACTTTCGCGACAACTGCTCGACGCGCGTGCGAGACCTGATCGACTACGCGCTGGGTGGAACCTTGAAACGATCGACGGCGAACATCCGAGGACCGCGCACCTATAAATCGGAGAGCGTGCGACTCGTCGACGACCTGAAGCTCACGCAATTCGGCATCTTTACCGCGCTCGGTCAGCCGGCCGACAGGCCGCTCTCGCTCTGGGAGCTGATGTTCATCCCCATGAGAATGCGCGACATTGTTCGCGGCCAGCGCATCGGCGGTCCCGGAGGAGCACCGTTGGCCGCCGAGGAACGCCTGCTGTACGAGAGCCGGAGTCAGCACGAACGCGCCGACACGCCGACGCTCTGGCTCCCGTATCTGATCATCGGCCTGCTGCTGGGCGCCGAGTTCGCGGCGGTCGGAAGCGCGCGTCGCCGCTCCACGTTCGCGGACAAGATGTTCAGAATCGAGGTCGCCATCTGGGCGATCGTGACAGGCCTCCTCGGCCTCGTGCTTCTGCTTGCCTGGACGACCACTCGCCACGTGTTCTGGTATCGCAACGAGAATCTGTTGCTGCTCAATCCCATCGCGCTGTGGCTCGCGGTGACCGTGCTGCTGTCGATGCGCCGGTCCCGCTTCGGAAGGCCGGCGGCTATTACGGCGATGGTCGTCGCGGCACTCACGGCGCTGGCGCTGTTGCTCAAGCCCATCGCCTTGTTCAACCAGAACAACCTCGCGCTCATCCTGCTTTTCCTCCCGCCGCACATCGCGATGGCCCTCGGCCTGTGGCGAGGCAAACCCGTAACAACCGAACATGGCGTTGTGGATCGGCGTTGACGTCGGCGGCACGTTCACCGATCTCGTGGCCATCGACGACAAGGGACACGTCCACGCGCGCAAGGTGCTCAGCACGCCGGCGGATCAGAGCCAGGGCGTCCTCGAGTCGTTACGGGCGCTGAACCAACTCAACGTCGACCGATTCGTGCACGGCACGACGGTGGCGACGAACATGCTGCTCGAGCGCAAGGGCGCGCGCGTCGCGTTCTGCGTCACCGAAGGATTCACCGACCTGCTCTATCTTCGGCGTCAGAATCGGGCGTCGCTGTACGATCTATCGGCGGATTATCCGCCGCCCCTCGCGCCGAGCCTGATGACCGTCGGCGTCCCCGAGCGCGTCGAGCCGCAAGGAGTCACCAAGCCGCTCACGGCGGAGGCGGCGAGCCGCGTCGCCGAGCAAGTCGCGGGGCTGCATCCCGACATCGTCGCAGTGCTGCTGCTCCACTCGTATCGGCGGCCAGCTCACGAGCGCCTGCTGCGTGACGCCATTCGCAAGCGGCTTCCAGACATCGACGTCGTCGTCTCGTCCGATGTCTTTCCCGAGATCCGCGAATACGAGCGGGCGGCAACGACGGTCGCGGAAGCGTATCTCCGTCCCGGCGTGGGGCAGTATCTGCGGAACCTGCAGTACCGCCTCACGAACCGGCCGACGGACAGACCTCGCATGATCGGCGTGATGACCTCCAGCGGGGGCATGCGGTCGATCGACGAGGCGGCGAGCGGCGCGGTGCAGCTCGCGCTGTCGGGACCGGCCGGAGGTGTGGTGGGAGCGGCGGCCATCGCGCGCCAGTTGAAGATCGAGCGCGCGCTCACGATCGACATCGGCGGCACGAGCGCGGACGTTGGACTCGTCCTCGACGGCGAAGCGCTGGTGGAGCCTGGAGGGAGCGTCGCCGACGTGCCGATCGCGATGCCGCGCGTGCTCGTGGAAACCGTGTCCGCGGGAGGGGGAAGCATCGCCTGGATCGACGATGGCGGCGCGCTTCAGGTCGGACCGCACAGCGCGGGCGCCGTCCCCGGTCCCGTCGCGTTCAACCGCGGCGGCACGCAGCCCACCGTAACGGACGCTCACGTCGCGCTCGGGCGCATCCGTGAATCCCGGATGAGCGGTGGCGTCTCCC
>Ga0070696_100002016_pt1 | contig 13320 bp, 9 predicted proteins | sample KBSK1253metaG_FD_65474 | JGI IMG/M metagenome (GOLD analysis project Ga0070696, IMG submission 65474) | Corn, switchgrass and miscanthus rhizosphere microbial communities from Kellogg Biological Station, Michigan, USA - KBS K1-25-3 metaG | ecosystem: Host-associated > Plants > Roots >... | reverse complement strand
CCTCTACGAATCGGCTCGGCGATTGAAGTCAGTAGAGCGACGGCGCACCTACGTGATGGCCCATGCCCATACCGCATCCGCCGTCATTCATTGCGTCAGGAACGGCGTGCGCACGGTAGAGAATGGAACACTCATCGACCGTCAGGCAGCGGATGCGGTGCGCGGCGGGCGATTGAGACTTGCCGATCCGCCGGAGTCAAACTAGGTCTCGGTACGGATTACTTCGGCCCACTGCACGGGTCGGCGATGCAGGAGCTTACTCAACGGGCTGCTGTCCAACCGACACTCGAGGTCTTGCGGTCAGTGACCTCCGTGAACGGTGCGATTGTGGATCCGGAAGGTCTGCTCGGCCGCATTGTCCCGGGAGCGCCGGCCGATCTGATTGCGGTGCGGGGGGATCCGGTGAGGGACATCGGCATCCTGGCGGACTCCGACAAGCTCATTCTCATCATGAAGGACGGCAGTGTGGTGAAGAACTCGCTGGTCCCGGGCGGGCATGGAAAACTTGAGCAAGATTTTGAAACGCCCGATGAATCAGCTCGTCACCGCTGGCAAGCGGAAACGTCGCTGGCGCACTCGCCGATATCCGGCATACGGTCCAGCACCGCGTAGCTGATATGCGGCTATTGCAGTGCCATCCTGAAAGTCACCATAGTTCCGCCGCCGTCCATGGGTGCTACGGATAAGTCCCATCGATGCGCGCGTTCCTCGCGACGGTTCATCGTGAAATGAGCGGTTGCGATTCCGATTGCCGCGCCGGCAACTGTATCGGACATCCAGTGAACGTTGTCGCGAACCCGAACGTAGGCGGTCGCTCCCGCTAGACCATATCCCAACACGCGTCGAACCCACCGAAAGTCGTCGTTGCCCGACTCAGCCAATACGGTGCCGATTGCGAACGCAGCGCTGGCGTGCAATGAGGGGAAGGAGCTTCCGCCCTTGCGCCAATCGTCCACACGCGTGGTCTCGTTGGGCCTCGCTCGGCCCGCCACAAACTTCGATGCCTCCGTAGTGACCGCGCTAAATCCAGCAGCCTCGAGCATCGTGTATGCTTCGACGCGGCCGAACGAATCGTCCAGGACGGTTGCGAACACCCAAGTTCCGGCCACTGCCGCGGCGGCGGGAATCGCGTCGCGCAGGCTGTCTTTGTCCTTGCCGTCGAGAGCGGCTCGGGCACCAACCGCGAAGTGCCGGCGAACATCGCCGTCGTACTCGTGAGCCGCGCCGATTGCGGCGAGCGCTCCGCCGAAGTACAGCCAATCCCTGGTGTCCCAGCGAATCGGCGCCGTAAAATACAACTTCGCATCTTCCAACACGTCGCGGGCGGCTAAATTCTCGGCATGGCAGGATCCGGTCGCGGCAAGCAAAGCCAGCGTCCCGGAGAAAACCGGCAAAACGAGTTTCCGCATCGATATAACGTGATGTGCGGTCCGATTGGCGCCGTCGCGGCGGCAAACACGATGATTTGTCCGGTTGCATGCGCGGTCGTGCGGCGTCAAGGAGACTGAAACCATTCTTATCACTCTGTGTGAGCTTTGCAGTGCAAAGTTAATATACACCAACCCGCTACGCGAATGATTTGAATATGTAGCCGAACGTCATCGCAACAGGCCGAGTCGCGGCCGCGCAATGTCAACGGCTCGCGAATCTCCGCCAACATGAACCCGCACTCCTGCGCGTGGCGGATGAACTGGACCGGACGGGCGGCTTCTTCGTCGTGCAGCCGGTAGCCGCTTGTGTACGACCACCTCACAGGCGGGACTCACCGCGCGTTTAGCTTTTCTGCAAACAACCGCCTCTTCTCCCTTCGCGGCGAGCGGTGTACGCTGAAGATCGTGTGTAATCGATCCACAAACTGGGTGATTGCAGCGTTGCTGATGTTGCAGCTCGTCATCAGTATGCAATGGCAAGTGGCGCATGCCAATATGGGCCCGCCCGAACGGCAAGCGAAGGGGATGGACGCGCGGCCTCCTGTTGCGCGCACGAATGAGTTGTTTCGACCTCCCATCGCTTGAGTCTTAAGGCGCAACCGACGCGATCTGCGCTCTTCGAGTCACTGACGGTCGTAGTGTGACCCGTTGCGGTACGAAGCACACGAGCCCGGCGAATCGAGCAGCTGAAGCCCGCGCGGTTACGCGCCGATACCCCACTGACACGCCAGCTTCGGCTCGCGGCAGCGTGCGTTGACACATCGTGTGCGACACGGCTGTGTAGATCTGGCGCCGCGGGGTCCTCGCGCCATCAGGCAGCACCAGCGCGGGATCACCTAGGCTTTGATGACTGAGGAATGACAATGGATCGAATTCGTTCATCGTCAGTGGCGTTGAATCGCTCGCGACGGCACTTCGTTCAGGGGCTTACGGGCGGTGCGCTGGCGGTCGTCGGGGCACGCCACTTTGGCTGGGCCGCAGCCGCCGACCCGGTGGCCACAGGCGACGCCGGTGCGATTCTCTCCGGGTCTGAATTCAACTTGGAAATTGGTGCTTCACCCGTCAATTTTACGGGCCGGCCGGGAATCGCCACCGTGGTGAACGGGCGACTCCCTGCGCCCCTGCTGCGGTGGCGCGAAGGGGATACCATCACGCTGCGCGTGTCGAACCGGTTGTCCGCACCGAGTTCCATCCATTGGCATGGAATCATTCTCCCCGCCGATATGGACGGCGTGCCTGGGTTGAGTTTCAACGGTATCGGGCCGGGTGAGACTTACGTCTATCGCTTCAAAGTCAACCAATCCGGCACCTACTGGTATCACAGTCATTCGCGGTTCCAGGAGCAAACGGGACTCTATGGCCCCATGGTGATCGAGCCTCGGCGGGGCGAGCGGCACCGCGCCGATCGCGAACACGTGGTGTTGCTGTCGGAATGGACGGATCTTGACCCCGAGCACATTTACCGAACTCTCAAGCGCCAAAGTAACTATTTCAACTTTGGCCAGCGCACCGCGGGCGATTTCGTTGACGACGTGCGCAAGCGAGGCTGGAAATCGACGATCGCGGATCGGCGCATGTGGGGACAGATGCGCATGGACCCGACGGACCTCGCCGATGTGTCCGGGTACGCCTACACCTACCTCGTGAATGGCAACACCCCGGCCGGCAACTGGACGGGACTGTTCCGGCGCGGCGAGAAGGTCCGGCTGCGCTTTATCAACGGATCTTCGATGACGTTCTTCGATATCCGCATTCCAGGGCTGAAGTTGACGGTGGTGGCCGCCGACGGACAGGACGTCGAGCCCGTTACCGTAGATGAGTTCCGCATTGGGACGGCCGAAGTGTACGACGTGATCGTGGAGCCGAAGGACGATCGTGCCTACACGCTGTTCGCGCAATCGATCGACCGTTCGGGCTATGCGCGCGGCACGCTGGCGCCCCAGCCTGGCATGCAGGCGGCGGTGCCGCCGCTTGATCCCCGACCGCTGCTCACCATGATGGACATGGGTGGAATGGACATGAGCTCGGTGAAGGGCATGGATCATGACGCGATGGATCACGGTGCCAGACCTGAGGGGGATGACCAGGGTGGTTCGACGCCGCATCACGCGCCGGTTGAGTACGGCCCAAATGTCGATTCGCTGGCTATGGAACCGCAAAGTCGCCTGGATGATCCGGGCGTGGGCCTTCGGGACAACGGCCGTCGCGTCCTTACCTATGCGGACCTGCACACGCTCGGTGGCCCGATCGATCACCGCCCAGCGGGACGCGATGTCGAGCTGCATCTCACCGGCCACATGGAGCGATACGTGTGGTCATTCAGCGGCCAGAAGTTCTCGGAAGCCGAGCCCTTGCGATTCAACTATGGCGAGCGTCTGCGCCTGGTACTCGTGAATGACAGCATGATGAATCACCCCATTCATCTGCACGGCATGTGGGGCGAAGTGGAGTCGGAGACAGGTGAATTCCTGGTCCGCAAGCACACCATCACCGTGCAACCCGGACAACGCTTGGCTTATGGGGTCACCGCCGACGCGCTCGGCCGTTGGGCGTATCACTGCCATCTCCTGTACCACATGGAGGCGGGCATGTTTAGGGAAGTGCGTGTCGAGCGCTCGTCGACAGAGGGAGAAAAGTCATGAGGACTGGCGCGACGCTCGCTTTTGTTTACGGCGTCATGGGGCTCCTGGCCGGCTCACTCGCACTCGGCGGCGAGTCGCAAGAATCGGCCCCTCACCACGATCACGACTCGTCGCAATACCCCGAGCCGCAACCGCCCGTCACGCCGATGCCCAGCGACCAGGCCACTTCGAGCGAAGCGGCTCATGTGCCACCCGATCCACCCCAGCATCCGATGGGCGACATGCGCTACCCAAAGATGGTGGCGCTGATGCAAATGGACGACACGGCGCGCACCTCCAAAGTGCTATTTGATCAACTCGAGTGGCGCAACACCGCCGGGGGCAATGCCGCGGTGTGGGAAGCGCAGGGCTGGTACGGCGGCGACACCAACAAGATCTGGCTGAAGTCGGAAGGCGAACGCGTCGCCGGCACGGCGCAGAACGCGCGCGTCGATCTGCTCTGGGACCATATCTTCGCGCGCCGGTGGAGCGTGCAGGCGGGGGGACACGAAGATTTTGGCACAGGTCCACCGCGCACGTGGGCGGCGGTCGGCGTCCAGGGACTGGCGCCCTATTGGTTCAACACCGAGGCGACGTTCTACGCCGGTGAGCAAGGGCGCACGGCCATGAGACTCAAAACGGAATACGAACTGCTCTTAACCCAGCGGCTGATTCTTCAGCCGGAAGGCGAGGCCAATCTCTACGGCAAGGCCGATCCCGAGCGCCAGCTCGGTTCCGGCTTGTCCGATCTCGAGATCGGGCTGCGTCTTCGTTACGAGGTGCGGCGGGAATTCGCACCCTACATTGGAGTCGTCTGGTCGCGCCAATTCGGGGGAACAGCAGACCGCGTGCGGGAATCCGGCGGCCATCCCAGCGATGTGCAGTTCGTCGCCGGCGCGCGCGCGTGGTTCTAGCGGAATCCGATATCCGAAGCAGCCGTCGCACCGTTATTTGTTCATATAATTCAGATACTTAGAAATGATATTTAGAGCGATTCTAACACGTCGGCCGAAATTCAATGCACTACCGGCCACGACGCGCCATGGGAGCCGGTAATAGGTCGCCGCTGCGTTTCCATTTAGGTCTCCTGAACGCAGCAATCAGTCTATTCGCACTACGAGAGTCCAATCGTATTCGCGCTCCGTCCGCGAAAGAACCGGCGTCCCCGATTATTTCGCCGGCTTCAACCGGATCAATGGTGGCAAAGTCCATGGTCCAGTTTGGGAAGGACCGTTCCTCAATTGGGTCACGGCTGATCGTCACCACCTCAGTGTGCCGTTTGTCGATCGCTACACGGGCGTATAGGCAATCGACGCTATGCGCTTCTCCCTCGAGCACCTGAAGAAAGGCTGTTCCGAGAAAGAAGAGCATTCCGGTGATTTGAAGTTTCGCGTTTGCGGGGCGAATTGTCTTGAGAAGTTCCGGAATTTCATGTTCGCGGAAGTCGGGCGAAACCTGGCTCGTGTAGATCAATTGGATGAGCAACGTCAACGGCCCCCCTTGTCGTTTATTGCTCGTACATTACCTTCCAGGCAACTCATCGTTCGTGACGTGGTCGACATTTTCTTGTAGGTGCGGCCGAAGGCAAATTCTGCGTCAGGAACGCGTTGCGACGCCGGCGCTGGCCCAACGCGACTGGATAGGTGATCGAATGGCCTTGCACGCTGCATGTAGCTTTTGGGCAAATGCCGTACGGCCGGTTATTCAGTATGACATAGTCCCTGACTCTTTCCCTCGCTGAGCTCACGACGACCGATGTGATTTTGGAAACCGCTGCATCGGTTCCCCCGGAATACACGAGCAGGTCGTGCGCGCTGCCCGTGAATTCGAGTGCGACGTTCATCTGGTTGACCGATCTGGTTGACCGGATCTTTTGACGGCACTGTCCTTCGACCGCCGGTGTGTATCCCGTGCGATTCCTGCTATTTCCTCGACAAAGGCGCCATTCAACCGGATGATTCGACCTCCTACATCACGATGCCTGCCGGGGCCTCACGATCGCCCGCCAGGGCAGGGCGGGAGACCCCAACAGCGGCCACCCGCACGGCGTTTGGCGTGGGGAGCGGCCTCGCACTCTGTTTGTGGCGGGCATGGTCCGCCACATCCGGCCTCTGGCCAGTGTCAGCAATTCTTCTTCCGTGAATTGACGACTGTTGGACAAAGCCCACATTCGTTGCGCTACAGGCAACGAAGCGCTCTGGCTATGTCATTGCAAGAAGCAGTCGCCGGTTGGAATATCAAATCGTTGTAACGTTGCCCGGTGATTCCCGGCGATGCGCCCGTTCGCCCATATCGCGCGTGGCGGTCGCTGGATCAAGGATTTGGACATGACAAATAGCAGATTCTGCACGTGGGCCCTTATCGCTCTCGGCGCGGCACTATTGACGGTGGCACCCGCGACGAGCCGGGCGGCGCGGGGTGACGTGCCCGATCCGCTGGCGAAGATGTTCGTCTGGTGGAATGCGGCCTATAAGCAGAAAGACGGCTTCACAGCCGAGTCTTTCGCACATTACTTCACGCCCGATGCGGTCATGCGCATCAACGGCAAGGATCGCTGCGCCGGCCTCGAAGATCTGGCGAAGCACTTCCGCGATATTCAGGCGAACACCGAGATGGTCGTCGTCGATCTGCCGTTCATCGACGAGTTCAGTTCGCCGAGCGGCGACCGCATCTTCACCCACCATTTCGTTCGAGCCCGGGAGCACGGCAAGGACAGCCGCGAACGAGTCATGGGTTATGCCTCGATCAAGGACGGCAAAATCTCTCTGATCAATTTTGTCAGTGTGCCGGACCCGATTCCTGGGGAAAGCGAGAAGCAAAAATGACGTAGCGCGATGCGCAAGCGGTTTGGTTCAATCGTCGCGCGTCATCGCTATGCGGCGCCGACCTGTTGATTATTAAAAATGGGAGCTATCTATGATACATGACCTTGATTCGCGCCTCCGGGATCGCATCAGGCTGACACTTTGCGGTGCAACCGCGCTCGTGGCTGCATCGTTTGCTGTGGGCGCCATGGCCGACACGACTGCGGCGGATACCAGCGCTGACACTCTCGAGGAGGTCACGGTTACCGCGCAGCGACGCCAGGAGAATGCGCGCGACGTGCCGATCAGCTTGACCGTATTCAGCGCGGAAGCAATCGAGCAACAGAATTTCCGGGGCGTTGAAAGCTATTTTTCGCAGACACCGAACGTCAGCTTCACCTCCGAAGGCACACGCGATCGCAAACAACTTTCGCTGCGAGGCATCAGCGACCAGCTCTCTCCGGACAACAACATCAAAGAGGGCAGCTTCGGCTTCTACATCGATGAATTCAACGTCGCACAGGGTACGTCCAATCCTGAAATCGTCGACATCGACCGCATCGAAGTGCTGCGCGGACCGCAAGGCACCTACTTCGGTCGCAATGCCGTCGGCGGCGCCATCAACATCACGACCAAACAGCCGACAAACGACTTCTTTGCCGAGGCCAGCGCGCAATATTCGAGCTTCAATACCGTCGATTCTCACGTCATTTTGAACCTGCCCCTCATCGACAATGTGCTGGCGGTTCGCATCGTCGGCCGCGATGAGACGAGCGACGGCAACATCAAAAACATCAACCAGATCGGTGGCGGCAACAACAGCAAGTACACCTACGGCAAGCTCATCGTTCGCTACACGCCGAACGACCGTCTGACCATCGATACCACGGGTACCGTGTCGAATGAGCATGTTGGGATGCGCAATGGCGTGCCGTCCGGGGTGCTAGGAGACTTCTCGGCCAGCGCTCTTTACAGCGGGCCGCCGTACAATGGTAAGGCGATTCCGGACGGTGTTGGGTTTTATCCGAACAACACCACCCAGGTGAATTTCAATCGCCCGCAAGACGACGGCACGCGACTGAACTATGTGTCGAATCGCATCAAATACAATGCGGACGCTTTCAGCGTGACGAACGTCGTGGGATACCTATACTCGAACGAATTCGAGGGCGGCGACATCGACGGTTCGAGCCTTGATTTGTTCTACGAGCATGAGTCGATCAAACGCACCTCACTGAGCGAGGAGCTGCGATTGCAATCCGTGCCTGGCCGTGTCGTGGATTGGACGGGGGGGATTTACTATGGCCACGACAGCGGCCACACCACCCAATTTACGTACTCCGGCGCCGACAATCCGTTCGGGCTACCCACGGGCTTCCAGGTCGCCTCGTCTCCGTCGAATTCTTCGGACGTGAGTACGGCGATCTTCGGCGAAGGGATATGGCACATTGATCCGCGGGTGTCGCTGACCTTGGGCGCTCGCTACACGCACGAAACCGTCTACAACAATAGCTTCTATACGTCGGGCACGACGGTGTTGAACTCCGTCAACGGGACGGCGGCATTCAATAATTTCTCGCCGCGTTTGTCCCTGCTCTATCTCGCCACGGATCAGGTCAATCTATACGCGACGGTTTCGCGCGGCTTCAAGGCCGGTGGAATCGAGGCGCAACCCCCTCCGGCCACGAATGACGTGTACAAACCGGAAATCCTGACGAACTACGAGGTTGGCGTGAAGAGTGAATCCGCGGACAAGCGTTTGCGCCTGGACGCCGATGTGTTCTTCATGAATTGGAAGGACATTCAAGCGGACTACGCCATCGGCAAGGAACTCCCGGGCGGCGGCGGCGTATTTTTCGTAACAGGTATCGCCAACGCCTGTTGCGCGCGCAGTTACGGCTTTGAAACGGACGCGACGGCGCTGGTGATGCCCGGGCTCACGGTCCGCGCCGGCGCCGGATACAATCGCGCATACTACGTTAAGTATCCCGATGCGGCGACGGCCTTGGGTACCTCAGGAGATCTTAGCGGCGCCACGCTGCCGAACTCTCCGAAGTGGACCATGCATGCCGATGGTGAGTACACGCACAAGTTCTCGGCCGATGTGTCCGGCTTCACGCGCCTCGAGTGGTACTACAAAGGCAGCATCGTGCCGGATCAGAATTCGCAGTTTCACACCGGGTACCCGTGGGATGTACCTGCGTACAATGTATGGAATCTGCGCGCCGGCATTACGCGGGACACCTGGAGCGTGACTGCCTTTGCGGAAAATCTTTTCAACCGAAAGTACTACACCAACGCGTACGAAAAGGCGTTCGCCACCGGCATGTTTCTCGAGCCTTCATACCGGAACATCGGTGTCAGGCTGACCGTTCGAACCAAGTAGGCGGCGGGAGCGGCGAAGTCGCGGGCGGCGGGCGTGGGCGATACCGGGTCGCAGCGCTTCGCCGCCTTTTTGGGGGCGTACTAGAAAAAATCTGGCCAGGTGTCATCGCACTTTGACGATTGCGCGCGATGTCTTGGGAGACCACCTCATGGCTTCAGTATTTCGTCTCGTTTTACTGCCGGCGCTCCTGAGCGTCGCACTCATTGCGAGTAGCGGCCGGGCACGCGGCATGGCCATCTCATCGGCGACCGCCGCGGGGCCGCACGATCCCTCGATGGTCGATCGCGAGGAAGAACAGAATCTCAATGCGCTTTATGCCGCCTATTGGCAGGACTGGTTGGCGCTAAATCCGCAGCAGGCCCTGGTACAGGGCGTTACCCGCGACGAAGCGCAATTCGACGATTCCTTGGAGGACTCCTGGCTTCGCGACATGTTGTCGATGCTGCGTCGATACCAGGCCGCCCTGGCGAAGTTCGACCCGAAGCCGCTGCCGGAAGATGCGCGCATCAGCTATGAAATGCTGCGTTACAAGCTGGCACAAGACCTTTCCTACTACGGCACGAATATCTATGAAACGGCCCGAATGCTGCCCGTCAACCAGTTTATGGGGCAACATACCACGTTCGCTCTCGACGAGTCGGGGTCTGGGTCTTACAACTTCAAGACTGTGGCGGATTACGATAACGCCCTGACACGCGCGGACAACTATGCGCGGTGGACGGATGATGCGATCGAGCGCATGAAGGAGGGTGTCACCAAAGGCATCGTGCTGCCGCGCATCGTCGTTGAGCGCGTGTTGCCCCAGTTGCACAATTATTTTGGGCTGCCGCCCGAGAAGACCGACTTCTGGCATCCGATTGCCAACCTGCCGGCCGGTATTTCGGCCATGGACCGGAAACACCTGACCAAGGCTTACGCCGAAAAAATCACTAGGGTGATCGAACCCGCGTTCCAAAGGCTCTATGCGTATCTGCATGATGACTATCTGCCGCATGCCAATGCGAGCCCGGGATTGGGTGCGTTGCCAAATGGCGCGGCGCTCTACGATTACGAAATCAAAGCCAACACCACCACGGATATGACGCCGGCGGAAATCCACGCTCTGGGGCTCTCGGAGATTCGGCGTATTACGAAGGAGTTGGACGAAGTGCGTCAAGCGGCCCATTTTCAGGGAACGCTGCGTGAATTTTTCACCTTCGTCCGCACCGATAAGACGCTTCATTTCCAAAACCCCACCGAGGCCATTCCCGCCTACCAGGCCGCATTGCATCGCATTCTGCCAAAACTACCCCAGCTCTTCGATGTGATGCCCAAGGCGAAATTCGAAATCGAACCGATGCCGAACTCCTCGAAGAAGTATCAGGGCAACGGAAATTACCAACAGGCGGCCGCGGATGGCTCGCGGCCCGGTATCTTATGGATCAACATTTACGCGCCTGGGATCAGGGATAAGTTCATCGTGATGACCACGACGCTTCATGAGGCTTACCCCGGCCATCACTTTCAGACTTCGCTTGCCGAGGAAATCATGGGGCTGCCGGCGTTCCGGCGCCTTACCTTTTTCAATGCCTATGGCGAGGGATGGGCGCTCTATTGCGAATCCTTGGGCAAGGAGTTGAACCTTTACGATGACCGCTGGCAGTATTACGGTCATTTGATGAATGAGATGCTGCGAGCCAACCGGTTGGTGATCGACACCGGGATTCATGCCATGGGTTGGAGCACCGAAAAGGGAGTCGCATGGATGATGGATCATTCATCGATGAATCACGCGCAAGCCGCGGCCGAGGTCGAACGTTATGTCGCCTACCCGGCGCAGGCCCTGTCGTATAAAGTCGGGCAACTCGACATCAGTGCGCTTCGGGCCAAGGCGGCAAGGGAGCTCGGGCCGCGATTCGACGTCCGGAAATTTCACGATCAAATTCTGATGGGCGGCAGCATGCCGCTCACCATCCTTGACCAGAAGGTCGACCGCTGGATCGCCGGTGTCAACGCATCGAAGCACTTATGAAAAATGATGCAATGAAGCCCAGAGGCCTGCTGTTTGGTGTGTTGCTCGCGTTCGGCCTTCTGGCGCAGACCGCACTGGCGGCCGACGACAACCTCAAAGTCCTGACTGACATGTTTGCGTGGTGGAACGGCGCATATGCATCGCGCAGCGGATTCACCAGGGAAGAATTCGCCCGCTACTACTCGCCGGACGCGGTTATCTATATGAACGGCCAACAGCGTGCCAAGGGCCTGACGGACATTACGAGGCACTTCCAGGACATGCGCCGAGACGCCGAAAAAGTGATCGTCTGGCTGCCGTTTGAGGAAGGGTTCGTGTCGGGCGATCACGTCTTTACCTACCACCTGATTACCGCCCAATCGGAAGGTCGCCTGTCGTGCTGGCATGTGATGGGCTATGCGGTTATCAAGGGCGGAAAGATCAGCACTCTGAACTTCGTCAGCGTCAGCGAGGCCGCCCCGGCCCCGGGGCATGCGAGCGCCTGCCCCTCCACCAAGTAGGATGTCATGGAAACAAAGAAAATGCGCATCGATCGGCCGGCCCGTATGACCAGAGGATCCGAACACGGTGACCGGTGCGGGATGCGCGGGTCGCGGCGTTCAAGAACGGTACGTGAGTTCGTGGCCATGGCCGCATGCGTGATGGGGCTCGCGCTGATGACCACTCCGTGTGCGGCGGATCCGCACGAGGGCACGTCGCCCATGACGAAGCTGGGCGACACGGAAACTCAACGCTTTAACGCCTTCTTGAACGCCATCTACCGGCGCGACATCCACGACAGCCCGATATTGGCCGCGACATTTGGTGCCAAGGACGGGTATGACAGGTGGGACGATTTGTCACCGGCGGCAGAAAAGGCCCGGATCGGGCGCATCCGCGCCGATATTGACGGCGCGAAAACCGGTTTCGAATACTCGAAGCTCGATGAACGCGGCAAGCTGCAATACCGGGTGTTTCTCTATGAGGACAAACTCCTGCTCGACCGTTACCGCTGGCGGGATCATTTCTATCCGATGAATCAGATTGTCGGTCTGCATCTGGACGTCCCGGACATTCTCATCCGTCAGAACACGATTAAGAATGTTGCCGATGCGGACGCCTATATCCATCGTATCGAGGGCGTCAAAGCCCTGTTCGATCAATTTATCGGTCAAATGAAACAGCGGGAAGCCAAGGGCTTTCTGATGCCCAAGATCGTCTACCCTCTTCTCATCGAACAGTGCCGCGGGATCATCGCCGGCGCGCCTTATGGCGTGGGACCGGACAATCCGATCTGGGCCGACTTCAACCGCAAGATCCGCGCTCTGGAGATCCCAACGGCTGAGAAGGACGGGCTTCGGACCAGGGCTCGCACGGCGTTGTTGAAGTCGCTCGAACCTGCTTATCAAGAGCTGGTCGCCGTTCTCGAGGAGCAGCAAGCGAAAAGCAAAATCACCGGCGGCCTCTGGCAGCAACCGGACGGCGATGCCTTTTACGCCGCTCTGGTGCGGCAGTACACCACCACCGACATGACGCCGCGGCAGATTCACGAGCTCGGCCTGCGCGAAGTTGCCCGACTCCACCAGGAAATGCAGGTGGTCATGAACCGGGTGGCGTTCAAGGGAACGCTCCAGCAATTCATGGCGGATGCCAAGGCCAACCCAAAGTTCTATTTCCCTGATTCCGATGAGGGCCGCGAAGCATTTCTGGATCGCGCTCGCGCAATCGTTGCGGCAATGAAGGCGAAGATCACCGACGATTTTTTTGCGCCGCCCTCACTGGCCTTGCTCATCCAGCGACCGGAGTCTTATCGCGAAGCGTCATTGCCCGCAGGCGATTACGAAGCCGGCTCACCCGATGGAAAAATACCGGGTACGATTTATCTCAATCTCTCCGACATGCGGAAGATGCCGACCTATGAATTGGATGATCTTCTATATCACGAGGGCATTCCTGGGCATCACATGCAGATTTCCACCATCCTGGTGGACAAATCGATTCCCGATCTTCGCAAGGTGAATCAGTGGTGGCAGGACACCGCCTTCGTCGAGGGGTGGGCGTTGTATGCCGAGCGCCTGGCCAAGGACAT
>Ga0070696_100002012_pt1 | contig 13331 bp, 15 predicted proteins | sample KBSK1253metaG_FD_65474 | JGI IMG/M metagenome (GOLD analysis project Ga0070696, IMG submission 65474) | Corn, switchgrass and miscanthus rhizosphere microbial communities from Kellogg Biological Station, Michigan, USA - KBS K1-25-3 metaG | ecosystem: Host-associated > Plants > Roots >... | reverse complement strand
CCGGCCACGCGCGGCAGGCCTCGGAGTTTTTCCTGGACGAGCTCTTGCGTAACGGCACCACCACCGCCGCGGTGTTTCCCTCGGTGCATCCGGAGTCGGTCGAGGCGTTCTTCAAGTCGGCCGAGCGCCGCGGGCTGCGCATGGTCGCGGGCAAGGTGATGATGGACCGGAACTGCCCGCAGGCAGTGCGCGACGAGGCCGAGAGCTCGTACCGCGATTCGCAGGCGCTCATCCGCCGCTGGCACGGCCACGCGCGCCTTGCCTACGCGGTCACGCCGCGCTTCGCGCCGACCTCCAGCGAGCGCCAGCTCGAGCTCGCCGGGCGCCTGCTACGAGAGCACCCCGGGGTGCTCGCGCAGACCCACCTCTCGGAAAACGAGGAGGAGGTGCGCTGGGTGCGCGAGCTCTTCCCCTGGGCGCGCAACTACCTCGAGGTCTATGAGCGCTACGGCATGATCCGGCCGGGCGCGCTCCTCGCGCACTGCCTGCATCTCGACCGGGGCGAATGGGACAAGCTCGCCGCGGCGGGCGCGGCGGCGGTGCATTGTCCGAGCTCCAATCTCTTCCTCGGCAGCGGTCTCTTCGATTTCGCCGCCGCGCGGCGCGCCGGCGCCGCGGTGGCCCTGGGCAGCGATGTCGGCGGCGGCACCTCCTTCAGCATGCTGCGCACGATGCACGAGGCGCACAAGGTGGCGCAGATGCGCCGGCTCCCGTTCGACGCGCTCGACGGCTTCTACCTCGCGACCCTCGGCGGCGCGCGGGCGCTCGGCATGCAGGAGCGCATCGGCAGCTTCGAGCCGGGGCGCGAGGCCGACTTCGTGGTGCTGCGGCCCGACGCCACGGCGCTGCTTGCGCGGCGCATGGCGCAGGCCGAGACTATCGAAGGGCGGCTTTTCCTGCTGATGACCCTGGGCGATGAGCGCGCAATCGAGGCAACCTATATCCTGGGAGAGAGCCATGGCTGAGGCGCAGATGGTGGACTCGCATGACGTCGTGATGACGGGGGAGAATTCGTTCATCCGCCTGTCGAACGACGGCGGCAAGACGATCGACGAGCGCGTGAGCCACTGGCGCGTGCTGTGGTCGCCCGCCGGACAGGGGCACGCGCTCTTCATCGAGTCGAGCCTCACCGGAAAGAGCCCCCGCGTGTACGCCGACAATCCGGGCGTGGCGCGCTACCTTCAGCGCACCATCGAGACGTTGCTGTGGAAGGACTTCGCCGCCGAGTCGCTGCCAGTGATCCACGCCGGCTTCACCCGCAGCGGCGATTCGCTCAGCACGGTGGCAGAGCGGGTCGTTTCGCGCGACGACGAGATCGTGCTCTCCTGGTGGGACCTGATGAAGCCCTTCATCCTCACCATGCCGCCCGGGGCGATGAACCGGCCGCTCGGCGTCTACAGCACCTTCATTCCAGCTCGCAGCGCGCAGCTTTCGGTCAATGGCCGAGCGGCCGCTTCTGCGGTGTTTGCCATGGAGCGATTCGGCAAGCCCGCCTCGAGCTGCTGCCTCGCCTGGTCCGAGAGCTGGACCAAGCCCAGGGGTTGAGGCATGGCGGTCCTGCGCATCGCCAAGATGGGCAACCCGGTGCTCCTGCAGAAGGCGGCGCCGGTCCCCGATGCCACCGCGCCGGAGATCCGCGCGCTCGCCGCAGACATGCAGGAGACCCTCGAGGACATCGGCGCGAGCGGCCTCGCCGCGCCGCAGGTGTTCGTGGCAAAGCGCGTGGTGGTCTACCGCGTCATCGCCGCGCGCATCCCGCGCGGCTCCGGGCTCGAGCCGCGGCCGTGGACCGTGATGGTCAATCCCGTGATCACGCCGAAAACCGAGGCCAGGACGCCGGTCTGGGAGCGCTGCCTGTCGATTCCCGGGCTGCACGGCAAGGTGCCGCGCTTCATGCACATCCACATCGCCTACCAGGACCTCGAGGGCCGCAGCGTGAGCCACGACGCCCACAGCTCCTGGGCGGCGCTGCTGCAGCACGAGTGCGATCACCTCGACGGCATCGTGTACCCGATGCGCATGACCGACCTCGCGCTGCTCGCCTACAACGACGAGCCCGGGCCGCTCGCGCGCGAGCTCGCGGCCGACGCCAGCGGCATCGATCCGCTTTTCATCGACCTGGTGGAGCGCTGGCCGGGCCGCTCGCGCTGGTTCGGCAACTGACGTCCGTGCGTTGAAGGCCGTGGGGGCTGCAACCTACGTCTACGTGTCGAGCGCCGAGGACGGCGACATCGGCCTCTACACGCTGCAACCGGACGGCAAGCTTCAGCCCGGCGCGCGCTTCGCCGCCGCAACGCCCGTCATGCCGATGGCCGTCAGCCCCGACAAGCGCTACCTCGTCGCGGCGGTGCGCTCCAAGCCCTACTCGGCCTTGAGCTACGGCATCGAGCGCGCCACGGGAGCGCTGAAGCCGCTCGGCAGCGCGCCGCTCGCGGAGAGCTTCCCCTACATCAAGTTCGACAAGACCGGGCGCTATCTGCTCGGCGCGTCGTATGGCGGCCACCTCGTGAGCGTGAACCCGGTCGGCGCCGACGGCCGCATCGGCGAGCCGATGCAGGTGATCCCCACCGCGCGCAACGCGCACGCCATCTGGCTGGACAACACCAACCGCTTCGTGTTCGTGCCGCACCTGGGCAGCGACCAGGTGTTCCAGTTCGTGTTCGACCAGAAGACCGGGCAGCTCACGGCCAACACGCCACCGCTGCTGCAGCTCAAGGCCGGTACCGGCCCGCGCCACCTCGTCACCTCGCCGGACAACCGCTTCGTCTATCTCCTGAACGAGCTCACCGCCACGGTCACGACGCTGTCGCTCGATCAGAAGACCGGATTGCTGAGCGAGCTCGCTTCGGTCGCGCTGCTTCCCGCGGAGAGCAAGCTCACCCCGGGCGCGCCCCGCCCGAGCCCGGGACGCAACGTCGACAACGACATCTGGGCCTCCGACCTGCACCTGACGCCCAACGGCCAGCTCCTGTACGCGGCCGAGCGCACCACGAGCTCGATCGGCGCCTTCCGGGTGGATGGCGCCACGGGGAAACTGACTTATCTCGCGAGCACGCCCACGGAAAAGCAGCCGCGCGGCTTCCGCATCGATCCCACCGGGGGCTTCATGGTGGTCTCGGGCGAGAAGTCGGACACCATCTCGTCCTACTCGATCGACCCGGCGAGCGGCGCGCTCAAGCTGATCGGCCGCTACCCGACCGGAAAAGGTTCTAACTGGGTCGAGATCGTGAGCTTCGACTGAACGGTGTTTCGTGACAAAGTGCTCAGACGCCACTGGAACTCGGTGATGAGCCGCGCGCACGGCTGTCCAATCTTTATGGGGGTTGGATGAACTGCTCTTGCGAGATGAGCCGTGTCTCAGCGACGACAGAGCCGGATCGATGCGCTCTCCCAGAGGGTGAGCAGGGGAGCGCGTCGCCTGTCGGTCCTCGGCGCGACGCTGCGGGAGCTGCGCAAGGCGCTCAATCTCCTGACCCGGGAGCTGCTCATCTGCATCGCGGTGGTGCTGGGCATCTGGCACCTGCTCGCCGACACGTTCTGGCGGCTGCTCTCGAGCTTGTGGCGCTGAGCCGCCGCTAGCGTCCGCGCCGGCGGCAAAGAAATCGGGCTCTGACCCCGATTCTTATTTGGCGAGCGAGAGCATCAGGTCGTTGCTGCGGCGGACGAACCCGGCGGGGTCGTCGAGCTGGCCGCCCTCGGCGAGCAGCGCCTGCTCGAAGAGTAGGCCCGCCCAGTCGGCGAAGGCCGGGTCGTCGGCCTTGAGGCGCCGGACGATCGAGTGCCCCGGGTTGATCTCGAGGATCGGCTTGGAGGCCGGCGGCTTCTGCCCCGCGGCCTTGAGGATGCGCGCGAGGTTGCCGCCGATGTCGTTCTCGTCGGCGATCAGGCACGACGGCGACTCGGTCAGGCGCCGCGACACCCGCACGTCCTTGACCTTCTCGCCGAGCGCGCGCTTCAGGCCAACCAGCAGGTCCCGATACTCGCCGACCTCGTGATCGGGGTCTTCGGCAGCACCCTTGATCTTGTCCAGCCCGAGCTCGCCGCGCGCCACCGACACCAGCGCTTTTCCCTCGAACTCGCGCAGGCTCGCGACCAGCCATTCGTCGACGCGGTCCGAGAGGAGCAGCACCTCGATCGCGCGCTTCCTGAAGATCTCGAGGTGCGGGCTGCCCTTCGCGGCGAGGAAGCTCTCCGCGGTGACGTAGTAGATCCGGTCCTGGCCCTCCTTCATGCGTCCGAGGTAATCCTCCAGGGAAACCGAGTTCGTTTCCGAGTTGTCGTGGGTGGAGGAAAAGCGCAGAAGCCTGGCGATCTGATCCCGGTTGGCCGGGTCCTCGCCCACGCCTTCCTTCAGCACGCGGCCGAACTCGCTCCAGAAGCCCGCGTACTTGGGCGGGTCGTTTTTCGCCAGGTCCTCGAGCAGCCCGAGCACGCGCTTCGCGCAGCCGGCGCGGATCGCGTCGACGTCGCGGCTCTGCTGCAGGATCTCGCGCGAGACGTTGAGCGGCAGGTCGGCCGAATCGACCACGCCGCGCACGAAGCGCAGGTAGGCGGGCAGCAGGTGCTCCGCGTCGTCCATGATGAACACGCGCCGCACGTAGAGCTTCAAGCCGTGGCGCTGGTGGCGGTCCCACAGGTCGAACGGCGCGCGCGCCGGGAGGTAGAGGAGCTGCGTGTACTCCTGGCGGCCCTCGACGCGGTTGTGCGTCCAGGCGAGCGGCGCCTCGAAGTCGTGGCCGACGTGCTTGTAGAACTCGATGTACTGCGCCTCCGTGATCTCGCTCTTGGGCCGCGCCCAGAGCGCGCTCGCCTGGTTGACAGTCTCGGCTCCGATCAGCACCGGGATCGCGATGTGATCGGAGTACTTGCGCACGATGCTCTTCAGGCGGAATTCCTCGAGCAGCTCGTCCTCCCCCTCGCGCAGGTGCAGGATCACGTCGGTGCCGCGGCTCGCCTTTTCGGCCGCCTCGATGGTGTACTCCCCGGCACCACCGGCCATGTTGCACTCCCATCGAACCGCCTCTTTCTGACCTGCGCGACGAGTGACGAGCGTCACCCGGTCGGCGACGATGAAGGAGGAGTAGAAGCCGACGCCGAACTGGCCGATGAGGCGCGCGTCCTTCGCCTGGTCGCCGGTGAGCGACTCGAAGAACTCGCGCGTGCCCGACTTGGCGATGGTGCCGATGTTCTGCACCACCTCGTCGCGCGACATGCCGATGCCGTTGTCCGAGACGGTGATCGTGCGCGCGGCCTTGTCGAATGCAATTCCGACCTTGAGGTCGGGGTCCGACTCGTACAGCCGGTTGTCGGCGAGCGCCTCGAAGCGCAGCTTGTCGGCCGCGTCGGCCGCGTTGGAGATGAGCTCGCGCAGGAAGATCTCCTTGTTGCTGTACAAGGAGTGGATCATCAGGTGCAGGAGCTGCTTCACCTCGGCCTGGAAGCCGAGCGTTTCTTTCGTGCTCATAGGCTCAACCCACAAAATAATTACGATCCCGATCCCGAATTGGGAATGGCGGGCGAGTCCGGCTTGTTATCCGCAGGCCCAACCCAAGAGGAGGATACCCATGTTCCGCATGCTGTTGGCAGCTCTGGCCTGCACGGCCGCCGCCCTGCCCGCCTGGTCGCAGGCACCGCAGCGCCCGCAGATCGAAACCCGCAAGGTCGAAGGCACCGACAACGTCTACATCTTCAGGAACGGCAACCACCAGTCGATCTTCATCGTCACGAAGGAGGGGGTGATCGCCACCGACCCGGTCGCCTACGGCCGGCCGCAGGGCGGCGAGCAGTACGTGGCCGAGATCAGGAAGCTCACGCAGGCGCCGATCCGCTACCTCATCTACAGCCACCATCACTTCGACCACATCGCCGGGGGCAAAGCCTTCAAGGATGCCGGCGCCACCATCGTCGCCCACCAGCGGGCCAAGCAGCGCCTGGAGAAGCTGGCGGATCCGGCGACGCCGCTTCCCGACGAGACCGTGAGCGACAAGGGCCGCACCCTCAAGCTGGGCGGCACCACGCTCGAGCTGCACTACGTGGGCCTCAACCACTCCGACAGCTCGCTCGTCATGCGGCTGCCGAAGGAGCGCCTGATCTTCGTGGTCGATTTTCTTCCGGTCGGCAGTGTTCCCGGCCGGGGCATGATCGACTTTTATCCCCTCGAGGCGGAGGACTCGATCAAGCGCGTCCTTGCGATGGACTGGGAGCGCCTCATCCCCGGCCACCCGGGACCGAACGACCGCCTCGGCACCAAGCAGGACGCCCAGGACCAGCTCGCACTCCTGCGCGAAGCCTCCGACACGGTGAAGGCCGCCGCGCGCGAAGGCAAGTGCTGGGAGCCCGCCGAGAAGGAATTGCAGCTGCCGAAATACAAGGACTGGCCGGGCTACGGCAACAACCTGCCGTTCGTGGTGCGGCGCTATTGCGGCCTGTGGGGCCGCGGTACCTGATCAGGCGGCCGCGGTGCGCGGGACAGGCGCGGTGCGCCTGATCTCGCGGGCGAGGTAGTCGACCACGCGCTCGAACGGATCGAAGCCGAACGCCTGCGCCACCGACGGCCGCAGATTGGAGTTGGCGTTGACGTCGTAGAAGACGAGCCGCCCCTCGGGCGTCTCCAGGTACTCGATGCCGCCCACGTCCAGCGAGCCCGCCGCCATGATGCGCTTGCCCCAGGCCACTGCTTGGGCGGGAACATCCGGGTACGCATGGAATTCGGCTGCGGGTTGAGCGGAAGGGACTTCGCACACAGCCGCTTCGCCGTCTTCCGGATTGCACACCGGAGCCGGACAGAGGTTGAAACGGCCATGCGACACGACCCGCATCGCATAGAGAAGCTCTCCGTCCAGGAACTCCATGCGCACGATGCCGCGCGCCGGATCGGAGGGAACGTATTCCTGCAGCAGCAGCAGGTTGTCCGGCAGCCAGTGCTCCGGGCGCTGCTCGAGCAGCGCTTCCAGGTGCGCAAAACTCTCGACGAGCATCATGCGCGCGCCGCTGCCTCCCTGCTCGGGCTTGAGCAGCACCGGGAAGGCGATCTCCTGCGCCCGGGCGCGGAGGGCGTCCAGATCGTTGAAGGTCCAGATCCGCGGCGTCGGAATGCCGAGGCTCCCCAGGAGCGCGGCCTGAGCCGTCTTGGAGAGCTCGAGCGCGAACGCCTGCGCGCCGTTCAGCACGCGCACGCCGCGGATCTCGAGCGCGCGCAGGTAGGCGAGCGCATAGGGTACGGCGCGTGTGTTACCGCGCACGTAGGCCGAGGGGCTCGCCTGGTTGAAGTAAAGCGGCGCGAGCGGCGCATCGGTGTCGGAGAACGCGGCCTTCTTCAGGTCGACCGCGGCGTAGCGCACGCCGCGGCGCTCGAGGGCCTGGAAGAGCGGCTTCTGCCACTCCGGGTGCTCGAAAAGCACGGCGAGATCGGCGCGCGGGCTGGTCATGGCCCGCCATGTTCGCGCTAAAGTAGGCAGGCGCAAATAGCCTGAAAGGAATGAACTTATGCCAGCCCCTCTCAGCGGAAGCTGCCTCTGCGGCGCGATCCGCTATACCGTAGCCGCGCCCGTGACCGAGCTGCGCGCCTGCCACTGCACCCATTGCCAGAAGACCTCCGGCGCAGGCGGCAGCGTCAATGCGCCCCTGCCGAGCGACGCGTTCAAGATCACCCAGGGCACGCCCAAGCGCTACGCCGCCAAGGCCGCCAGCGGCCGCACCCTGTACCGCTTCTTCTGCGGCGATTGCGGCTCGCCGATCTACAGCCAGCGCGAGACCAATCCCGGCACGGTGACGGTACGCGCGGGCACCTTCGACAACGCCGGCGCGATGAAGATCGCCGCCCACATCTGGACCGGCAGCGCACGGCCCTGGTCTTACATCGATCCCGCCTCGCAGCAGATCCCCGGACAACCGAACTGAGAAAGGAAACGCCCATGGCCAAGGGTTACCTCGTCGTCACGTACCGCTCCATCAAAGACCAGGAGAAGTGGTCCGCCTATGCGAAGCTCGCGGTTCCCTCGCTCCAGAAGGCGGGCGGCCGCTTCATCGTGCGCGGCATGCCTGCGAAGACCTACGAGAAGGGCATGAACCAGCGCGTGGTGATCGTGGAATTCGACAGCGTGCAGAAGGTGCTCGCCGCGCACGACAGCGCCGATTACCAGGAAGCGCTGCGCGCCCTAGGCGACGGCGCCGAGCGCGACATGCGGGTCGTTGAAGGCTCGAGTTAGCCATGTCCAGCGTACAGGCACGTCAGGCAATTCCCATCATCCCCGCGGTCGCGCCGCTCTATCGCGCTCTCGAACCTTACGCCTACACGCTGATCCGCATCGCCGCAGGCGCGATCTTCATCCCGCACGGGGTGCAGAGGCTTTTCCTCGGCGGCGCAACCGGCCCGACGGGATACGGGCTCGGCGTGCTCGAGCTCGCGGGCGGCGCGCTGCTCGCCCTGGGCATCCTGACGCGCCCGGTCGCGCTGCTGCTGCTGCTCGACGTGGCCGCGATCATCTTCGCCAACTTCAGCAAGGGCTGGCTCTGGACGCGCGGCGGCGTGCAGTACCACTGCTTCATCGCCGGCATGCTGCTCGCGGTGCTGATCGGCGGGTCCGGGCGCCACGTTTTGGGAAACTGGCTGAAAGCCAAGGTCGACGACGGGCGCCTGGTGCCCCTCGCCTACGGCTTTGCACGCGTGTATTACGCGCTATTGATTCTGCCCAGCGGCTACGAAAAGGTGTTCCACGACGGCGCGGCTCGCATCGCGGCGGGCAACATCCTGAAGACCGGCTTTCAGCCGCCGATGTTCTGGGCGTGGACGGTCGCGTACCTCGAGTTCTACGGCATGATCCTGCTCGCGCTCGGCCTGCTCACGCGCCCGGTCGCGTTCGCGTTCGCGATCGAGATGGCGGTGATCGCGTTCATGATCCAGCTCCCCAACGGCTACTTCTGGACTTCGCGCGGCGCGGAGTTCGCGATCATGCTGCTCGTGGTGTGCCTCGCCTTCCTCTTCGGCGGCGGCGGCAGGCATTCCCTGGACAGGAAGCTCGGCCGGGAATTCTAAATAGGGACAGACCTGGACAGACCCTATTTTTCTCATTCAGGCTTGATCCTGGCCTCGGCGATGACCCGGCCCCAGGTCGCGATGTCCTCGGCGAGCTCGGCGCCCAGCGACTCGGGCGTGCCGCCGAGCGCCTCGATGCCCTGCGCCGCGAGCTTCGCGCGCAGCTCGGGCGTCTGCAGCAGCGCGTTGGTCTCGCGATTCACGCGCAGGATGATTTCCTTCGCGGTGCCGGCCGGCGCGTAGAGCGCGTAGTCGGTAGCGGACACCACGCCGGGCACGCCCGCCTCGGCCATCGTCGGCAGCTCGGGCATGAGCGAGGAGCGCTCGCGCGAGGCGACCGCGAGCGCGCGCAGGCGCCCGGCCTTGAGATGCGGGATGTACGCCGGCAGGCTGTCGAGCGCCATGTCGATGCGCCCGTCGAGGAGATCGGGGAGGATCTGGCTCGTGCCCTTGTAAGGCACGTGCGTGAGGTCGATGCCGGCGGCCTGCTTGAACATCTCGCCGGTGAGGTGGATCAGCGCGCCGACGCCCGAGGAGGCGAAGGTGAGCTTGCCGGGGTTCGCCTTCGCCATCGCGACGAAGTCCTTCACCGAGCGCGCGCGCGACGCGGCGGGAACGACGAACACGATGGTGCCGTAGCCGATGCGCGACACCGGCGCGAAGTCGCGCTGGATGTCGAAGGCGCGCTTCGGATACATGTGGTGCACGATCGCCTGGCTGCCGATCGGGCCGATGAGGAAGGTGTAGCCGTCGGGCGCGCTCTTCGCCGCCGCCTCGGTGCCGATGGTGGTGCCGGCGCCGGGCTTGTTCTCGATGACGATCGGCTGCCCCAGGCGCGGCGAGAGCTGCTCGCCGAGGGCGCGCGCCACGGTGTCGACGCCGCCGCCGGGCGGAAACGGCGCGATGAAGCGGATCGCTCGCGCGGGATAGCGCTGCGCGAAGGCCGGCAGCGCGGCGAGCAGCATCCCGGCAAGAAGGACGCTGCGTCGGCGCGCGTTCATCCCTAAATCATATTACGTACCCGGAAAGATTGGCGGCAAGCTGACGCGCGAGCTCGGCCCGACCAGCGGAGGTCAGCGTGCCGAGGTCGATCCCTCGATCCTCGCGCGCAGCTTGCCATGATCTGCGGATCAATGGGGTCCGTGGCCGCCGTGTTCCGGACGCTCGACGTGCTCCGGACGCTCCACCCGCTCCTGCCGCTCCGCGCGCTCCATGCGCTCCGGACGCTCGGCGCGCGCCTGACGCTCGACGCGCTCCGGCCGGTCTTCGCGTCGGTCGGCTCTGCGGTCTTCGCGGCGATCTTCGCGGCGGTCCTGCTGGCGGTCTGCGCGGCGGTCCTCCTGCCGGTCGGCGCGCCGGTCTTCCTGGCGCACGTCCTGTGCGGGGGCGATTGCGGAGGCGCCAAGGGCGGCGAGCGCAAAACAGAGGGGGAGGATTTTCGGCATCGGGATGGTTTCCTTGAAGGTTGCAGGTTGAAGTTGCAGATTCGCGGCCCGGATTGCAGGTCGCAGCCGCAGCATAACGTGGGAAAATTTCCCACGTCAAGTGGATCTGTGTGAAACTTTCCCCCGGGGCTATACTGCGGAATAACGAATCACCTACGGGTGTGCAGCCATGACGCCGCCGGCGTCGCTCCTCTCCGCCCTGCGGCATCTGCTGCGGCCGCTGGTCAGGCTCCTGACGGCCCAGGGCGTCACGTTTCCCATGCTGGCGGAGCTGCTCAAGCAAACCTACGTCGAGGTGGCGGTGCGCCACTTCGGCCTCGCTGGCGCCCCGCCCACCGACAGCCGCGTGTCGCTTCTCACCGGCGTGCACCGCAAGGATGTGAAACGGTTGCGTCAGGAGCGAACCGATGAAGGCCAGGTGATGCCCGAAATGGTCGCCCTCGGCGCGCAGCTCGCCGCCGCCTGGACCACGCGCAAGGAGCTGCGCGATGCGAGGGGTCGTCCGCGCCCGCTGCCGCGCCTCGCGAGCCAGGGCGGCAGCCGCTCCTTCGAGGGGTTGGTAGCGAGCATCAGCAAGGACATCCGCGCACGTTCCTTGCTAGACGAGTGGCTTCGGCTCGGCGTCGTCGAAATCGACGGCGAGGACCGTGTCAGGCTGCGCACCGCGGCGTTCGTGCCGAGCCGCGGGTTCGAGGAGAAGGCGTTCTACTTTGGTCACAACCTGCATGACCATGCCGCGGCGGCCGCCCACAACCTGCAGGGCGCCGCGCGGCCGTTCCTCGAACGCAGCGTGCACTACCAAGGGCTCGAAGCCGATTCGGTGGCGAAGCTCGCGGCGCTGGCCGAAAAGCACGGCATGGATGCGGTGCAGTCGGTCTACCGCAGTGCCAAGGACTGCGAAGCGCGCGACCGCAAGCTCGAAGGCGCCAAGCAGCGCCTCACCTTCGGCATCTACTTCTACAGCGAGCCGACCGGCGAAGAGCCTCCGAAGAAGGACCAATGAAGCGCCTTGTGAGCCGTTTTGTCCTCGCGTTCATCGCGCTCGCGGCCGGCATGCCGGCATGGGCGTGCACCGACCCGGGCGGCATCGGCGGCACCGGCATCTCGGGCGAAGGCGGCATCGGCGGCACCGGCCAGCGCGCGCAAGCCGACGTGGGGGTGGTCGGCGTGATCACCGGCTTCGCGAGCATCTGCGTGAACGGCATCGAAGTGCACTACGACGCCGCGACGCCGGTGTCGGTGAACGGCGAACCGAGCTCTCTAGACGCGCTCGCCGTAGGCAAAGTCGTCTCGGTGCGCGCGGTGGGCAGCGGAAGCCAGGCGCGCGCGCGATCGATCGACATCGTGGACTCTGCGGTCGGAACGGTGAGCGCGGTGGAGAACGCGGGTGCGCTGCTCGAAGTCCAGGGCCAGCGCGTGCGCATCGGTCCGTCCACGGTGCTCGGCGGCGGCCTCACACGCGATGCGCTCGCGGCGGTGCAGCCCGGCGAGGCGATGCGCGTCAGCGGATTGCGCGCCGCCGACGGCGCCATCGTCGCGACCCGCGTCGAGCGCGCCGCGCCGGGCGTGCGGCCGGCGTCCAGCGACGCGGCCGAGCCGGGGCTCGCGCGCTTCGTGGTGGAAGGCTACGTGACCGAAGTTCAGCCGAAGGCGGTGCGCGTCGGCGCGACGACATTCGACGTCACGCCCGAGCTCGGCTCACAGCTCGCGCGCGACCGGCTGGTGCGCATCTCGGGAAGGAGCGAAGGCGCAAGCCGCATCGTCGAGCGGGCAGAGATTCTCACCGGGCCTTTCGACATCCGGCCGCAGCGCATCCTGCGCGTGGAGTCGCGCCCTTCGCGCGACTCCGGCGACCGGCGCGGCGGCCCGGGATCCGACGATCGCGGCGATCGCTCGGGGCCGGACCTCGAGCGCGATCGCGGCCGCGGCGGCCCCGACCGTCCGGAGCGGCCCGACCGCTCGGGGCGCGGCGAGCGTCCGGAGCGCGTCGAGCGCATCGATCGCAGCGGCCCGCATTGAAAACGAACTCAACTCGAGAGGAGAAATCGTCGTGAGGCAGTCCATGCAGCGCAACCTTGCAGTCGCAGCCGGCTCCTTCCTGATCGCGGGCGGCGCCGCCGCCCAGACCACTACCCTGGGCATTGGCGCGGAATACACCACCGGCAAGTACGGCGCGAGCGAAACGACCGATACGCTCTACGTGCCGTTCATCGTGAAGCATGAAACCGGCAAGTGGCTCTTCAAGGGCACGATTCCCTACATCCGCAATTCCGGTCCCGCCAACGTGGTCGGCGCCGGCGCCGACCGCGTGACACTTCCCGGCGCGGCCACCGGGCGGCGCACCGAATCGGGCCTGGGCGACATCGTGGCGAGCGCCTTCTACAACCTGCGCGACGAGCGCAAGACGGGCCTGGGCGTCGATGTCGGGGCGAAGATCAAGCTGCCGACCGCGGACGAAGGCAAGGGCCTGGGCACCGGCGAGACCGACTACTCGCTGCAGGCGGATTTCTTCAAGCCGCTGGGCGGCGCGTTGACCGGGTTCGGCTCGCTCGGCTACCGCTGGTACGGCGACCCGCCGGGGGTCGACCTGCGCAACGTGCCCTACGGCTCGATCGGCGCGTCCTACCGCATGTCCGAGGACACCACGATCGGCGCCGCGTACGACTATCGCCCGCGCATCGTGAGCGGCGGCTCGGCGCTCAGCGAGGCGACCGGATTCTGGTCCAAGCGCATGTCGCGCGAATGGAAGCTGCAGCTCTACGGCGTGGTCGGCTTTGCCGATGCCAGCCCGGACGCCGGCATCGGCGCGGTGCTCGAGTACCGCATGCCCTGATCAGGCCGCCGGACGCGCG
>Ga0070696_100002011_pt1 | contig 13336 bp, 8 predicted proteins | sample KBSK1253metaG_FD_65474 | JGI IMG/M metagenome (GOLD analysis project Ga0070696, IMG submission 65474) | Corn, switchgrass and miscanthus rhizosphere microbial communities from Kellogg Biological Station, Michigan, USA - KBS K1-25-3 metaG | ecosystem: Host-associated > Plants > Roots >... | reverse complement strand
CTGGCCGATCTGGCTGCCGATCACCTGGACGGCCTGCAGCATCCGATCGTCGGGTTTGCGCACCCCCCGACTGGTAAAGGAGAGCACGCCGACCGCTTTGCCCTGCGCAGTCACGGCGAAGACGAAAGAATCGCGCGTGCTGCCGAGCGTCGATTTCGCGACACGGCCGTTGCGGCTCATCTCCGAGTTCCAGAGCGGCTCGCCGGTGCGCCAGACGCGCGCTTTGGAGCCTGCGTCCAGAGGTGAAGTCCAGCTGCGCGAGCCCTCGATATAGCGCTGGATGGCTTCGTCCTGGATGCCCCAGGCTTCACCGAAGCGCAGCAATCCGGCTTTCTCGTCGGCGTAGAAATAGCGTCCGCACTCCCAGCCCTGCGACTCGCAGATCGTCCGGATGACCGAGCGCAACGCGTCCGGCGCGCCTTCGGCCTCGGCCAGCCCGCGCGTCACCGCATGCTCGAGCGTACGCAGCTGCTCCTCACGCTTGCGCGCGGTGATGTCCTTACCGACCCCGCGATAGCCCTTGAAGCTGCCCGTAGCATCGAACACCGGCTCGCCGCTGACGCTGGTATATCTCGATGTGCCGTCGGCGCTGGCCCGCTGCAGCTCCAGATCGCGAAAGGGCTGGTGCGCCTCGAGCACCAGCCGATGCGCCGCCCAGTCCGCTTCGGTCATGTTGAGCGCGGGGGTCTCCCAGCGCGTCTGTCCGATGCCGCTCATCGGACCGCCGCGCCCGCGGCTGCCGCCCGTGGCGTTCGTCATGCGGGTGAAGCGGAAATTCTCGTCCTGCTCCCAGTACCAGTCGGAGGAGAGCTCGGTGAGGCTGCGGAAGCGCTCCTCGCTTTCGCGCCTCACTTCCTCGGCCTGCTTCCTCTGCAGGAACTGGCCGATCTGGCTGCCGATCACGCGCACCGCCTGCAGCAGCCGCTCGTCGGGCTCGCGGATCTCGCGGCTGGTGAACGAGAGCACGCCGAGCGCGGCTCCCTGCGCCATGACCGGGAACATGAAGGCGCCGCGCATGCTGTGCTCGCTCGCCATCATCGCGTGGACCACGCGCGAGTCCTTGCCCACGTCGGCCACCCACTGCGGCTCGCCCGCCCCTGCCCGCCCCACGATGCCGACGCCGATGGCGAAGCTGCGCTCGGCTGAATACTTGACGAAGCGCTCCATCTCGGGATCCGGCAGGTGCCAGCTCTCCGCGAACCGGAACACGTCGTCGTGGCCTTTGCGGAAGTAGCGGCCGCATTCCCAGCCGTTTGCTTCGCAGATCGCACGCATGACCGATTTCAGCGCCTGCGGCCCGTCCGCGGCCTCCGACAGGCAGCGGGTCACGGTGTGCTCGAGGTCGAGCAGCAGCTCGGCGCGCTTGCGCGCGGTGATGTCCTTGCCGACGCCGCGGTATCCCGTGAAGCGGCCCGAGGCCTCGAACATCGGCTCGCCGCTGATGGACAGGTGGCGCTCCACGCCGCCCTCGTCCACGCGCGCGAACTCGAAGTCGCGGAACGGCTGGTGCGCTTCCATCGTCGCGCGGTGCGCGGCCCACCCAGCCGCGTCAGGGCGCGTCGAAGGCAGCTCCCAGCGCGTCTTGCCGAAGCGGCGCATGCCCGGCACGACCGAGCGATGCGTGCTCGACTGCTGCGTCGGCACCAGGCGGTGCTCGCTGTCGCTCTCCCAGTAGAAGTCCGAGGAGAGCTCGTTCAGGCTGCGGAAGCGCTCCTCGCTCTGGCGCACCCCGACCTCGGCCTGCTTCCTCTGCACGAACTGGCCGATCTGGCTGCCGATCACGCGCACCGCCTGCAGCAGCCGCTCGTCGGGCTCGCGCACCTCGAAGCTGTTGAAGGCGAACACGCCGATGGTCTTGCCCTCGAGGGCGACCGGGAACAGGAAGGCGCTGCGGTTGTGCAGCTCCGCCGTGCCATCGGTGCGCTGCGCGCGCCCGTCCTTCTGGACGTCGGCGATCCACAGGGGCTCGCCCGACTGCCACACCCGGCCGGCGTAGCCGGTCCCGGGACGGAACACCTTGTCGCGCGAGGCTTCGTTGTATCTTTCGAGCGCCGATCCCGCCGGCCCCCAGGCCGCGGCGAAGCGCAGTAGACCGGCTTCCGCATCGGCGCGCCAGTAGCGACCCCCGGCCCAGCCTTCGGTCTCGCAGAAATAGCGGATCACCGCTTCCAGGCCCTTCGAAAGCGTGTCCGCGCCGGCGAGCGACTGCGTCACGCCGTGCTCGAGCCTCAGGAGCTGCTCGGCGCGCCTGCGCTCGCCGATGTCGCGGGCGACGGCGACGATGATGTGGCCTTTGCCGGAACGCACCGCGCGCCGGAAGGACTCGACGGTGAGCCGCGAGCCGTCCTTGCGGCGATACCAGCCCTCCATCGCGGTCGCGCCCGGGTCGCCTGCGATCAGCCGCTCGTAGAGGCGCGTCAGCTCCTCGCGCGAGATGGAGAACAGCTCATGCGGGGGGATGGCGAGAAGCTCTTCGCGGCTGTAGCCGAGCGCCCGGCAGGCGGTTTCGTTGACGTCGACGTACCGCAGCGTCACCGGATCGGACAGCAACACGAGATCGGCCGAGACGTCGATCGCGGTGCGAAAGCGCCGCTGCTCCTCCTCGGCGCGGGTACGCTGGATGAATTGACCGATCTGGCTGCCGACATAGCTCATGCAGTCGAGCAGCTCCGCGTCGGGCTGATGCATCTCGCGGCTGAAGAATTCCATGACCCCGATCACCTGCTCGCCGAGCTTGATCGGGAAGGCGAAGGCGCTGTGCAGGCCGGCGTTCAGCGCCTGGGGCGCACGCCGGAAGCTGGTCTCGCGCGTGACGTCGAGGATCCAGGTCGGCTTGCGCTCGGCCCAGGCGCGCCGGTTCAGGCCGCCCGCGCGGGTGGAGGGCGCCTGGCGCCGGGTTGCCTCGAGGAAGGCCTCGATGAGCGCGGAAGCCACGCCCCAGGTCTCGGCGCAGCGCAGCGCGTTGTCCGTCCCCTCCGGCTGCCAGCGCGCGCCGCAGGCCCAGCCGAGGCTTTCGCAGATCGCGCGGATGATCCGTGGCGCCGCCTCTTCGATGCTGGCCGATTGCTCGAGCAGCCGCGTGACCGCGTGCTCGATCGCGAGGCGCAGCTCGATCTGCACCGAGCGGGTGATGTCCTTGGCCGTGCCGCAATAGCCGGTGAAGCGCGCGTCGGCGTCGTACACCGCCTGGCCGCTCGCGCTCAGGTAGCGCAATTCGCCGCGCGTATTGACCAGTCTGAAGACGAAATCGCTGAAGGGCTCGCGCGCTGCCAGCAGCGCGCGGAAAGGCGTCCAGCTGCCGCCGTCCTTGCCCGGCTGCGCGCCGCTCTCCCAGAGGGTCTTGCCGAGCAGCTGGTCGGCATCGAGCCCCGCGGCCTCGACGCCGCGGCCCGCCACCACGGTGTAGCGGCCGGCCTCATCCTGCTGCCAGAAAACGTCCGCCGAGATGGCGGCGAGGTCCACCGCGCGGGGCACCGACCCGCCCGGATGGGCAACCCCCTTGCTTCTCGATGCGGCTTTCATTCGAGTCCTCGTCCTGGCGGTCCCGCCGTCTTGGAGGCGGCGCCCCCTTCAGACCGGTGACTTTGCGTCCCTGCCTTTCGACAGGTTTGCCTTTTTATTCAGGACGGCGACGCTCGACCGGCGCCGTCGCCCGCGATGCAGCCAAACAATAGCAGCATCCCGGCCCGGCCGGGAATGAACAACTGTCAAACCAAGGGTTTAGATGCACATTTTGATGAGAAAAATCACACGGGATGGTCGGGTAGGATGCGGCCATGGTGACGCCCGCGGGAGGCAACCCCTACGCAGCACCGAGCGCCCAGGTGCGCGATACGGCGCCCGCCCTCGGGCTTGCGGCGCGGGCCATGCGCGTTTTGGCGTTCCTCGGCAACGCCTTTCTGCTCCTTGTGCCGCTCATGCTCTTCCTCTTCTCCAGCCGTGGACCTGACGCCGGCTTCTTCTTCATCGCCGGATACTGCGTGACGGTCGCGGTACCGAGCACCATGGCGCTGGTATTCGCAGACCGCTTCTCATTCTGGGCCGGGCTCTGTGTCAACGTGGTAGCAGTGCTGTTTTCGGCCGCCGTGCTCGCCTACTTTGCGGTTCGCGGCGACGCCGATGGGTGGGCGGTACTCTTCATCGCCGCGCCGGCGGCGGTGAACCTCCTCGCCGTCATGCTGCTGCGCCGCTCGCGGGGGCCATCCGACGACACGGTCGCCTCGCGACGATGATTGAGTGGCTCGGCATCGCGGTCGGGCTCGCGGGTGGGTTGCTCTTTTCCTATTACACGGCCAAAGCAGCGCTGCCAAGGTTTCTTCAGCGCTCGCGCAAGCCCGAGTTGCTCATCAAGCTCAGCCTCGGGGGAACGGTGATCGCGGCGCTGCCCGCGCTGCTCTTGTCGATCGTGGTGGGCGCCACGCTCGGCATGCCCTGGGGCGCGATCGGGATCGTGACCGGCGTGGCCGCGGTTTTCTCCTTGGTTCTGCTTTCGGGACTTGTCGCCGGCATGCTGCTGGCGAGGTTGCTTGCGCGGCCCAGGACTTAGGTCGGAACGGACTTTTGCAACGGTAACGGCGCAACCCGCGAGCTAGTCTGTCGTCCATGGGCACGCATGCCATCAGGCGCAGCGCGGCGTTTCTGTCTTTCCTGGCGGGGACGCTGGCGATCGGCAGTTGCTTCGCTCAAGGTGCGGCGCGAGAGATCGCACAATCGCGGCCGACGCCCTGCCTTGATCGGGCGGTGCCGCTTCTCAACATGGAGGTGCGTCAGCTCGGGGTGCGCGCCTTCCTGGCCGGCGCCGGGCGCGGAGCGAAGCTGCCGGCGGGCTGGGCGCCGGGAAACCGCCATTACGACCAGGCTTTCGCCATCACCAATGCCGCCGTCGCGGCGGACGAGAAGGTCCATGGCGCCTGGCTGAGCATGCGGCCCACGGACTATCTCGAGCTCATCATCGGGCACGGCAGCGCCGAGGAGCAGCAGCAACTGAGAAGCTTCTTCGCTTCGCCCGCGGGACGGATGTATTGGGACTTCATCATCGACGGCGCCCGCTGCGACGGCATGCTTGAGGGCTTGCTCAAGCGCGGCGTGGTGCTCTCGGCCGCCCAGCGGACCGCCATCGGTGAGCTGCGGGGCAGCCTGATGAGAAAACGTCAGCAGTTCGAAGGCACTTTCGGACTCCTGGCCGAAACGCAAAAGCAGCGATTCCACCAGGGCGCACAACTCTTTGACCGCCTAGCCGAGAACGAGGCGGCCGACCGGGCCGCGCAGCGGATGGCTTTTGCGGCCGGAGACGACGCCGTGAGAGCCTCCATGCGCCGCGTCAATGTCGTCGTGAACAAGGAGGTGCTGGCGCTGCTCAGCGCGTTCTCGGACAGCGCGGCAGGGACGGCCGACCCGGAAAAGCAATCGATCCTTGAGCGCACGCTGGGCGCCATGGCGTACGCGCCGAGCTTCAAGCGAGGTCTGCTGGCCGAAAAGCAAAGCAGTGGCAGGACCACGAAGTTTATCGAGGCCGCGTTGGCGGCCGACGACAGGCAGCTCGAGGCGATCATCGCCGGGGTCTATGCGAATTACCTGTCGCGGCAGGAGATCGAGGAACTGGCGCGGTTTTACGAGTCTGACGCCGGCAAGGCGCTGGTGGCCCAGCAGGCTCACGACCCGTCGAACCCGCGGCCGTCGCTCCGCCTCGAGCCGAATCATGCCGCGCAAGCGCGCGCGTTCACGAACAGCGCCACGGGGAAAGCATTCGCGCGCGTATCCAATAGCCAGGAGATCTGGGCCGAGGTCGGCGCGGCAATCCGAACGGCGCTTCTCAGGTAAGAAAGCGCCTCAGGCGGCCTGAAGCTTGGCCATCGCGAGCGCCAGCACTTTCAGGCCGGCGCTCTTGAAATTGACCTGCACCCGCACGTCGGCGCCCTGCCCCTCCAGGTCGACGATCACGCCGGCGCCGAATTTCGGGTGGATCACGTTCTGGCCGATGCGGAAGCCGCCGACTTCCCGGCTGGCCGCCTTTCTCGGGAACGCAGTCTGAGTCTGGCGCGAGAAATCGCCCTGAAAGGCCTTCTGCTTCGAGAAGCGCGGCGTCAGCCACTTCATCAGCTCCTGCGGGATCTCCTCGAGGAAGCGCGAAGGGATGTTGTAGCGCGTCTGGCCGTGCAGCATGCGCGTCTGCGCGTGCGAGAGGTAGAGGCGGTTGCGCGCGCGGGTGATCGCGACATAGGCGAGGCGCCGCTCTTCCTCGAGGCCGTCGCGCTCGAGCACGCTCTGCTCGTGCGGGAAGAGGCCCTCTTCCAGGCCGGTGATGAACACCACGTCGAACTCCAGGCCCTTGGCCGAATGGACCGTCATCATCTGCAGCGCATCGGCGCCTTCGCCCGCCTGGTGCTCGCCGGCCTCCAGTGCCGCATGGGTGAGGAAGGCCGTCAGAGGATCGACCGCCTCGCCCGACTCGGTCTCGCGCTCCTCCTGGGTGAAGGCGGCCGCGGCAGTCACCAGCTCTTCCAGGTTCTCGATGCGGTCGGCGCCCTCGCGCTCGGTCTTGTAGTGCTCGATGAGGCCGCTGCGCGAGACGGCGACTTCGACGGCCTCGGAAAGCGGCAGGCCCTGCACCTCGGCGCGCAGCTCGTCGATCAGTTTCCTGAAGCCCGCCGCTTTACCTTCGTGGATTGCCGCCATCAAGGAGACGCCATCGCGCTTCGCGGCGTCCTGCAGCTGCTCCAGGGTCCGGCCGCCGATGCCGCGAGCGGGGAAGTTCACCACCCGCAGGAAGGCGTTGTCGTCCTCCGGCGCGGCGACCAGGCGCAGGTACGCGAGGGCGTGCTTGATCTCCGCGCGCTCGAAGAAGCGCAGCCCTCCGTAGACGCGGTACGGGATGCCCTGCGAGAAAAGCGCGTGCTCGAGCACCCGCGACTGGGCGTTGGAGCGGTACAGCATCGCGATGTGCGAGAGGCGCGTGCCCTCGCGCGCGAGCGCCTGCACCTCCTGCACCATCCAGCGCGCCTCGTCGTTGTCGGACTCGCCCTCGAACACGCGCAGCGGCTCGCCCTTACCGGCGGCAGTCCACAGATTCTTCCCGAGGCGGTTGCGGTTATTCGAGATGAGCGCGTTGGCGGCGTCGAGGATGTTGCCGTGCGAGCGGTAGTTCTGCTCCAGGCGCACCACGTTCCTCACCTTGTAGTCGCGCTCGAAGTCGGCCATGTTGCCGACGTTGGCGCCGCGGAAGGTATAGATCGACTGGTCGTCGTCGCCCACCGCGAAGATGAACGACGAGCGCCCCGCCATGAGCTTCAGCCAGCGGTACTGCAGGCGGTTGGTGTCCTGGAATTCGTCGACCAGGATGTGGCGGAAGCGCTGCGAGTAATGTTCTCTCAAGATTTCATTCCGGGAGAGCAGCTCGTAGCAGCGTAGGAGCAGCTCCGCGAAATCCACCACGCCTTCGCGCTGGCACTGCTCGTCGTAGGCGGCGTAGAGCTCGGAGTAGCCCTTGGTCGCCTCGTCGACCACGCGCACCTCGCGCGGCCGGATGCCCTCCTCCTTCTGGCCGTTGACGAAGTACATGAGCTCGCGCGGCGGGAAGCGCTCCTCGTCGACGTTCATGCCCTTCAGCATGCGCTTGATCGCGGCGAGCTGGTCCTGCGAGTCGAGGATGGTGAAGGTCTGCGGCAGGCCGGCCTCGCGATGATGCATGCGCAGCATGCGGTTGGCGAGGCCGTGGAAGGTGCCGATCCACATGCCGCGGGGGTTGGCGGGCAGCATGGCGCTGACCCGCGTGAGCATCTCGCGCGCCGCCTTGTTGGTGAAAGTGACCGCGAGGATGTTGGCCGGGGCGGCGCGGCCGCCCTTCACCAGCCAGGCGATGCGTGTAGTGAGCACGCGCGTCTTGCCGCTGCCGGCGCCGGCGAGGATGAGCGCGTGCTCGTCGGGCGCGGTGACGGCGGCTAGCTGCTCCGGGTTGAGGTGCTCGAGGTGAAGCGACAAGGCGCGCCCATTATAATCCGCGACTTCTCCGCTAAAGTACTCTATGCAAGACGCTTACGATCCGGCGGCGCTCGAGCGCGACGCCCAGCAGTTCTGGGCGGATCGCGCCTCGTTCCGCTCGATCGAGGATCCCGCGAAGCGCAAGCTCTACTGCCTGTCCATGTTCCCCTATCCCTCGGGGAAGCTGCACATGGGGCACGTGCGCAACTACACCATCGGCGACGTCCTTACGCGCTACTACCGCATGCGCGGCTTCAACGTGCTGCAGCCGATGGGCTGGGACGCCTTCGGCCTGCCGGCCGAGAACGCGGCGATGGCGAACAAGGTGCCGCCGGCGAAGTGGACCTACGACAACATCGCCTACATGAAGGCGCAGCTGAAGAGCCTGGGCTTCGCGCTCGACTGGGAGCGCGAGCTCGCCACCTGCCGCCCCGACTACTACAAGTGGAACCAGTGGCTCTTCACGCGCCTCTTTCGCAAGGGCCTCGCCTACAAGAAAACCGGCGTGGTGAACTGGGACCCGGTCGACCAGACCGTGCTTGCGAACGAGCAGGTGATCGAAGGCCGCGGCTGGCGCACCGGGGCGCTCGTAGAGAAGCGCGAAATCCCGATGTATTTCCTGCGCATCACCGCCTACGCCGAGGAGCTGCTCGCGGCGCTGGAGGACCTGCCGGGCTGGCCCGAGCAGGTGAAGCTGATGCAGAAGAACTGGATCGGCAAATCGGAAGGCGTTCGGATCGGTTTTCCTTACGTTCTTGAAAACCAAAACCGGGTCTTGTGGGTGTTCACTACTCGCGCTGACACGCTGATGGGCGCAACGTTCATGGCGGTCGCCGCCGAGCATCCCGTCGCCGCCTTTGCCTCCCGGGAGAACCCCGCGCTTGCAGCCTTCGTCGCGGAATGCAAGAAGGGCGCGGTAATGGAGGCCGAGCTCGCGCAGATCGAGAAGAAAGGCATGCCGACAGGCCTATTCGCCCTTCACCCGATCACGAACGAGAAGCTTCCGATCTGGGTGGGCAACTACGTGCTGATGACCTACGGCGAAGGCGCGGTCATGGGCGTACCGGCGCACGACGAGCGCGACTACGCTTTCGCCCACCAATACCGGCTGCCGATCAAGCCGGTGATCCGCCACCCGTTGGGCGAGCGCGTGCCCGCGCCCTGGAAGCCCGAGTATGCGGAATACGGCGTTTGCATCAACTCGGGCAAATATGACGGGTTGAATTACCAGCAGGCGGTCGACGCGATCGCGGCCGACCTGGCGAAGAAAAAGCTCGGCGAAAAGCAGGTGCAGTGGCGCCTGCGCGACTGGGGCATCTCGCGCCAGCGCTACTGGGGCACGCCGATTCCGATCGTGCATTGCGCGGCCTGCGGCGACGTGCCGGTCCCGGAAAGCGAGCTGCCGGTGAAGCTGCCGGAGAACCTGGTGCCCGACGGCACCGGCAACCCGCTGGCGAAGCTGCCTTCGTTCTACGACACCAAGTGCCCGTCGTGCGGCAAGCCCGCGAGGCGCGAGACCGACACGATGGACACTTTCGTCGACTCGTCGTGGTACTTCGCCCGCTTCGCCTGCCCGGACCAGCACAAGGCCATGGTCGACGAGCGCGCGCGCTACTGGATGCCGGTCGACCAGTACATCGGCGGCATCGAGCACGCCATCCTGCATCTCCTCTATTCGCGCTTCTTCACGCGCGCCATGCGCGACGAGGGCCTGCTCCCCGGCATGGCGGAGCCCTTCACGAACATGCTCACGCAAGGCATGGTGCTCGCCGAGTCCTACTACACCGACGCCGGCGGCCGGCGCGAGTGGATCAACCCGGCCGACGTCGCGGTTGAGAGGGACGCGAAGGGAAAAATCGTCTCCGCGAAGAGAGCCTCCGACGGCCTCGCCGTGGTCTACGACGGCATCGGCACGATGTCGAAATCCAAGAACAACGGCGTCGACCCGCAGGCGCTCATCGACCAATACGGCGCCGACACCGCGCGCTTCTACACGATGTTCGCCTCGCCGCCGACCAATACGCTGGAGTGGAGCGACGAGAGCGTCGAGGGCTCCTACCGCTTTCTCAAGAAGGTCTGGGACTTCGCTTTCAGGTTCTCCAGGGCGAAGCGCAGCGGGAGCCTCGACAAGCAGATCCGCTATCAGATCCACGTCGAGCTGAAGAAGGCGAACGACGACATCGAGCGCCAGAAGTTCAATACCGTCGCCTCCGCGTGCATGAAGATCCTCAATGCGCTGGAGGAGCTCCCCGACTGGGATGCAACCAGCGAAGAGGGACTGTCCATCCTGCTGCGGCTCCTCTCGCCGATCGCGCCGCACATCACGCACCACCTCTGGCGCGAGCTCGAGCTCGGCGAGGACATCATGCGCGCGCCCTGGCCCGAGCCCGACCCCGCGGCGCTCGAGCAGGACGAGATCGAGCTCGTGGTGCAGGTGAACGGCGTGAAGCGCGGCACCGTTCGCGTACCCAAGTCCGCCGATCAGCGCGCGATCGAAGCCATGGTCAAGGCGCTCGACTTCGTGAGAAAGCAGATCGGCGACAAGATCATCAAGCGAATCGTCATCGTCCCCGGGCGTCTGGTCAACGTCGTCGTTTGAAAAAGCTCCTCATTTTCGTGTTGGCCCTGACCCTCGCCGGCTGCGGCTTTCGCCTGCGCGGCACCGCGGAGCTGCCCTTCAGCAGCGTCTACGTGCCCGGCGCCAGCGGCGGCATCGCGCTCGATCTCGCGCGCAACATCCGCGCCGGGACCAACGCCAAGGTGGTGAGCGACGCGAAGGAGGCCGACGCGATCCTGCAGTTCACCTCCGAGACGCGCGAGAAGGAGATTCTGTCGCTCACCGGCGCGGGGCGCGTGCGCGAGTTCCGCCTGCGCTACAAGGTGGGGTTCCGGGTGCACGATGGCAAGGGCAACGACTTCGTGCCGCAGAGCGTGCTCGAGCTCACGCGCGACGTAAGCTTCAACGACGCCGACGTGCTGGCGAAGGAGACCGAGGAGCAGCTTCTCTACCGCGACATGCAGGGCGACATGGTGCAGCAGATCATGCGCAAGTTGGCGGCGGCGCAGAAGCCGAAAGCCTGACCATGCAGCTACGCGCGGAGCAGCTCGACGCGGCCCTTTCAAAGTCTTTCGCGGGCATCTATGCGATCCACGGCGACGAGCCGCTGATCGCGCTGGAGGCGGCGGACGCGGTGCGCGCCGCGGCCCGCCGGCAGGGCTTCACCGACCGCGAGGTGTTCGAGCTCGGCCGCGGCTTCGACTGGAGCGAGCTCGAGCATTCCCTCGCCAGCCTGTCGCTCTTCGGCGGCAGGAAGATCGTCGAGCTGCGCCTGCCCGGCGGCAAGCCCGGCGCGCAAGGCGGCGAGGCGATCGCGCGCTACTGCGAGCGGCCCAGCCCCGACATCCTGCTCCTCGTGTCGCTGCCGCGACTCGATCGGATGAGCCAGGGCACCGCCTGGTTCGGCGCCCTGTCGCGGGCCGGCGTGGTCGTGGACGTCTGGCCGGTGGAGCGCGCCAAGCTTCCCGCCTGGATCGCTGAGCGCCTGGGGCGCCAGAGGCAGCGCGCGCCGCGCGAGGCGCTCGAGTTCCTCGCCGAGCGCGTCGAGGGCAACCTCCTCGCCGCGCACCAGGAGGTGCAGAAGCTCGCCCTGCTCGCGCCCGAGGGCGAGGTCGGCCTGGACGCGGTGCGCGAGGCGGTGGCGAACGTGGCGCGCTACGATGCCTACGCCGCCTGCGAGGCGATGCTCGCCGGCGACGCCGCTCGCTACGTGCGCGTCATCGACGGCCTGAAGAGCGAGGGCGAGGCACCGCCCCTGGTGCTCTGGGCGCTGAGCGAGGAGCTCTACGCGCTCGAGCGCATCCAGGCGGGCGCGGCCTCGGGGCGCCCGATCGACGGGCTGATGCGCGAAAACCGCGTCTGGGGCCCGCGCCAGCGCCCCATGAAGGCGGCGGCGGCGCGCGTGGCGCCGCGCGCGGTGCAGCGCGCGCTTGCCCAGGCCGCCGGCATCGACCGGGCCATCAAGGGCGTGGGGCCGGGCCGGCCCTGGGACGAGTTCCTGAAGCTCGCGCAAACCCTCGAGGGTTAAGATTCGCCGATGGATGTCCGCGAGCACGTCAGGCAGCTCGGCAGGCAGGCGCGCGAGGCGTCGCGCGCGCTTGCGCGCGCAGATACGGCGACCAAGAACCGGGCGCTGGCCGCCATGGCCGCTGAAATTCGTTCTCAACAGGGCGAGATCCTGCAAGCCAACGCTCTGGACGTCGTAAGCGCAACGCGGGAGCACGACGCGGCGTTCGTCGACCGGCTCACGCTCACGCCGAGGCTGGTCGAGCAGATGGCCGAGGGCGTCGAGGAGGTGGCAAAGCTCGAAGATCCGGTCGGAAAGATCTCGGATCGGGTGAAGCGTCCGACCGGCATCGAGGTGGCGCGCATGCGCGTGCCGTTGGGCGTGATCGCGATCATCTACGAGTCGCGTCCGAACGTGACCGCGGACGCCGCTGCGCTGTGCTTGAAATCCGGCAATGCCTGCATCCTGCGCGGCGGCTCCGAGGCGCTCGCCTCCAACCGCGCCATCGCCGCCTGCGTGCGCGCCGGGCTGAAACGCGCGGGGCTGCCCGAGGCCGCGGTGCAGCTCGTGGAAACGACCGACCGCGCCGCCGTGGGCGAGCTCATCACGCTGCGCGACTATGTCGACATCGTCGTGCCGCGCGGGGGCAAGGAGCTGATCGAGCGCCTGGCGCGCGAAGCGCGCATCCCGATGATCAAGCACCTCGACGGCGTGTGCCACGTGTACGTCGACGACAGCGCCGACCCCGACATGGCGGTGAAGATCGCCGACAACGCCAAGACCCAGCGCTATGGCACCTGCAACACCATGGAGACGCTCCTGGTGGCGGACGGCATCGCCTCGAGCGTGCTTCCCCGAGTTGGAGAGATTTTCAGAAGCAAAGGCGTGGAGATGCGCGCCGACCCCGCTTCGCTCAAGTTCATTCCGGGAGGAAAGGCGGCAACCGAGCAGGACTACTACACCGAGTGGCTCGCGCCGGTCGTCTCGATCCGGATGGTGAAGGGCCTCGACGAGGCGATCGAGCACATCGCGAAATACGGCTCGCAGCACACCGATGCGATCGTCACCGCCGACCATGGGGCGGCGATGCGCTTTCTCCGCGAGGTCGATTCGAGCTCGGTGATGGTCAACGCATCGACGCGGTTCGCCGACGGCTTCGAGTACGGGCTAGGCGCCGAAATCGGCATTTCGACGTCCAAGCTGCATGCGCGTGGCCCGGTGGGACTCGAGGGTCTCACGAGCCGCAAGTGGATCGTGCTGGGGTCGGGCCAGATCCGCACCTAGGAGATTTTCAT
>Ga0070696_100002009_pt1 | contig 13350 bp, 12 predicted proteins | sample KBSK1253metaG_FD_65474 | JGI IMG/M metagenome (GOLD analysis project Ga0070696, IMG submission 65474) | Corn, switchgrass and miscanthus rhizosphere microbial communities from Kellogg Biological Station, Michigan, USA - KBS K1-25-3 metaG | ecosystem: Host-associated > Plants > Roots >... | reverse complement strand
GCCGACCATGCGCCACCATCAGGAGCAAGTTCATACGGAAATTGGTAAGTGAGATAGTTAGTAGTTGGCGCTACTCCCTCCGAAGCCGAATCAGTGCTGGCCTGCCGCATCACCGCGCCGACTGTGTGGCCTACTACGTCTACTTTGGTGCAGAGTTTTACCATCACACCATCGACTGAGGTAGCAGTAGTGTCTTGAGTGGTGAACGTGTCCATGCCACCTGTTTCGATTTGAGTCCGAGCCTTAACCATCATGCAGGACGTGCCCCACGTCTCGACTGCTCCAATGGTTGTGTCTGGCGGAACCTGTCCTCCGGGTGAAGCAATTAGCTTGGACGCGACGTTGAAATGACTACTAGCGTAGTTGTTGGTGTAGCCCGTTGGGGTAGCAGGTACTTGAGACTCGGGCATTCCAATAGCGACTGCCAGAGCGTTGCTGGTTAGCGCGTTAATCTGAGCATATTCAAGCGTGCTACTGGGTGGATCTCCGGTCGGGCTCGCTCCCGCTGTTTGATTAGACGTGCTCTCTATCGGGAAGGATTGGTTTACGCCTGTGTAGCAAAGTACCGCAATTTCAGCGACGTTCTCCAAGGGATCGCCGTTAATGTCCAGAAATGGCCCATAGCTTCCCGGCTCCGAGTCGCTGGCTAACTTTGCCGCCACGGTCGTACACCACATGATTGAACTGTCTGCGCCGGGAGAGATGAATGGATCAAAGAGAAATAGACCGCCAACAGATCCCGTGCCTTCCTCGGAGAGAAAGATGCCCGTGCCTGGAGGGACAAATGCAGTCAGTCCAGGAATGATGTTGCTTGATTCTGAAGATCCTAATGTACGGATAATTAGAATCAGTAAGTCGCCTTCTGTGATCTCGGCCGGAACGTTGACCGAAGCGGACAGGGTGGAACTTGACACGCTCACAAACGTCGGGGCTGAAGCAGGATCGGTATCAGGAGCGAAGTTGTATGACGTGTTTCCATCGGGGGGGATTTCGTTGACATTATCCCAGTTCGGTGTTGAGGGTACTGGCACCCAGTTGGTGTAAAACCCTACGCCGTCAACCGTATGCGCTTCAATGTGTTTGTCGCCCTTGAAGTTATTGAACGCTGAGCCCTCAGTATCGAATAACGTTGCGTCATCCCACGAGGCTGACAGTCCTAGACCATGCTTAATCTTTCCCAGTGTTCCTGTACCGCCATTTTTCGTATCGCCCGTGAAGTTGATCGCGGGAATGTAAGTAATCGTCCCCGTACCCGAGATCGTCATGCCAGAAGAGTTGGTGTCAGCAACTTGGACTTCGGTAGACGAGTTAATAGCTATGACGTGCGAGGTAAAAGTGGAGAACGAAATCTTGCGGCCCACATCGAGACTGGTAAACATTCCGCTCGCAGCAGTCACGATGTCCGTACTGTCTTCAATGGCGCAAGTGCCAAGCGAACGATCAGGGGCGTTCCAGATTCTCACTTCAACTGTACCCGTTACGTCATCAACAAAGACTTTTGATTCAATGAAGTAATAAATATCAGGAGCAATCGGAAACGCACTTGAGGCTAAAGTAGATCCGCCTGTGTTTCCCTTGAATGCTCTAACTACGCCATTAGGTAAGACCCCAACACAGACCTGATTTGTGCCATCGGCTTCTTGAAACTGAAAGATCGTGCCCGTACTCCCTGGCAACGCATCGAGCTTCATCGCAATGTTGCGTATCAGGGTAAGAGCAGAAATGTCCTGATTAACCGCAACCCGATCTAAGGTGAAGAATGTTGTGCCGTTTGTAACTACACCCGCAGTTCCTTTACGGCCCGCGCCCGGAGTAATGACAGCGGTCGAGTCAGACGAATACTCAAGTGTGATGTCGTCGTTGTCGTCAAAGCTGGAGGATGAAAGCCAACTCACGCTGCTACTCGTCCTCCCTTCAAGAGTTCAAGATGGTTTGCAATAGTGGCTATCCCGCTAACGATTTGATCCCGGGAGTCATCTGTGATCAGACGGTCGAAATTCCAGAAGCCTTGTGATAGGGAGTACCCAAGCATTCGTGAAGTCCAAAAGCCCGCATCGTTTCTATGATCGGCCGAGTGAACAATCACAAACATATTCTTTGTCGGGTCGTAACCAGACGTGACGTGTCCTGGATTCCACGTCGCCGTGATTGATGCAACTTTTGCTGCCCACTCAGTCTGTGTGACCACCTCGTCTCCCTGTCCCACGGATCTGACTGGTCCACTAACCGTATAGGCATAAAGCTCACCTTCAACGAACACTACCTGATCAGGCCCGGTGAATCCATTGCTCCAGAATGGCCTAATAAGAATTGGCACCGTCTGATCTGGAGTAGCTTGCGCAATCTGCAAGTGATTGAAGGTCGGCAGATATAACCGACCCTGCGCACTCGTCACTCCGAGAATTGTTTCAGGCGGCGATGAACTGAACGCCAATTCGAGCGGGGCGGCTTCGATGTTGTTTGGCTTGGCCGGCACGATGAAGGGGCCAGGACTTGTCTGCGTCGGATTGGTACTGGCTCCCTGTCCCTGACAACTAATCCATACCGGAGCGTTATTAAGTAATGCTACGTACTCCGCATCCGTAGGAGGGTCGTTATTGAATGAGGCCAACTCATTTGTTTCAACTTCAGCGTCGTAGTATTCAATCTCAAATGTCCCTCCGGCAGGAGAAACCATTGTGTCGTCTACTTCAATGTAGAAGTGCCACGGACCTAACAGGTAATTGAGATCTGCTCCTAACGTATCTGCATAGGTCGTTACCCATACAGGCCAGGAGTTTTGCCCAGAGGCAGTGTCCATCGCCCCAAACGTGATTTCAATCTTGTCGCCCGTAGCAATCGTTACGTCCGCACGCTCTGAAGGGTTGTTATAGCCTCCAGTTTGTTTTCTGCCTCTGGCAACTACGATGGAATACGAACCAGCCTGCATCCCCTTCGAGCCACCACCTACCGCAGCTAGTGCTGGCGGATCTGGTTGGCCCATGCCCAAAGTAAAGTTTGTATAGGTTTCAGTGGTCGGATCGAACAGGGCAATACTTGGAGCACGTTCCAATGTCCACGAGGCCGACAAGGATGATCCATTAACCCGGAAGACACCGCTTCCGGCTCCAAGAAATGAGCCCTTATCCAGTTTGATTGCGTTGCCCGTGAGCGATGTTCCTCTTTGTGTATTCTCGGAATAGAGACGCGGCATTCGCCACCCAATCACTCCCGTAGCAGAAGCGTCTGGCGCTTTCCATACCTCCATCTCAGTATCGGAAATTATTCTTTTAGGCTTGAGTAGCCACGAATTTGAGTTATCTGCCGTGATAGCACAAATAGATTGTCCTAGATGGCATTCAGAAAAGAGCAGGGAACCGACTCCGATAATTGTTGTGGAGTCTTCCGTAAGCGTAAGCGTCCCGGTGAGGGCAACCATGTCAAGGTCTTCACTAAGGTCGCCTTCCCCTGCGTACTCCTCTTCATAGAATCTATTCCCATCCGAGGAGCCGACTGTAATTAAATTGTTCTTGCGAAGGATTGATGCAGAGTCGTCACCCGTGAGAGGCTGAGAGGGATAGTATTCGCCAGAACGGCAAACGCGGTGGTTTATTTTCTGGCCCATTCATCACACCATTATCTTCGCGCCGCGCAGAATCTCTGCGGCGTAGTCCACAACGTCACTTTGTACTTCGTCCGGCCAGTCGAGATCATCTGTCTCATCGGCAGGGATGGTCGGAACGGTGTGCCCGATGTATTCAAGGTTTCCGTCAAACGTTCCGTAGCTATCTTCTGTAGGTGAGGCGTAGTAAAAATCAACATCATCTCGTACACAAAAATAGCCGAGACGTGGTTCGTAATTCTTGGCCGCAACGAAGTCCACAAACTCCGGGACGTAGGAGATGTCTTCAGGAAGAATGCTTGTATCGTCCGGTTCCAAGACCATTCCCGCAGTTAAGGCTTCCTTTAATGCCTCAGCAGGAAAGACGCCCACGCCGCTAGTCATTGCAATCGTGTGAGTACGCTTTAAGAGTGGACGCTTGTCAGGATCATGAAAGCACTTCAGGGCAATGTCCTGAAGCACCGATGGCATAATTGCTTCCACAACCGACTGCGTGTTGATATTTGCAAGTTCCGCCGTTTCGCCGCCCCGCTGGGCTTCCAGAATAATGCGTTGGCAGAGCTCTTCGTAGGTCATGCTGCGTAAGCCCTCTGCGCATCAGGAGTCGGATTCGACTGTGGTTGAATGTCAGTCAGCCCCTGCTTCAAAGCAGTAAGCCACGCACTGTAGATCGCCCCCGCACGCGCTGCTTGTTCCAAGTACTCGTCATCCCTGAAGCACTCTGCTAAAGCACCTTGAACCATTGCTGGTCCAAGTATGTCGGGGATTAGAATGTCTGAGGTCAGATCAAGAGAATCCGTGTCAGGACGTTCATAAGCACAAACATCAACGATAACGTTTTCACGAGTGTGGTAGACATGGTCTCCCAAGAAGGCATACTGATAAACACTCAGTCGAAACATCCCGCCGGGATTCAGATGTCGCGCTCTAACATTTTCAAGTTCTTCTAAGGTACAGGGTTCATTGGATTCGGAATCGTAAACTGCGCCATAGGCTCCTACTACTGGAAGTCCGGCAGCGTTTGTAGAGATTTCACCCGCATAGGCAATCGGATCCGTTTGACTAAGAATGAATGAGCGGAGAGGCTGATTGGCTGTTGTGGCAATAGCCATGAACAGTCCTTCCTGCGCGTTCAGGAGTTTGTCTTTTAGGTAGTTAAAACCGAAGATTGATGACGCCGTAGCGGACGTGAAGTTAGCCTCAGTTAGAGGAACCGTGTCGTATACAAGATTCAGGGCCGCAGGCGTAACCGTACTACCAAGAGCGTTAGCAGTTAGGGCGAGTTGACGCAACAGAGTGTTGTAACTGACGGCCATTTAGTTATCTATGGAGTAAGTTAATCTTCGAGTCATGCGACTGACTGTCATATTTCTGATGTAGATCTCAAATTGTTTCAGTAGATCGGGTAAGCGCATTGACAGTGACGCTTGTAGTTCTTTTCTGCGTATTCGGTTTTCGTCTTCGTTTCCCCACCACGCACTTCCAGGCAGAGCATCGAGGGCGGTTTTCGTACTCAGCAAATAATGATGCTGGGTAATGATTGGTTCCTGATCCAGCGACATGGTAGGCGCGGAACCTTTAACTCCATACAACACTCGATAGGCACAGGGAAATTGCGGGATGGGCCACACGGTCGCATAAACCGCGTCTTCCCAGTTCTTGCGGGAGAACGCGATACGCTGAGCTGTATGCGACGAGTCGAAAAAGGTTATCGCCGGAATGTTTGATGGGGCGTTCCAGTCCGTTCGCAGATCATTCAGATCCCAGAACGGTATCTGTCTTTCGATGTGAGCATTGCTTTCGTCACCTACAGTAGTCACATCCATGACCTTACCTATATCTGAAACAGGCATCAGATACTCAGACAGACCCGGACTAACCACTAACAGCGTCTCGGACACGGCCCACGGGCGGCCAGTATTCGAGAGCCTATTCATGTAGGTTTGCAGATTGGAGGTTGCTAACTGGAGGAGGTAGCGGCGACTCGGCCTTTGCTCTAAAGGTTCGAGAAGTTCTATGCGGGCCGCCGTGCTGATGTCACGCAGTTGCATAAAAAGTTTGATATACTCACCGCTGCCGTGAATACCCCGAAGCATGACCTGACCCAGCAGCGTTTTGGTTTATTGCTGGCTACTAAGCACGTTGGTTTCGCGCCCAACAGGGGAGGAGCACTCTGGGAATGCCTCTGTAACTGCGGGGCTACTTGCATCGCCTCCGCCCATCGTCTCCTTCAGGGAACTAAAATAAGCTGCGGGTGCGCTCGTAATCGTCCGAATAGGGGACGAACCACACATGGTCTAGCGAGAACACGGGCTTATAAGAGTTACGTTTGCATGCGTGATCGGTGTTACAACGATCAACATATCTCCTTCCGCCTGTACGGTGGCCGCGGAATCAAGGTATGTGATCGATGGCTCGAAAGCGTTGAAAACTTTGTGGTCGATATGGGCCAGCCTCCTTCCGCTGCTCATACGCTTGATCGTATAGACCGCAATGGCAATTACGAACCCTCCAATTGCAGATGGGCTACTCGTAGCGAACAACAACAGAACACCTGCAAGACAAAACTTGTGACGTACAACGGTGAGACCATGTGCATTGCCGCATGGGCGGAGCGTTACGGGCTACCACACGGTGTGTTGTACAACCGTATCTTGTTGCGCGGTTGGACTACTCAAAGAGCGTTAACGACTGCCATCCGGCACTAGATCCAAATCTCATCTCTCCGAGTTACTCAGGCTTCGCTTCGCAGTATCGTGTCTTGTGCATTGACAGCCCCTGCGCTGTGTCAAACTCTTTCGTGCAGGCATCACAAACAAACACCTTAGGTTCGCTGGCGGCCTCATCCTTTACCTGCTCGACGGTCTTGTTCGCGTTCTGCGCGGTAACAATCGCCGTAGCTATCGCGGTTGCCAGAGCGTTAATGTCCATCCCCGTACCTTGAGGTTGCGTGTTGGCTATGGCCTGCGCCAGATGAATGTTTGACTGGGCCATTAAAGTCTCCCAGCCCTGATCGCGTGGCGTCATTTCAAGTTGCGCGAGAAGTGAACGAGCGATCGGAGAGTAGGTGTAGGTCCACTGATGCTCTTTGCGCGTGTCGAGTAAAACGTGCTCAGCTTGAAGTCTTGCCTGTGCCCAGCGTCTTGACTGGTTAACAGAACGCAGCATGTCTTCCGCTACCGCCGGATGAGCACTGGTCGCTTCATGTATTCGTTCCTCAATAAGTCTTAAAGCTACGGGTAGCGGCCACGAGGAAGGGAAGAACTCATTCTGCAATCTCTGCGCTTCGCCAGAATCCCATTCAACCCCTCTTAACGCTTCCAGTTCAGTGATGCCGACTTTCTGATACGTACCAGTAATATCGGACATCTCATCGCCGGGATAGGTGCGGATGCTTCTTAGTGGTTTTCCTCGTAATAGATTTTGAATTGCCGAACGAGTGTCTGCCTCAGGCGTAATGAGACTTGGATCTTTCACTTCCACTGATCGAATGCCTTCAGGAACGGCGTGGAGCGGCATGTGCTCCACCCAGATCTCCACAGGCGTGATCCAGCAACGGGGAATATAGTTCTGAGTGCGCCGCAGACAGTGGCTTGATACCTCTTCGCCCCCACGTCTTAATCTTTCAACTTGGTCTCTTCGTTCAGGATCGAGAACATCCAATGCTAGATAAACATAACGAGTTGCTTCTGTTCCCTCTGCACGAGCGTCGACAAGTTCGAGCCCAAAAGTCGGATCTTGAATCAGCATTTGCGGTGTCGCCATAAATCTCCTAGTTGTCGGTTAAAATCACTTTGTTACTCGCCCCTATGTCAAAGAAGCGGTCGTGTGTAGTGGGCGCGGTGTTTGATAGCCGCCACTTGTTTCTCTTATCGAAGTCTCTGCCGATAGCCGTTCTTTCTTCCTGCTCTTTCGTCGCTAGTTCAGCCATCTGCTTCACGGAGTTTGCTTCAATCATCATCAGGTCAGCAGGAGAAAGCGGCGCGTAAGCGTCAATGAACTGGCCCTGCTCTCTAACTTGTAATGCTTTACTTACACACTCCAAATCATAGTCATTAGGGGCGCGATAAGTTCCCCAGCAGCGAAGCCGATTAGGTTCCCATGCTCGCTGACAACATCTCGGTTTACCCCAAACCGGATCGATGCTTTCGTGTTCAGCGCACAGCCAGCGGAACATATAAAAGTCTTCTGGCGGGGCTGTGGGTACAAAGCCCTCTTCTTCGCTCATTGTGAACCGCATTGCTTCCCACGAAGGCGCGTATTGAGATTTCTCCACCCGAGACTCGAAGACAAATCTGGGGGCCGAGGTGTAGATCCATTTCTCCCCGTCTTTTACTCGCGTGACCCAATAACGCGGAATGCCGTACAGACCAATCGCCTGCGGTGCCCACACGAGTTTAAGAATGGATTTTCCTTCGCGATTGAGCCCCACCCGTTCGTCCAGTCTCTTTTGATAGGTCTGAACGTCGAAGTAGGGCGGACGCATCTCGGTAGTCCACTGACTTTGATCGTTGAGTGCGTGTTGCTTTCTCAACTTACGAAGAATGTTGCTCATAGAAACAGGACGGCAGAGGAATCGCATTTCGCGGGAAGGTGGAAACCGAAACCCGCAAGATGGCCGCTGCCGTCCATCCTCTAGGACAGTTGTGTGCCGGACTGTGCTGGCCCAATACACAGAATCTCAATGAAATTACTCGCCGCCACCGTTACCGAAGTAATCAGCGCAACCGAGTTGGTGGTGATAGCCGTGTGTGATACCGGCCCAATGACGTAGAGCACCTTTGACAGTCGATTTGCGACGATTGTTTGGGTGTCCCCCGCCGTGCTGGCCGGAACCTGAAACACCTGCGCAATCAGGCCGCTGGCTGCCGCGTTACCCCACGGTATAACTCCAGTCGAAACAATGCCTGTTATTGCTGCCATAATTCTCCTTTAGGCGGGATAGCCCACCACTTCGATAGTGATTACTTCTGAAGCCGCTAACGCTGTTATTAGCGTCACGGTAACTGTTTGACCGCTAATGGTGTAAGAAACTGCCCCAATCACCTTTAGCGGTTTCAAAATGTTCCGAGCGGTAAATGCCACTTGGTCTCCGTCGCTACTTGTGTCTCCGGTAATGTCCCAAAGTTCAGACGCCCGCGGAGAGCGGCGACTTTCAGTACCTGTAGTTAAGCCAGCAAAGGTTGCAATCGGAACTGCCATGAGATTTTCTCCTTCGGGGCGGGGAAGACTTATGCCCTCCCCGCGCCGGCTATTGGTTAAGTGTTAGGCACCTACGGCGACCTGGGTTTGTGTGCCGGTCGTGAGTGCGCGTTTGATGTAAGTGGCTCTGCGAGGGGTCACTATGCCCATTTGAAAGGCCATCCCAAGGGCGCGCTGATATGAATCGCTACCTGTTCCGTTGTCACCGAAAAGCATTCTCCATTCCTGCCCGTCGAAGTTAAGAACACCGAGTTTCTTTTCTTCCCAGTTCGGCAATGCATTGGCGCGGAACAGATACGCACGATCGTCATCCATGTCGGTCATCAACACGAATGCGGTGTCGCCGTCGCTGTAGCGCTTCTGAACGCCTGTAGTCTCAGTGAGACTTTGAATGGTCAGGTTCCAGCCTTGAGCCTTGAGAATCGAGTAGAAGTTGGAAGTGCAGTAGCACATCAACTGGTTCTCGGCGCTCATCTCATTCGACTTCATCTGCAATGCAGTCTTGACGAAGTTGAAAGTAGCTGGAGTGCAGAGGTTGTTAGCCAGATCGTATTCGTAGCACTTGAGATTCGGATTGGCCGAAGTGCTCAAGGCTTGTAGGGTCTGATTGGCGTTGCTGATCAGTTTAGCCAGTCCGTTAGGCACACGGAGATAGCATCCCGGCTCAACAATCGGATCGCCTGAAGACCACGAACCCTGCAAAAGATTCACGGTACAAGTGGCCGCTCCGGGAGCTGCCGGAGTTGTCACCTGGAATGTACCGCGAGGCAGTCCGGTTGTAGTGTTGATAGCTTGATAGAAATGGTTCTTACGAAGCCATGACGCGCCCTTAGTCTGTCCTGCGGTCGTGGATGCGGCGGTAGTGCCGGTGAAAGTCTGCGAACCCAACGTGGAAACGGTTGAGTTGGCATACGCCATTGAACCCGTTCCGTCACCAACAACGATCTGTTCAAGACGTTTCTTGAATTCAGTGACGTGTTGAGTAATGACATCACCAAACGATGTGACCTTATCGTCTGCGCCTGACTGAAGCATGTTAATAGTCGGGCCGGCGAAGATCATTGGCATCGCAAGGTACGTCGGGAAGATGTACATCGAGATACCCTGAGAAGGCACGTAGTCGTTGAATGAAGTGTTTGCTGCTGTGTAGCCGGTAATCTGGCCGGGAACGGTTTCAAAGAAGGGGATCTGAAATCCCTTTTGGGTAATCGGATAACTACGCGAGTTCTTCATAAAACTCGTGTAGCCGGGACATTCCATCTCGAACAAGAGTTGGTTTTCCACCAGACTCTCTACGCGACGGACCACAAAGTCGGTGTAATTCTCTGGTAAAGCATTAGGCATTTAGGTTTCTCCCTATTGGCCGCGCCGCTGGGACTGTTGCCAGAGGTAGTTGCTTGCTTCAGGGCTATACGGGTCCATGCCTGCGGGTAAGATTCCCTGATTTGCTTCTACCGCTGAGCCGTTTCCGGGCATTGCGCGGGCCGCGCTGGCCGTGGCGAGTGTCTTTCCATTCTCCGTTGCTATCTGCTTTGCCTGATAACCGAAGGTCTGAGCACGCTTCAAAGCGAGGTCGTTAAACTTCGCCATGATGCGAGCAAACTTTCCGTCAGCTTCTTTCAATGCCGTCTTTGCCAGTCCTGCATCCTGATACGCCTGTGCGATCACGTACTCCTGACGAGCCGCGACAAAAGCGTTCAGACTGTCATTGAAGTTCTGGTCTAACTTCACTCCCATACTCTCAAGCATGTGACTGCCGAGATCGTGGAAGTCAGGACTCAACAACAACGCGAGCGGGGCAACGATGGCGTCGATGTAAGCAGAGTTCACATTCGGATCACTGGATAGCTGCACCGCCTTGGTGAGACTATCGCGTAGAGAAGTAAGACCTTCTTTCCGAACCGTAGACAAGTCACTGAGAATGCTCTGCTGGAGTTGAGTTTGAAACTGCTGGCGATAGGTTTCTTCCGCCTGTTTCTGCTGTTGCTCCTGCTGCTCTCGCCATTGACGGGTTTCCAGCCTGTCTTTTGCTGCGTCAAGGTGGTAGCGCTGCTCATCCTCGGGAATGTCTTTCCATGCTCCGCGTAGACTTGAAGGCAGAGTTTTGTATGCCTCTTTGTCGGTGTCGGGAATGGCTTGGAGTTCTTCAAGGGTTACTGCTCCGTTGTTAGTTTTCGCAACGAGAGAGTCAATCTTCAGGTAGTCATCGAAACGATCAGGGTCGAGTCCTAAAGCGCGGAAGTGGAAACGTAGCAAGTTATCCGTTTGGCCCGTTGCCGGGTCGGTGTATTCATAGCTTAGAAGATCGTTGAGATGTCGAGGGATGAATCCTGGCGTCTCTTCTTCCATGCTCTGAAGCCACGGTTGACTTGTGCGTTTTTGTAATCCGCGTTCGTCGTACTCTGGCTGATTTGTTTCAGGGTTGATTACCGGACTGAATAGCTTCTGGCGTTGCTCATAGGCCGATTGCAGTTCCTCGGGCTGGCCGAGTTCTGTAAGCGGTTTATAAGGCGCAAGAGTTTTGTATTCAGGATTGACTTTCTCAAGCTCTGTTCGCAACCGTAAGACTGCCTCGCTGTACGGCACCTTCTGTTCGACTTGCTGTGTAAGTTCCTCGACAGAAGGAATACCCGCGAAAACATCTGTTGGCTGCTCAGTAACTTGTTCCGCGACATCTCCAGCATTTACGTTGCCGACGACAGCCTCTTGGGCAGGAGAAGACCCCGACGTGGTTGACGAATCCACTACCGGAGAATCCGGTATGGGCGGCGGGGCCGCCGCGCCTACGTCTATTTGAGTTTGTTCGGTACTCATAATCCTAAAATGAAAAGCCCGTCAACTCTGGACGAATCCAAAGCTAACGGGCAGGGCGCTTGTTAAAAGTCGCCTATGCGATTATTCGGTTGTTAGTAAAAGAGCTTTGGCGCGTATCTCCCGCGCCATCTTTGCTAATCGGCCTATCTGAGTTTCGAGGTAATCAATGTCTTTGAACAAATCATCACGACGGCTTGGTACTATATCACGGGATTTAACAATGCGGACTTGGTTCTTCGATACCGTGATAGGTTCTGGAATTCCTGAGATTGTTTTAGGGGTAGTACTCATGCCGCCTTCTTCACCTTAGTTGGCTTCGGCTTTGCTTTGATTTCCTGCATCTTGTGAGCGTGGTCCGCGGCGTCCTTCTTCATCTCCCCTTGCTGCATTTCTTTCTCGTGCTGTCGCTGCTTGTCGGCTTCGACTGACTCCCGATCAGCCATTGCCGCGTCTTTTGCGGCCTCGAATTGTTGCTCACCCGTTGGGCCTGTGTCTTCAGGTTGCTGGTTCTGGGCATCTAATTGTGCTTGTGCTTCCATCGCTGGTTGTTGGGCGGCTTGCTGTGCTTGCCCCATCGCTCCCGCAAGAGCGGTTTGAACCTGGGCGGCAAACTGGAATTGAAGTTTAATTAACTCCCCGACACCCGCACGCAATATGTCAGGCGATTCCAACCCTGCATCTGTGTCGAGCCAGTCACGAAGCCATCTGACCTTCGCTTCAACCTGATCTTCCAATGGGTCAACCGGAGGCTGAATAGCCATCAATAACTGTTGCGGTTCGGTAGCCATCTCCGCAAATTGGGCCATCTGCTTGATTCGCTTTAGACACAGACTGGCAACCACAGAGTAAGATTTAGCTCTCACCTTGATCCCGAAAGCATGTTCCACATCCTGCACGAGATCAGGATCATCGGCCTTGGCCTGTGCGTAGATCTGATAGTTACCAAAGGCTAAGAAGAATGCCGTGTAGTCATCTCTCTGGATCTCGGCGTTCTTGGGAATCTCAGAGTCGGGCACGACATCGAATACCAGATCTTTGCAAATATCCGCTCCCGCCAGCATCTTGCCCGACAACCTTCCGTACTTGCCTTTCAATGGAAAATAGCGAGCGATCGGGACGTGGGTTCGATACAACTCGACGGTCTTCTTCATCATGTCCCGTCTAACCTGGGCCTTGATCTGCAACGGAGCCGTAAACAAGGCATTCGAGTTTGCCTGAGTAATCCTCGCTCCCGTCGCGGTCTTATTGTTCACTCCCGGCAACCCGGCGGAGAAGTCCGTAATATGAGAGACAATCTGAGCAAAGTTATTCAGACGATTATAGGTGTATTCAAACATCTGCCCTGACACTGACGCAGGAGTAAACGCCGGAGAGATAATCTCGCTCAATTTCATTCCTTCGGGGAGATTTGAATCTTCCACCGGAATGTTTTCCCCTGGCATCCCGGCGTACATTGAACGATCCTCTTCACCTAACGCTCCAGATCGAACCAGCATCGCTGGCGTTGAGGTAGCTCTTAAATAATTGTGGATCTGTGAGTCGTCCGCGTTTAAACGTTTATTTACTTCCACGAGATCCTGAAGCCCTCGGCCAGCTCCCGACATTGGGCGCGAGTACCATGATCCTTGTGTAATGTAGGGCTCATGTCTCTCTCGATACAATCCAATAATTGTGGTCATTTCGTTGAGGCCTTGGACCAATAGACCATCAGGAAAGGTCTTGAGCAACGGTCC
>Ga0070696_100002007_pt1 | contig 13351 bp, 7 predicted proteins | sample KBSK1253metaG_FD_65474 | JGI IMG/M metagenome (GOLD analysis project Ga0070696, IMG submission 65474) | Corn, switchgrass and miscanthus rhizosphere microbial communities from Kellogg Biological Station, Michigan, USA - KBS K1-25-3 metaG | ecosystem: Host-associated > Plants > Roots >... | reverse complement strand
TTGGAGCGAAAGAGTCGGCTGCTCGTTCCCAAGGAGCGCGAGGTTGTCGCCTTCCACGAGATGGGGCACGCCCTGGTGGCACTAGCGACACCGGGTGCGGATCCGATCCACAAGATCTCGATTGTGCCGCACGGAATCGGCGCGCTCGGTTACACAATGCAGCGCCCGACGGATGACCGGTTTCTGATGAGTCGCACGGAGCTGAAGGGAAAGCTGGCGGTGCTGCTGGGTGGCCGCTCGGCCGAAGCTCTCGCCTTCGAGGAGATATCGACAGCTGCCGCCGACGATCTCGACAAGGCAACGCACATCGCCCGCAATATGGTGACCCGCTTCGGGATGTCCGAGGAGTTGGGCCAGATAGTGTATGAGACCCAGCACGATACCTTTCTCGGCAACCCGACCCTGATCACCCACGACTACAGCGAACAGACCGCGCGGGAGATCGACTGCGCCGTCCGCGCCCTGCTTGACGAAGCGGCGAATACAGCTATGCACATCCTGAAAACCTATCGGAGGCAATTGGACAAGGGAGCGGAGCTCCTGTTGGAGAAGGAGACGTTGTTGCCGGCGGAGTTGCCGCAGCTCGTCCCCATCACAGACCAAGAACAACGCACGGAAAGTGCTGTTAGCAAAGGTGCGAGCAGATGCGATTTGGCGACGCTACTCTAGCGGGACTGATGGTCGCCAGACAACTCACCGCCACGGCGACGAGCCATAAAAGTCGAGGTCACCGATGCTTAATTCGGGCGAAGGAGCATGAGCTTTAACGTCGCACAGAAGCTGATTCAGGCGCATCTGGTCTACGGCGATATGAAGGTCGGCGAGGAGATCGGCATTCATATCGACCAGACCCTCACGCAGGACGCCACCGGCACGCTGGTGATGCTGGAGCTCGAGGCAATGGGCCTGGACCGGGTGAAGACCGAGGTCAGCGTCCAGTACGTCGACCACAACATTATCCAGGCGGACTACAAAAACCCCGACGACCATGTCTTCCTGCGCAGTGCCTGCCAGCGATTCGGCGCATGGTATTCGGGGCCCGGCAACGGTGTGAGCCATCCCTGCCACCAAGAGAACTTCGGCAAACCGGGCAAAACGCTGCTCGGCTCCGACAGTCACACGCCGGCAGGTGGCTCGATCGGCATGCTGGCAATTGGCGCCGGCGGGCTGGAAGTGGCGCTGGCCATGGCGGGCGAGCCATTCTTCACGCGCATGCCGCAAGTCTGGGGGGTTAGGCTGACGGGCAGGCTGCCGGAGTGGGTGAGCGCCAAGGACGTGATCCTCGAGATGCTGCGCCGCCATGGCGTCGAAGGCGGGCTCGGTCGAATCATCGAGTACTACGGGCCGGGACTGGACGGGTTGACGGCGATGGATCGGCACGTGATCGCCAACATGGGAGCGGAGCTGGGCGCGACAGGCACTGTGTTCCCCTCCGACCAGGAGGTACGCCGCTTCTTGCGCGCTTGGAGGCGAGAAGAGGATTGGGTGGAACTAACCGCTGATACAGATGCGGCCTACGACATGCACGACGCGATCGATCTTTCGGGCCTCGAGCCCTTGATCGCCATGCCGTCCAGTCCGGGGAACGTGCGCCCGGTTCACGCGGTCGCGGGCGAGCGGATCTATCAGGCCTACATCGGCTCGTCGGCCAATCCTGGCTACCGCGACTTCGCCGTACCGGCGATGATGGTGCGCGGCCGACGGGTGAACGACCGGGTGTCGTTCGACGTCAACCCCACGTCAAGGGCACAGCTCGAAACGCTGATGCGCGACGGCCACGTGGCCAATCTGGTTCACGCCGGCGCGCGGCTGCACCAAGCCGGCTGCAACGGCTGCATCGGCATGGGCCAGGCGCCGGCCACGCACACTCTGTCTCTGCGTACGGTGCCGCGAAACTTCCCCGGTCGTTCCGGCACGCGCGAGGACAAGGTGTGCTTGGTCAGCCCCGAAACCGCCACGGCCTCTGCGCTCACGGGCGTGATCACCGACCCGCGTACGCTCGGCATCCCGTGTCCACGCATCGCGGATCCCGACCACCCGATTATCAACCGCGACATGTTCGTACCGCCGTTGCCGCGAGAAGCAGCGCTGCAGGTGGCCCTCGAGAAGGGCCCGAATATCGCCTCGCTGCCCACGTTCGAACCGCTGCCCGATTTGATCGAAGTACCCGTTCTTCTCAAGGTTGCTGACGACATTTCCACCGACGAAATCATGCCGGCCGGGACACGGGTGCTGCCGTTCCGGAGCAATATTCCCAAGATCGCCGAGTTTGCGTTCGACATTGTCGATCCCAGCTATGCGGCACGAGCCAGGCAGGCTGGGCGCCACATCGTGGTCGGCGGAAGCAACTACGGGCAAGGCTCGAGCCGCGAACACGCCGCGCTGGGGCCACAGTTCCTCGGGCTGCGTGCGGTTCTGGCCAAGGGCTTCGCGCGGATCCACTCACAGAACCTGATCAACTTCGGCGTGCTGCCGCTGACGTTCATCGACCCGGGGGACTACGACGACGTCCAGCAGGGCGATGTTCTGCGCCTCGCCGGCGTGCGACGCGCTCTGGCAGAGGGGGACGAACTGATGGTCGAGAACGTCACGCGCCGGCAGAAGATCCGGGTGCGCCACTTCATGACGCCACGGCAAGTGCAGATCCTGTTGCGCGGAGGACTGATCAACTGGATGAAAGAGCGACTCTCCAGCTCGTCCAGTCTGACGATTGCATGACCGGAAAAAGATTGTGGCGATGTTGTTGAAAGCAACTTGCGCCGCTCGCGTTCACGACCTGTTCCCCTCGACCTCGAAAAACGTATACGAGAGCGTGATCGTTGCGACGTCCCTGGGCAGCTTCGGATCGACGACAAACACGACCGGCATCTGCCGCTTCTCGTGGGGCTCGAACGACTGCTTGCTGAAGCAGAAGCACTCCAACTTCTTGAAATACTCGCCGGCGAGCCGCGGTCCGTAGCTTGGCACCGCCTGCCCGGTCAGCGGCCGGTCGCTCGTGTTCTCGACTTCGTACACGACTTGCATGACTTCGCCGGGATGCGTACTCACGGCTGGTGTTAGGGAACGGAACCGCCACGGCAGCTTGTTGACGTTGGCGTCAAGCTCGATCCGCACGGTGCGACCGGCGTCGACCTGCGTATTGGTGGCCGCATCCGCGACGGCAATGTTGCGCAGCCCGGTCGCCTTGCAGATCTGTTCGTAGAACGGAATCATGGCGTAGCCGAAGCCGAACATCAGCACCGTGATGATAGTGAGCCTCGTCAGCAGCACGCGATTCGATCTTTCCGGCGGCTTGTCCGCGGCCCGATTCATTTGGGCATGCGTCCGATAGCGACGCTCAAGAAGCCGACGATCGCGAATCGCAGCACGCCGATGCCGATGTTCAATGGACCGAAGCACGGGCAAAGATGATGCCGTCGAAGAACGCCACTGCTACTGACGGCAGCGCCAGCTCCATGCGAGAGCTGGCGGTTTGCTGTGTCATTCTTCTCGCTGCCGGGCGTCGTTGTATCATCTTCGATTCCGTCGTCTGGAAATTGATTGCCTGCGGGCCTATGGCACTACCGGCGATACCTCGAAGGTGTGGTAGGGCAGCGGCGATGGCAGCGTCCACTCCAGCGTATCCGCACCCTCCCACGGCTTGGCCGGGGCCGGTGGGCCGTTCCTGATGCAGCTGAGTACCGCGTACAGGAGCAAGAGCTGCGACAGGCCGAACCCGAACGCGCCGATCGAGGCCACCATGTTCCAGTCGGTAAACTGCGCCGCGTAGTCGGGGACCCGGCGCGGCATGCCTGCAAGGCCGAGGAAATGCATGGGGAAGAACGTGACGTTGAAGGAGACGAACGATGTCCAGAAATGCCACTTGCCCAGCGTCTCGCTGTACATCCGGCCGGACCATTTCGGCAGCCAGTAGTAGATGCCACTGAAGAACGCGAACAGCGACCCGGCCACCAGGACGTAGTGGAAGTGCGCGACGACGTAGTAGGTGTCGTGCACGACGATGTCGACCGGCACGAGCGCCAACACCAGTCCCGTGAAGCCACCGATGGTGAACAGGAAGATGAACCCGATCGCGAAAAGCATCGGTGTCTCGAAGGTCATCGAACCCCTCCACATGGTGGCGAGCCAGTTGAATACCTTCACTCCGGTCGGCACCGCGATCAGCATCGACGCGTACATGAAGAAGAGTTGCCCCGCCGCCGGCATGCCCGCGGTGAACATGTGGTGCGCCCAAACGAGGAACGACAGGGTCGCGATCGACGCGGTCGCGTAAACCATCGACGTGTAGCCGAACAGCGGCTTGCGCGCAAAGGTGGGGATGATGGTCGAGATGATCCCGAACGAGGGCAGGATCATGATGTAGACCTCGGGGTGACCGAAGAACCAGAAGATGTGCTGGAACATCACTGGATCGCCGCCGCCTGCCGCGTTGAAGAAGCTGGTGCCGAAATGGCGGTCGGTAAGGAGCATGGTCACCGCGCCGGCCAGCACCGGCATCACGGCGATCAGCAGGTACGCGGTTATTAGCCACGTCCACACGAACATCGGCATTTTCATCAACGTCATGCCCGGAGCGCGCAGGTTGAGGATCGTGGTAATGATATTGATCGACCCCATGATCGACGACACGCCAAAGATGTGGATGGCGAAGATGGTCATGTCCATGCCCATGCCGGTCTGCACCGACAACGGCGGGTAGAGCGACCAGCCCCCGCTGGACGCGCCGCCGGGTGCCAAAAAGGACCCGAGCAGCAAGGACGCGGCAACAGGCAGGAGCCAGAAGCTCCAGTTGTTCATCCGCGCGAATGCCATGTCGGGGGCCCCGATCATCAGCGGCACCTGCCAGTTGGCGAAGCCGACCGCGGCCGGCATGATGGCGCCGAAAATCATCGTGAGACCATGCACTGTGTTGAGCTGATTGAAGAACTCCGGCTCGACAAGCTGCAATCCCGGCTCGAACAGCTCCGCCCGGATCGTCAGCGCCATGACTCCCCCCACCAGGAACATGATGAACGAGAACCACAGGTACAAGGTGCCGATGTCCTTGTGGTTGGTCGTCGTAATCCAGCGCATGATCCCGCTGCGGTTATGCTTGTCTACATGCTCGTGCCCGGCGGCGTGATCGCGCAGAATGCTGCTCATCGTTTCCTCGTGGCTGGCTGTATAGATCGCTGTTTCAGCATTTATTACTCGCGCCATGGCTTAGTTATTGGCATGCTGGCGTCGAAGCGGCGCGGCGATTCGCGGATTCGCGGCTCGCATTCACCCGCGTTCACCGAGCCTCTTCTCACTTGCCTGCGACCCTGATCGTCTGCACCTGCGCGGGCTGGATGATCTCGCCGGTGCGGTTGCTCCAGCTATTGCGCTCATAGGTGACCACGGCGGCAATGTCGGTATCGGAGAGGGTGTTCCTCCAGGCGACCATCGCCGTCGGCTTGCCATCCTTGACGACGCCGTTCAACACCGTGGCGATGTGCACTTCTTTCGGACCCGTGACGATCTTCGAGCCGTCGAGCGGGGGGAACGCTGGTGGCAGGCCCTTGCCGCTCGCCTGGTGGCAGGCAACGCAGTTCGCCGTGTAAACCTTCTCGCCGCGAGCGACGAGATCGTTGAGTTTCCAGATCTTGCCCGTGTTCTCCTGGGCGGCAGCCGCCACTTTCTTGCGCTCCGCCAGCCACGCTGCATAGTCCTGGCCGGATTTCACGTCGACGACGATCGGCATGAAGCCGTGTCCTTGACCACAGATCTTCGCGCATTGACCGCGATAGGTTCCCGTCTTTTCGAACTTCATCCAGGCGTCGCGCACGAAGCCGGGGATCGCATCCTGCTGCACGCCGGCGGCGGGCAGATACCACGCGTGTATGACATCGCTCGAGGTGAATAGCAGACGAACCTTCTTGTTGACGGGCACGACCAGAGGCTGATCGACTTCCAGCAGATAGTGCTCGTCCTTCGGTTCGTGGTTTTCGATCTGCGCGTAGGGTGTGGCCAACTCGCTGTAATAGGCGACGCCGTCGTTGAGGTAGTCGTAGTTCCACTTCCACTGCGACCCGGTTATTTTCACCGTCAGGTCGGGAGCAGTCGTGTCTTTCATCGCCAGCACCGTTTTCGTCGCCGGCCATGCCATGAATATGAGTATCAGGAACGGGATTACCGTCCAGATGACCTCGACGGTCGCGTTCTCGTGAAATTGCGCGGCGACGTGGCCCCTGGATTTCCGATGTGCGTAGATGGAGTAGAGCATCGTCCCGAATACGGCGATGAAGATAACGAGGCAGATCCACATGATGTAGACATGCAGGTCGAAGATCTGATCGGCGATCGGAGTCACCGGCGGCTGGAGATGAATTTCCCTCGCTGCGAGCGCAGGCGTCGATAGCAGCGCCGACATGAACGTCGTGGCTCGTGTCATTGCCATCCACTTCGGAAGAGACTCTCCGGACCGCTCCACCCGCATCTGTCGTATCCAGCGCACCGTCAGGCCCTGCGGCCGTTTAATGCCGACGCTTATCCGTTCATGCGTAGGCCGAGAGCCGGCGAACGCATACCCTTCCGCGAAAGAACGCAGCGCGAGCAGACGGGGTGAGGAACGATCACCGTCCGTCCGACCCGAGCAATCCAATACTGTTTGAACTCTCGCTGCCTTTGCGCGCTGGCGGTTCCGTTGCAACTGAACCATCTTTGAGTCTTAGAATGCCGCCGACACGAAGGTAAACGCGTACTCCTGGGCTAGTGTCATGTGGCGCTAATCATGTGGGTATCGGGGGACCCTGACACCTCCTGTAGTAAACCCTTGACATTTGAAGGTCCAGGACGCGCCTAGATCGTCTGGTGCCCAGGTGGTGCTCGACCCGGAGTGGCAGGAGTCACTGAATCGAGGATTCCCTACAGCGACCGTCAAGACTCCCTGACACGCCAACCGTTGCCTTGAATCGCAATTTGCCTGGTCCGAGCCGCACATTCGCTGTGATCGCTGCTGGCAAGTGCCAGTCGCGCATGAACAACTCAACTGTCATTTGAGTACCGAAGCAGGAATGACAGCTTACGATGGCGAGAGACGGCCAATTGCAGCTTGCACCGCGATCACCGGGCAAGCCATCTCTTGCGAGCAGCCTCTGGAGCGACGATAATTTAGCCCTCGGTCGCGTGGCAATTCGGCACGACGTCAGATAAGGGATCCCCGCACTTATTGACTGTACTGGCTCAATCGATCCAGACCGCGCCGGTCATTTGCCAGCCATATGCGGATAGACAGTGAACGCAAGACATCGCTTGTGCCGGTTTGTGCGAACGGTGCTCAGCAGTCCGGAATCTAGAAGACAATCGGATCCCGAAAGAATGGACGCACGAGCAAGCGATCGATCATGGCTATGGACCGCGAAACAGTTCGGTCGGGAGGCCTTGGGCGCCTCTGCTCTGGCGCGAGGTACCGCCGTTAACGCGGCGACGCACCTGATGCTCTCGTCGGCGACTGTATGCGCGGCGGTCCGTCGTCGCTGTCGAGCGAGAGCGCGCGCGCCGTGCCTGCGTCCAGGAGCCGCGATGAGCCATACGGTAGATCAAGCTGAGGTGACGGCCCCAAAGAGGTGGTTACCGCAGCGGATCCTCGTCTTCCCGGACTCGCTGCACCGCCATTCGACGCGTGTCTTCGAACGTCCTGCGACGCAGCATGCGACCGTTCGGCTTCCTGGTCATTTTGGCAGCCCTCACTGTTGGTCCAGGAAATGTCTTCGATATTAGCCTGCTACCTTGAGCCCTGCAGGGCCCGTACTATCCTGATGGCTACAGCGACCAGATCAGGAAGGCGGGAGCGAGGCTCATTTGATATTCGAATCGCACTCTTCGGGGCGACGTTCGCGCTTACGCTCGGGCTCATCATTGCAGACTTGACCACGTGGATCGAGATCGACATAGCCACAATTTATGGTCTCCCCTTGCTGCTCGCGGGCGCCACGCGCAGCCGTTGGCTGCTTTGGGTACTCACGGCGTTGCTCACAATCACGACGTTCGTTGCATACGCCCTGCAGATTCCAACAGATGCGTTCACGCTCCACGAGACATTTTTCGTCAATCGGGTGCTCGACGTCGTTTCATTGCTCCTTATAGCAGCGCTGCTGCACATCTGGATGACTTCGATGGACAGGAGTGAAACTCAGGCGCGGCTGATCAAGGATCAGAGCGATAAGCTCGAAGCAGCCAAGGTTTCGCGGAGGTTGGTCGAGGTACAGGAAGCCGAGCGCCGGGTGCTCGCCAACGAACTGCACGACCTCGTCGGTCAAAAACTGACTGCGCTCAACATCAGCTTGAATATCGCGAAAAGCCAGTTGTCGCCCAATCGGCGCACACCTATCCGTGCGCAGTTGGAAGATTCGCTGAAGCTGGTGGAGGAGACCACCGAGAGTATCCGCGACGTGATGACCGCGTTAAGGCCCGCCGTATTGGACGACTTTGGTCTGACGCCGGTGCTGCGCTGGTACGTCGAACAGTTCGCCAAGCGTACGGGTGTGGCGGCGATAGTGGCCGAGCAGGGGCCAACTCGACGATTGCCGCCGGCCGTCGAAGAGGCACTCTATCGCGTCGCTCAGGAAGCACTGGCGAACGTGGCCAAATACGCCCAAGCCCAGAACGCCACGGTGACACTGAGGACCACGCCCCAAGTCATCAGCCTGACCATTGCGGACGACGGCTGCGGATTTGATCCGACGACCTGTCATCAACCTTCCAGGGAGCATGGCTGGGGGTTGATGATCATGCGGGAGCGTGCTGCGGCCGTGGGCGCGCAATTGAGCGTGGAATCCGCGCCCGGACGTGGGACCCAGGTCATCGTGACTTCGCTCGCTTCGACTCTCGCACCCGGTCCGACGCCGGACCGGGATATTGCGTCCCTTGGCGATGGCGGCCTAACGCATTCCTGAAATTTGTCTTGCAAATGCGCTCGTTGCATTCGCTGCGGCCGAAACCAGCCGCTGGTGAACGAGCTCGCGATGAACGCCTGGACGAATACATGTGCTGATCGTGGCCTTCGGGGGTTGGCCTCGACCAGGACGTCTATGCGCGTGCCATTCGGCCGCGCTTCGTCATGGCACCCAGGAGGGTTGGCGCCAGGCGGTATTGGCAAGTTCCTGCCCGGCAGCAGCCCCAAAGGCTCTTGCTGTGCGTTCGTGGCTTACCAAATCAAGGATTCCGTACAGGGTGTATCAAGCCTCCCTGATAGCCAACCGTTGGCTAGAATCATAGAGTTCCTTGGTTCGCGCCGGGCATTGCCGCAGACACGAGTGGCGAGTGCCGGTCGCCGCTTCACCCAATATCACATCGTGCAAGCCGGCCAAACAGTCTGGCTCTACAGCGATGTAACCTGCGCATTCCCTAGTGCTTCGGGGCGCGTGATAATAGTTAGCATCGGCTTTGTGCGTGGCATCGCAACAGTGCGTAAGTCAAGTCATGATCTCGTCGCAAGCCCACTGCACCGTCTGATGCCTGTGAACGACGCGTCCTCTCGGAAAAGGAGTTCGACATAATGCGGGCGGCATCGCGCGCGATTGGCGACGGAGATCAACGTCCCTCATAGCGAAGGGTACGTGCCTATACGCATAACTCGTGGCGCAAGCCTGATTCTTGGTTGAACCGGTATGGCATTCCATCTCTTGGTCCTGGGGAAGAACGAATGAAAAGCGCGGACGTTTTTGACCGCCAGGACTGCGCAGGCGGGAAGAGAGATAGGCGCTACCGGCACATCCTGGAGACGGTCGACGGAGGCGTGTGGAGCATCGATGCCGCAGGCGTCACCGACTACATCAATCCACGGGGGGCTGAGATCCTGGGCTATCCATCCGAGGACGTACTCGGTCTGTCTCCCTTGGCATTTGTCTTTCCGGAAGACCTGGCCAACGCGCAAATGACGCTGGAGCGATGCAAGCAGGGTTCTAAGGAAAGAGGCGAGTTCCGCATGCGCCGCAAGGACGGCGCCGAGCGTTGGATCCAGCTCGCCGCCAACCCGCTTTGCGGCGAGCTTGGCGAATACTTAGGTGCGGTCGCGACATTCACCGACATCACCGAAAGTAGAAGGCTCGCCCTGGAGGCGCAGAAAATTGCGAAGGAGCTGCACGACCTCTACAACAACGCACCGTGTGGCTACCATTCGCTCGACGCGACGGGTTTGATTATCCGAATCAACGACACCGAGCTCGGCTGGCTCGGCTATGGTCGTGATGAGGTCGTAGGCAAAATGCGATTTACCGAACTGATGCTACCGCAATATTCTGACCAATTCAGGCGGAACTTCGCACTTCTCAAGGAACGCGATTGGTTGCGCGACAGCGAGTACGAGATGCGGCGGAAGGATGGAACGACTTTTCCGGTGTTGCTAAGCGCCACTGCGGTCAAAGACTCCCATGGCCAATTTATTCGAAGCCGCGCCAGTGTTTTTGATATCAGTAAGCGAAAGTCGGCGGAAGACGATCTCAGCGAAAGCGAGGTACGCAACACTGCAATCTTGCGCGCCGCGTTGGATTGCATCGTGTCCATAGACAGCCATGGCAAGATCATCGAGTTCAATCCGGCGGCGGAGAGGACCTTTGGCTACACCCGAGGGCAGGCGGTCGGCAAGGATGTGGCCGAAATGATCATCCCACTCGCCATGCGAGGCGCCCATCACCGGGGAATGGAGCGCTACAAAGCAACCGGCGATGGGCCGCTGCTGGGCAAGCGCGTGCATGTCACTGCAATGAGGAGCGACGGCGGCGAGTTTCCAGTGGAGCTCGCCATAACCCCCGTCCAGCTTCGCGATCAAACTATTTTTACCGCCTACCTGCGTGACATTACCAAAGAGAAATGGGCAGAACAAGAGTTACGCCGCTACGGTGACGGCTTGCGCGCCGTCTCGCGGAGGTTGGTCGAGGTACAGGAAACTGAGCGGCGGGCGCTCGCGAACCAGCTGCACGACCTCGTCGGGCAGAAACTGACCGCGCTCAGCATTAACTTGAATATCGTAAAAACCCAATTGGCGCGCCCTACTACGGCGCAAGCCAGCGCGCGATTGGAGGATTCGCTCACCTTGGTGGAGGAGACCATCGAGAGCATCCGGGATGTTATGGCCGAGCTGAGACCTGCGGTATTGGACGACTACGGATTGACGCCGGTGCTGCGCTGGTATGCTGAACAGTTCACTAAGCGCACGGGTGTAGCGACGGCGGTGATAGAGCAAGGGTCAATACGCCGGCTACCGCCAACCGTGGAAGAGGCACTCTTCCGCATCGCCCAAGAGGCGCTCGCGAATGTGGCGAAATACGCCAGGGCCCGGAAGGCCACTGTCACACTGGAGGTCAAACCACAAGTCATGTGCCTGACCATCGCGGACGACGGCTGTGGGTTTGATCCGGTGACGGTCAATCATCCGGCGAGAGACCATGGCTGGGGATTGATGATCATGCGGGAACGTGCGGCGTCGGTCGGCGCACAGTTAAATGTGGAATCGGCAGCGGGGCGAGGGGCGCGGGTCATTGTGACGTTGCGGGGCGATTTGCCATGATTAGCGTTCTGCTGGCAGACGATCACGCGGTCGTGCGCGATGGTCTGCGTGCTCTGCTGGAGGCGCAGACGGACATCGAGGTAGTGGGGGACGCGGCGAACGGGCGGGAGGTCTTGCGCCTAGCGCAGCAACTGCATCCGGACGTGGTGGTCATGGATATAGCCATGCCGGAGTTGAACGGGGTCGAGGCGACGCAGCAGATGCACGATGCGTATCCATCGACGCAGGTGCTGATTCTGTCGATGCACTCGACCACGGAGCATATCTTTCGGGCGCTGCAGGCTGGGGCACGGGGCTATTTGCTGAAGGATTCTGCTGGCGCTGAGGTGGCAGACGCTGTTCGGGTGGTGCATGCGGGCCGGCGCTACCTCAGTCAAAAGATTGCGGCGACCGTGATTGACGACTACATCGCGGAGCGCCACCGTACAAGTCCTCTGGAAAGCCTGAGCAGCCGCGAGCGGCAAATCCTGCAACTGGTGGCGGAGGGCAAATCGAGCACCGAGATTGCGGCGATACTGTTTCTGTCGCCGAAGACGGTGGACACCTATCGCAGCCGGCTGATGCACAAACTGGACATTGGCGACTTGCCCAGTCTGGTCAAATTCGCCATCCAGCATGGCGTAACCCAACTCGACTGAACATTGAAGGCGTTCATCGTAACGTGACGCGCATGCGTATCAACCTCATCTACACGATCGTCGCGATACTCGCGATTCTTTTGTTCCAGAGCTGGTGGATCACGCGGGAAACCGTCGAAACGATCCCATTCAGCGAATTCGAGCAATTCCTCAAGGACGGCAAGATCGCAGCCGTCAATGTGCGGGAACATTATCTCGATGGAAAGCTGGCCAAACCGCTTCCGGATGGTCGCCAGTTTTTTTCAACGGTGCTCGTCGCGCCCGACGTCTGGGTCATGCTCGACAAGTACAAGGTAAAGGTAACGGGCGTCGTCGAAAGCCACTTCATCGGAAATCTCCTGTCCTGGGTTGTGCCCGCCCTCGTCTTCTTCGGCGTTTGGGTGCTTGTCATTCGACGCTATGCCGGACAACAGGGGATCGGCAGCTTGATGGCCATCGGCAAGAGCAAGGCCAAGATATTTGTGGAAAAGGACACCAACGTCACGTTCGCCGATGTCGCTGGTGTTGACGAGGCGCGGAATGAGCTGATGGAGACCGTCGATTTTCTCAGGGAGCCGAAGCATCATGGCCGGCTTGGTGCACGGGTGCCGAAAGGCGTGTTGCTCGTTGGTCCGCCTGGCACGGGAAAGACGCTGCTCGCGCGAGCGGTTGCCGGCGAGGCCAAGGTGCCGTTTTTTTCAATCAGCGGATCGGAGTTTGTGGAGATGTTCGTCGGCGTCGGGGCGGCGCGGGTGCGCGATCTGTTCGAGCAGGCCCGGAAAGTGGCGCCCTGCATCATCTTTATCGACGAGCTCGATGCCTTGGGCCGCGCACGCGGGATCGGTCCCATGAGTGGCGGGCATGATGAAAAGGAACAGACGCTGAACCAACTTCTCATGGAGTTGGACGGCTTCGACCCGCAAACCGGGATCGTGCTGCTCGCTGCAACCAATAGGCCCGAGATCCTTGATCCGGCACTTCTCCGCGCCGGGCGTTTCGACCGCCAAGTGCTGGTCGACCGACCGGATAAGGTCGGCCGCATAGCGATTCTCAAGATATACCTTAAGCGCGTGCAAGCCTCGAAGGAGATCGATCCCGAGCAGATCGCTGCCATGACGCCGGGATTCGCTGGCGCCGACCTTGCCAATCTCGTCAACGAGGCTGCCCTTCAAGCGACCAGGCGTGACGCCCAGGCCGTCGCCATGCC
>Ga0070696_100002004_pt1 | contig 13358 bp, 9 predicted proteins | sample KBSK1253metaG_FD_65474 | JGI IMG/M metagenome (GOLD analysis project Ga0070696, IMG submission 65474) | Corn, switchgrass and miscanthus rhizosphere microbial communities from Kellogg Biological Station, Michigan, USA - KBS K1-25-3 metaG | ecosystem: Host-associated > Plants > Roots >... | reverse complement strand
CCGAGATTCCCGATCCGTTCGCTTGCCACGAGAGCTACGCGGAGCACTTCGCGGCCGCACTGATGAAGCGCCTTCACGGACTCGACATCCATCCGGTCCTGCTCGACTCCTATCGCGCCTATGCCGCCGGCGACTACGCCCCGTTCATCGCGATCACCTTCGAGCGGTACGGGGAGATTCAGGCGGCGATTCGAGCGGAATTTCCAGGGTACGAGCCGCACGACCTCTTTCGGCTCCAGTGCCCGTCGTGTCAGTCGCTCGACGCGACGTCGGTGGTGGCGGTGCACGGCGACGAGGTGACCTTCGCCTGCCGCCGGTGCGGGGGGAAGGAGCGCCATCCCTGGCGGGAGGTACGCGGAAAGTTGACGTGGAAACTCGATTGCGCCGCGCGCTGGAATCTGTACGGCATTCACGTCGAGACGTTCGCCAAGGCGCACGTAGCACCCCTGGGCACGTACGCGATCGCCTCCTTCGTTTCCCGGCGATTCTTCGGGGGCATCGTTCCGAAGGCCGCTCCGTATGGACATGTGCGCATGAGCCGGGAATGTGCCGGGAAGCTGCTCGGAATGCTCCCTCCGACGGCGTTCAAGGGCCTATTGGGGGAGAACCCGACCCGGGATCTCGAGATCAACCGGGACTCCATCGAGGGATTCTGCCGCAAGGTTGAGGTCCGCCCTGGCGTGAGCTACGTCGACTTCGTGCGCGGGGACCTGGGCCGTCTTGCAATCCAGTCATCCGAAGAGAACGGTGCCGGTCAATCCGCCGTCGCGGATTCGGCCGCGGAACGTCTCGGCGCGGATCTGGTCCGGTACGCCAGGCGTTTCTCGGAATTCTTCTACGACCGGTCGCATGAAGTTCGCCTTCCAAACGCGGACCTAGTCGCAGACGTGGACCCGAGGACGGCGTCCCTGGCCCGCGACGCCATCGCACGAGCCCTCGAGCTTCGACGGCAGCCCGGCTCGGATCCCGATGTGAGGAAGGCTGAGATCAAGCACTTCCTCGCGACCCAGCCACGCGCTCCACGACTGCACACCTACCTGCGCCGCGTTCTGAGGCAAGAGGGCGGCCCAGCGCTCGCAACCGTCCTTTCTCTGTTTCCCTCGAATCATCTCGAGGCCATACACGCCATGCTCGTGTTTCTAACCACCGGCGGATATCGATCGAAGGATCCGGCCCGCCCGTCCAGCAGCACGGAGGTCATATCATGAATGCGTCACGACTCTTGATTCATTCTGCGCTAACGCTCGCTCTCGCGATGTCCGGGTGTTCTCAAGGAAGTCCCTCCACACAGAAGGCGAACCAATCGAGCACGGACGGCTCACTCGAAAGGGTACAGAAGGCGGGCGTGCTCCTGTGGGGGGCCGACGTCGTGGGCGGCGTGCCGTACGTATACGAGGATAAGGCCCACCCGGGCACCTACGTTGGGTTCGAGATGGAGATCGCTCAAGGCGTCGCCCGCGCGCTCGGCGTGGAGGCGAAACTCGTCGTCCGTGCCTGGGACACGTTGATCCCAGAACTGCAGCGCGGGTCGTTCGACATGGCGATGAACGGAATCGAGGACACGCCGGAACGGGCAAGGCTCGTTCAGTTCTCCGATCCGTACTACGTCTATTCCCAGCAGTTGACGGTCCGGCGAGAGGATGCCTCAACGAACAATCTTGCCTCCATGGCAGGGAAGAAGGTTGCGACGCTGTCCGGATCCGCGGCGGAGGACATCCTTCGCGGGATTCCGGGCATCATCGTCGTGGTCGAACCCGAGATCACGTACAGCTACCAGGCACTCACGGATGGAAAGGTCGACGCGGTGCTGCTCGATACCCCGATCGCGGCGGCATACGGGGCGACGAATCCAAAGCTCAAGAACGTCGGCGAATCGATGGGAGAAGGGCGTTACGTGATCGCATTCCGCCAAGAGGATCGAGCGCTCCAGGCGGCGGTCGATCGCGCTCTCGCGGGTATGAGGCGGGATGGAACGCTGAAGCGCATTTACGTGAAGTACGGAATCATGGATCCCCACCAAGCGAAGCTCGGAATCGAGTGAGCACCGATCCTTTCAGCGGAGCCCGCACGTCCTCCGTACGGAGCTCGCCGGAGGTGTATGAGGCCGTTTCGCCGGTCAGCGGAGCGGTCTTGGATCGCGTCCGGCTTTGGACGGCGCACGAGATCAGCGCACTCGTGGAGGAGAGCGATCCGGATCTTCTCGATGTGTCGGCCGAGGACGTGTTCGCGTTCTTGGGCCGCTTCCGCGAGGCGATCTCGTCCAGTCGGGAGGAGCTGTTTCAGAAGACGCTCCTCGAGACAGGTTTCGTGGCGGCCGACTGCCGAGAACTGGTCGACGGCGCGATCGAATATCTGCGGGATTTCGAAACGCATGTGCGTGGCGATCATCGCGCCGAGAGGACCATACCGCATTCGTACACCGCGCGCGAAGGTCGCGAAATGCGAATCGCGCGCCGACCGTACCACACCGTGGCGGCCCTGGTGCCCCAGAACGCGGCGCTCCCGCTTACCGTCACGATCATCGCCTCGGCGCTCTATGCCGGGTCACGACTTCTCTTGCGCCCATCCCTCCAGTGCGCGGCTACCGGATCGCTCCTCGCGGACCTCGTCGCGCGGAGTGAGCCGCCGGAGGGATCGATTCACATCGTGAATGCGTTGGCAGAGGAGTTTCTTCAGGCCATATGCAACACGGCCCCGATCGAGATGATCCACTACATCGGGAGCAATCGTTACGCCCTCGACGTCTTCAACCGGGCGTTCGCCGCCAGGAAGATCTGCCTCCTCGACGGTCAGGGAAACGGGATGCTCTACGTGGATGATGGATATCCGATTGATCGCGCCGTTCCACTCATCACGAGCGGCGCGACGCGGTACAACGGCGAAACGTGCACCTCCGTGAACGGTGTTCTCGTTCACCCACGCCGGTTCGAGGAAGTTCGGGAGGGCGTCGTCGAGTCGTTCCGGTCGCTTCGCGTCGGGCACCCTGGCGAGCACCAGACGCGTGTCGGACCGCTCCTGAGCGAGCGCCAGGCGGAGGAACTCGCGAGCGTCCTGTCGAGCGGGAACTCACGTAGGGTTCTCTGCGGTGGGACCAACGACGGGGCGTATTTCAAACCCACCGTCGTCGAGGGAGTCGACGCGCTGGAGGGGATCGTTTGCGACGGATTCTTCGGTCCCGCGATTTGGATCCACCCGGTCGAAGAGCGTTCGCTGCTCCCCTGGCTCCAAGCGAATCGATTTCCTCTCAGCGACACCGTTCTGAGCCACCGCCCGGAGTTGATCCGCCTCGTAGCCTCGCGATCGCGCGCGGCCCGGATCTGCGTCAACCAGGATCCGTCCATCGAGTCCATGTTCGAGCCTTGGGGAGGGTATCCGCCCAGCGGATTGAACATCGTCTCCGATTGGGTGGACAAGTACCTGCAGCCCTATCAGCTCGATGGGGCCGGGCATCAGCTGCTGGCGCTTCGCGCCGGCCTGCGCGTGGAGCTCTGACCCATGTTTCCGCTGCGTCTACGCGCGTTCTCCATCCGGACCAAGATCATCGCCACGGTTGCCATCACGCTGGCGTTGGCCCAGCTGATTACCGCACTCCTGATTCGGAACACCGTCAACGAATACATCGTCGCTCAGAAGCTGACGACGGCCGACATCCTGACAACGTCCATCCTCCACGACATCAAGTACGCCGGGCACGGTGAGCTCTACACCGCAAGTCCCCCCATCGTGGCGAAGTACTTGACGTACTACCGCGATATCTCGCGAATGACGATCTACAGCGAGTCCCTTGCCGTTGTCGCAAGCTCCAACCTCGCCACCGGGTCACCCGGCCACCTAGACCCCGAGGTTGCCGACGCCCTTCAGCGGGCCAAACCCACCCTCAAGGTGAGTCCCCCGACGAATGGTGAAATTCAAATTCGGTCGGTCGCGCCGATTCTCCAAGGCTCGCGCATCGCGGGTATCCTCGATCTCGACGTCTCGATTCGCGACGTGAACGTCACCCTCCACGCCATCGACGAGCGGATTCTGGCCATCATGACGGTCAAGCTCCTGGTCCTGGCGGCGATCCTCTTCGTCCTGCTACGTGGCGCCATTCTGAATCGGCTCGAGCGCCTCACGAGTGGCACGCGGGCCCTCGCAACGGGTCGTTACGACATCCGGGTCAACGATAGACAGAACGACGAGATCGGCGCCTTGGCCAGCGCGTTCAACACCATGGCCGCCGATCTGGAGCGGTCCAAGATGGAGATCGAGGGCCACAATCGCGTCCTTCAGCTTCGCGTGCGAGAGGCTACCGCCGAATCGATCAAGGCTTACGACGATCTCAAGAGCACTCAGAGCCAGCTCGTGCTAAACGAGAAAATGGCCTCGCTTGGCGTCCTGATCGCCGGCATTGCCCATGAGATCAACACACCGGTTGGCGCCATTCTCAACGTCTCTCGCGTTCTCGATCGGTCCGTTCAAGCTCTGCCACAAGAGCTCGAGCGAATTCGACAGGAGTCGGCGGTTTCGTTCGATGTGATCCGGGCGGGGCTCGAGGACCTGGTCCGGGCGGCCTCGCAGGCGAGCGCCACCGCGTCGTATCAAGAGGTGCGAGCGGTAGAGCGCATGCTCCAAGAGGCAGGCGTCGCCGACTACCGAGCGACCGCCTCCATGCTCGCCAAGTATAATTTCACCTCGCCACAACTGATTCTTCAGCACATCGATTGCCTCCGATTGCCCTCCTTTCTGGCCTTCGCAGAACCGATGGCGCGAATCGCGCAGGCAGCCAACATCTCAGCCGCCAGCTCGCAGAAGATCGGCGAGATCGTGCGCGCCCTCAAATACTATGCCTACTCGGACAAGGACCGGATCGAGCCCGTACAGATCAACGACTCGATCCAGACGGCCCTAATCCTCCTGAAGAATCAATTGAAGCACGCAGTGACGGTGGTCACCGAGTACCAGGCGGAGTTGCCGAAGGTGGCTTGCAGCAGCGATATCCATCAGGTATGGACCAACCTGCTGACCAATGCCGTGGACGCGATCGCCATGGCGCGCGGCGCCGATCCCGGCAAGATCGAGATCGCGACTCGCAGTGCCGACGGCGAAGTGGTCGTCGTGGTGACCGATAATGGCGGGGGAATTCCCCCGCAGATTCGGGAGCGGATCTTCGATCCCTTCTTCACGACGAAGGACATCGGAAAGGGTACCGGTCTCGGCCTATCCATCGTGGCCGGAATCATCAAGAAGCATCGCGGGACAATCTCCGTGGAGTCCGCGCCGGGTCGCACAACGTTCACCGTTCGCCTCCCAATCGTGAGCCAAGCGGTTGCTGAAACGGAGGATGAGGCGGCATGAACCCGACCGCGACGCTGATGGCATCTGGCAACGGAACCAAGGAGGAGCACGCCCGCGAGCGATACGTCTTCTGCGTCGACGACGATCGCGAGTTCCTGAAGTCGCTCGACGTGTTCCTCCCCGAGCAGATCAACGTGGAGGGAAACGGGGGACTTTGGTACCGCTTCCTATTCTTCAGCGAACCACGAGCAGCCATCGAGGCGCTGCGTCAACTGACGGAAGAGGGAGAAACGATCGCGATGGTCATCAGCGATCAGAAGATGCCCGATATGAAGGGAACGGAGCTGCTCGGGGAAGTGCAGCGATGCTCGAGCAAGAGCATTCGGGTTCTACTCACCGGGCACGCGGGAATCGAGTCGGCAATCCAGGCCATCAACGAACGCCTGTTGGACAAATACCTGACCAAGCCGATCGAGGACGATCAAGGGTTCGCGGTCAACATCCGGCATCTCCTGCAGCGATTCGAGATGCGGCAGACGATCCAGGAACAAGCGGAAGTCATCGGGGATCTCTACCAATTTGCGAACCGGCTCAATGCGATCGAGGACCTCGGGGAAACGCTCGACGCGGTCGCCGCGTTTACCGCGCGCGCACTGAAGTGCGATCAGGCGTTCGTGCTCACGCGGGACACCTTGGGAGAAACACGCGCCGCATCGGTAGGGCTTCCCGAAAAGGTGGAGCACTGGCTGGGCTTCTCGCCGATCGCGGAGTCTGAGACGGCGGCCGGGCAGCACACCTCGATCGTGTACGCGGAGAATCTGGCCGCCCTACGTCCGTGGATCGTCGATGAGGAGGCCGCGGCCCGGCAGCCGCTCCGTTTTCCCCTCCTCCTCGCGCCGCTTGCGACCGATGGGAGGATGCTCGGCTGGATCGGGGCCTCCGGGCTGGCGGCACCCGCGGGGGCCGGCGAAGGAACCCAAAGCACCCTCTCGTATATTTCCGATACGGCATCGATCGCCGTGCGGAACATGCAGGGCCGGGAGCGCCTCAAGGAGGCATACTCGACGATTCAGGCGGACGCGTCTCGTCTCGCGGATGCGAATCGGCGCCTCCTTCTCCTGGACGAAATGCGTGGAGAGTTCCTCGCGTTCATCTCGCACGAGCTTGCGACTCCTCTCACGATGGTGGCCGCGGTAGATCTCCTCGACCGGGGCTCCGACGATTCGGACCGAGCGCAGATGGTAATGGCCGTTCGTGAAGGCCACGCGCGCCTGAACCTACTCGTGAAAAAGGCGCTGTCCTATTTCGGATGGCTCTCTCGGACGCCCACCTTGTCGAACGAGAGCACCGACGTCGCTGGCCTCGTCGGGTCCATTCTGGCGGAGAAAGGACCGTCGGAGGCGGCTCAGATCGAATTCACCCGTCCGGGGAAGCCCTGTCCGGCGAGGATTCCATCCGAGGCCATGGAAACGATCGTGAAGACGCTGCTGGACAATGCCCTCAAGTTCTCAACCGACTCGGCGCCCGTTCAATTGACGGTGGAGGCCGTCGGCGACGAGGTCGTCCTGATCGTGTCGGACCGCGGTCGTGGATTCCCCAGTGACTGGGTCTCCGAGCTATTCCGTCCCTTCACCGTGCCGGACACGCTCCATCACCACGGTGGGTCCGGGATGAATTTGGCAATCGCAGCCCTGATCGCCAGGGCCTTCCAGGGAAGCATGGTGGGACGGAGCGATGGGTGGGGGAAGGGTGCCACCTTCTTCGTCAGTCTTCCCTCGGCGGCGGCGCTGACCCCAGCCGCAAAGCCGTCGAAAAGCCCCGAAACGATAGGCTAAGACGACCGACCCAGTACGACCTACCGCCGTCCCTGATCCGAAATCACGAGAAGTTCACGAACGGCCGCGGCATCAGGTCCCCACGCCAGCTTGACCGGTGTCTCCCCGCTGGTGTTTCGGGCGCGTCGGTCCGCCCCCGCATCGAGCAGCGCGCGAGCAGCCTCGAGATGCTTCTGGGAAGCGGCGAAGTGGAGCGGCGTCCATTTGTGTTTGTTACGGGCGTCGACGTGGGCGCCGTGCGCGAGGAGAAGTCGAATCATCTCCACGTTGCCCTCGCGCGCGGCGACGTGGAGCGGTGTTTGGCGGCTGTCGTCCTCGAGGTTTGGGTCCGCCCCAGATTCCAGCAGCACGCGCGCGACATCGATGGTGTCTTGGTCGGCCGCGCGGTGAAGAAGCCTCTGCTGGCCCGGCGGGCTGTAGCGTTCGTTCGGGTCCGCGCCGTGCGCGAGGAGCAGGCGCATGATTCCCGGCGAGCGAACTTCGACCGCGCTCCGAAGCGCGGAGTAGCCCCTCGGTGTGGCCGATTCGGGGCGAGCTCCACGGGCGAGGAGGAGGTCGACGGTCGCGCTGTCGCGCGCCCCGACGGCAAGCACGAGCGGCGTGATCCCATCCTCGCTGCGCGCCGCCACGTTCGCGCCACGATTGAGCAGTAGGGTGGCAAACTCGAGGTTGCCCACCTGCCTCGGCGCCTGCCCGGACGCCACGTGCAGGGGCGTCCATCCGAGGAACCCGCGTCGATTCGGGTTGGCTCCGCGGTCGAGAAGGAACGCCGCAGCCTGGACCTCCCGCCGAAATGCGGCGCTGTGGAGCGGGGTACCGATCGACGCTTCCACGTCGACGTCGAAGCCGTGATCCAAAAGGGCGCGCATCACCTCGATGTGCCCGTACTCCGCGGCGTAGTGGAGCAGGGTACGCCCCGCATCGTCCGTGATCGACGCGTCCGCGCCGTGCTCGAGGAGGAGGTTCATCACGTCGGATCGGCCCCAACGAGCGGCCAAGGAGATGGGCGTTTGGCCGCCGCCGTCCTTCGCGTTCACCTCCGCCCCGCGCTCGAGGAGCAGGCGGACGATTTCGGGATGGCCGCCCCAAACCGCGCGGTGGAGCGCGGTCATGCCAGCGGGGTCGCGCGCCTGCACGTGTCCCAACGCGGCCTTTGGATCCGCGTCCAGCAAACGGCGGATGCCGTCCAGATCCCCTGCGAGGGCCAAGTCGTGGATCGGGTCCGCGCGCACCGACTTCGCGTCCCTTTGGCGTTCGCGATCGCGAAGGAGGAACCGTGCGGTGTCCTCGAGGGTCGAGCGCCAATCCCCGCAACCGGCGGCAAGGAGGAGCAACAACCCGCACACCCGTAGGGACCGCACCGACCACGACCCGTGCATGGACCGCATCCTACATGATTCGGCGCCCGTTCTTCGCGCTCTACGTTCGGGCCGGGCCGCCGTAGAATGCTGGCAGCCATTCGCAGGCGCATTCCGCCGTCCGGCGCCTTCCTCCCGGAGGAACGAAGATGCGATTCCTACACAAGGCCACGATGTCGATGCTGCTCATCGTCGGGCTTCCGTTGATCGGATGCTCCACCAATGCCGGCAAGTCCGAGGCGCCCGGCGTGTATGCCGTCCAAGAACGGTTCGTGAACGCAAACGGCGTCCTGATCTACACAAAAACGTTCGGCCAGGGCGCCCCGCTCGTAATCGTGCACGGCGGCCCGGGCGCCTCGCATGACTACCTCTTGCCCTATCTCTTGCCGCTGGCGCGACGCCACCAACTGGTATTCATCGACGAGCGAGGCTCCGGCCGCTCCGAGCGGCTCGAGGACGCGACGCAGTACACCGTCGAGAACATGGTCGAGGATGTCGAGGCGGTGCGCCGGTCGCTGGGGTTCGAGAAGATCGATCTCCTGGGGCATTCGTACGGCGGCGTTTTGGCCCAGGCCTATGCCTTGAAGTATCAGCCCCACCTCTCGCACCTCGTCCTTTGCAGCACATTCCACAGCACCAAGGCGATGAACGAGGTGTTTCAACGACTCAAAGCCGCAATGTCCCCCGAACTGCGTGCGCGCATCGACAAGTTCGAGGCCGCAGGTCTATACGGCCACGGCAAGGACTACGAGAAGAACCGCTACCAAAGCGACTACATGATCGCGGCGTGGGGCGAGGGCTACTTCCCCTATCTCTTCCAGAACCGACCCGACGCGAACTACGATCCCATCGCCGCCGGGATCATGTCGTGGGACCTGTATCGTGAGATGTGGGGGTCCCACGGAGAGTTCGTCATCGACGGCAACCTTGCCTCGGTTGAATACGGCGACCGACTCAAGGACATCGCGGTCCCCACGCTCATCACCGTGGGCGATCACGATGAGTGCGACCCCTCGCTTTCGCGCAGCATGAGCCAGCTCATTCCCCATTCGAAGTTGGTGGTGTTGCCGAAGAGCGGCCACATGACCTTCATCGACCAGCCGAAGGAATTCGTGGCCGCGGTGGACGATTTTCTCGGCCACACAGGGAACTAGGACGCATGCGCTTCCTCAGACTGTTGACCATTGCGGCGCTGGCAGTTGCCGCATCCGGCTGCCAGCATGGGCGGCCGTCCCCTCCGGAAGCCGCTCTGGATCCGGTCGCCGTCGCGCGACGCGAGCTGGCCGAGCGCTACTTGGAAAACGAAGCCGGGTTCACGGCTCGCGACCCCGACCGGGTCATGCGTCTCCGACACCCCGCGTTTCACACGATTACCCCCGACGGAAAGGTGAACACGCGCGAGCAGATGTACCAGCGAACGCGGGACTTCATCGCTCGCATCGAGCGATTCGACTCCCTCAGCGAGCAGATCACCGCCCTCACGCTCAGCGGCGACACGGCCCACGCGGTGGTCGACCAACGCACGGTCCGACAGCAGCGCATCGAGGGCGCGCTCCACCAGGTGCGCACCTCCGTCGTCCAGCGCGAGTCCTGGATCAGAACTCCGGATGGATGGCTCCTCTGGCGTGTCGACGAGATCCACCCGGGGCAAACCTTCGTGGACGGGAAGCCGAGACCGTAGGCGGGGAGCCGGATGGATACTGTGATCACTCAAGCGGCGACGGAAACTCAGCTGGACGCTGTCCGGGAACTCATTCGCGAGTACACCGCCTGGGCGTTCACCATGGAGCTCGATCTCGCCTAGGTCGTCGCGGGAGGTAGATGGATACCCTGATCGGCAGGACCCTCTCCCACTACCGCATCGTCGAGCAGATTGGCGCGGGCGGCATGGGGGTCGTCTACCGCGCCCGCGACGAGAACCTTCAGCGAGACGTGGCGCTCAAGGTACTGCCCCCACACGCCCTGGAAGACGAGGTCGCCCGACGTCGTTTCCGCAAAGAGGCGCTCGCGCTCTCCAAGCTCAACCACGCACGCATCTGCACCATCCATGACTTTGGAAACTGGGAAGGACTGTCCTTCCTGGTCATGGAGTACGTGGAGGGAGTGACGCTCGCGCATCGGTTGCGCGAGGGATCGCTCGCCGAGGGCGAGGTCGTCCGCCTGGGACGGCAGATCGCCGACGCGTTGGGCGCGGCTCACGAGCACGGGGTGATCCATCGGGACCTGAAGCCCGGGAACATCATGGTGAAGCCGGACGGCGAGGTGAAGGTCCTCGATTTCGGACTGGCGAGGGAGCGTCGTGCGGTGGGGCCGGAAAGCGCGACGCTGACAGCGACCGCGGAGGTCGTGGGGACGCTGCCGTACATGGCACCGGAACAACTGATGGGGGAGGCCGCGGACGCCCGAACGGACACCTACTCGCTCGGGGTCGTGCTGTACGAGATGACGACCGGTTTTCTTCCCTTCGAGGGAGGATCTTCGGTCGCCTTGGCGGATGCGATTCTCCACCAGGACCCGATTCTGCCGCGCCAGCGACGGCGCGCGACTTCGCGCGGGCTCGAGGCTGTCATCCTGCGGTGTTTGGAGAAGGCTCCCGCACGGCGGTACCCTTCGGCGCGGAGCCTCGGCGATGCCCTCGGGAACTCGGGGTCGGGGCCCTGGTTGTCCGAAATCGTTCGGCGCGGCTGGCGAAAGCACCGACGAATCGCGGTGGCGGGCGCTCTGGCGCTTGCCTTTGCGGTCGCTCTTTTCGCCATCGAACAGGGTGGACTGTTCGGGCACCGGACGGGCGGGGAAGGCGATCCAGCGATCCGTTCCCTCGCCGTGCTCCCGCTGGCGAACCTCTCCGGCGATTCTACCCAGAGTTACTTTGCAGACGGCATGACCGAAGAGGCGATCATCGCATTGTCGAGGATCCCCGGGCTTCGGGTGATCTCGCACCAGTCGGTGCGGGGGTTCCGGGGTTCGAAGGACCCCGTGACGAAGATCGCGCGTTCCTTGAATGTGGACGCCGTGGTGACCGGCTCCGTGCTTCGGGCCGGCGATCGGATCCGGATCGCGCTGGAATTGATTCAGGCGAGCCCGGAACGGCACCTCTGGGCAGACGGCTTCGAGGGGAAGGCGGAGGAGATCCTGGTGCTCCAGGACAGCCTTGCCCGCGAGATCGGCCAGAAGATCGGAGCGAATCTCACGCAGGACCAGCCGAACAGGGTCTCCGCATCACGCGCCGTCGATCCAAACGCCCATGATGAGTACCTCCGGGGCCGGTCTTTGCTCGACATGCGCGACGTGCTGCACTACCAGGAAGCACTCCAGCACCTGACGAGAGCCGTGACGATCGATCCGCTGTACGCGCAGGGCTGGGCCGGACTCGCGGGGGGCTACTATTCGGTATCGAACATCTACATCCCACCCGACCAGGCCATGGCCAAGTGTCGCGCGGCCGCGGACCGAGCACTTTCCATCGACAGCAGCTTGGTCGAGGCCCACGTCGCCCTTGGGTTGGCGTTTACCGTCTACGACTGCGATTGGGCTTCGGCGGAACGAGAGTTTCGCCGTGCGATCGATCTCAATCCAAGCTACGCCTGGGCCCGATACTGGTACGCGGCCATGTTGACCAAGGTCGGTCGATTCGAAGAAATGGAGGAGCAGTACCAGCGCGCATACGCACTCGATCCACTCTCGCGAGGGATCGAGGGGGACATGGCGTACGGCGATTACGTCTCCGGCAAATATGACCGCTCCCTTTCTCGATTTCGGGGACTCGTCAACCAAGAGCCGGAAAATCCCGTCTGGCACTGGTCGCTCGCGCTCTGCCACGAAGCGAAGGGAAGATTCCCCGAAGCCATCGCGGAGCATCAACGCGCCGTTTCCGTCGCGAGCAAGGAAGGTGCCGATGCCATTCACCAAGCGGCTCGCATTTTTCTCTGCCGCTCGCTTGCTCTCGCGGGCCGCCGCGCCGAGGCTCTCGCCTTGCTTCGAGACCTCGAGACGGAGACGCCGGCCTCCCCATACTTGTTCGGAACCGCCCACGCCGCACTCGGTGATGTCGATCGTGCGTTCCAGTGGTTCGAGCGGGCCCTCCGGGGCCACGATGAGGAGTTGACGAACATCAAGGTGGATCCGAAAGTGCGCTCCCTTCGCTCCGACCCCAGGTACGTCGCGCTGCTTCAGAAATTGCGGCTTGGGCCTCCTCTAGCGTCGTAGACTTTGCCTCGTGGCGGGCCTACAGTGCCCGTGCCGCTATTTCTCCACGGACCATGGGGGGCCCGGTGGATTCCTTGATCGGAAAGTCCTTTTCCCGCTACCGCGTTCTCGAGCGAATCGGCGCGGGCGGGATGGGCGTCGTCTATCGCGCGCTGGACGAGCGCCTGAACCGCGACGTTGCCATGAAGGTCTTGCCGCCCGACGTCCTCGCGGACGAGGGTGCCCGCAATCGTTTCCGCAAGGAAGCCCTCGCCCTCTCGAAGCTGAACCATCCCAACGTCGCGACCATTCACGACTTCGACACCCAGGAGGGCATCGACTTCCTGGTCATGGAGTATGTGGCCGGGGAGATGGTGAATGAAAGGGCGCGTGCCGGACGCCTGCCGGAGCGGGAAGTGTCGCGTCTCGGCGTTCAGCTGGCGGAGGGTTTGGCAGCGGCGCACGCGCAAGGAGTCATCCATCGTGACCTGAAGCCCGGGAACCTGAGGCTGGCGCCCGATGGGCGGTTGAAGATCCTCGACTTTGGCCTGGCCAAGCTTGTGGCGCCCTCCACGCAGGACGCGCAGACCATGACCGCGACGGGTACCACGGCCCAGGCGGGGACCCTCCCGTATATGGCGCCGGAGCAGTTGCTCGGGGAACCGGCGGACGCGCGCTCGGACATCTGGGCCGCAGGGACCGT
>Ga0070696_100002003_pt1 | contig 13360 bp, 12 predicted proteins | sample KBSK1253metaG_FD_65474 | JGI IMG/M metagenome (GOLD analysis project Ga0070696, IMG submission 65474) | Corn, switchgrass and miscanthus rhizosphere microbial communities from Kellogg Biological Station, Michigan, USA - KBS K1-25-3 metaG | ecosystem: Host-associated > Plants > Roots >... | reverse complement strand
GTAACGGCCGCTGGTCAACCAGAAATCGAGCGCGGAATCGACCAGGTGCACCAGCTCATCGGCATCGAAGGTGCGGCCCGCGCAAGCCACCGGGCGTCTCGCCCGGTATGAAAGAACGCTCCGGAAAGGCGGCCTCCTGGTAGCGCGCGACCCGCTTCAGGATCTCAGCGCGCATGTCGCTCGTGGTCATCCGGACACCTGATTGGGCGCCAGTTCCTCACCCGCGAACAGATAAGACCAATGGCGCCTCACGTTGAACTTGTAAAGCGCCTTCATGACGCGGATCTCCAGGCGCGAAGCTCCGGGAACGCCGGAGCGCAGAATCTTTTCCCGCATGTGCCTTCGATCTTTCCGCAGGGCCGCGCTCAAGCGTCTCGAGCCCGTAATGGATTCTTCGTAAATCCGGAAATCGCCCAGCAGCTTGTTGACATAGCCGAACGCACAACCCGCCAGCGCCATATCGACCACCAGTTCGCCGTCCCACGCGGTCTTGCTGCCGGCGTTGAACCCGTTCGTCTTCAGAAACGCCTCGCGCCGGAAAAAGGTGGCCTGCTGCCAGAAGAAGCAGGTCTCGTAGGCGTAGCGGCGAAGATCGACCGGGTCCGGAGTCCGGCGGCGGAGGCTGGGCTTGCCATCCTCGTCGATGATGCGGATCGCGCCGCAGAGCACATCGATCCCGGGATGCTCCTCGAAATAGCCGAGCACGTAATCGAGCGCCCCGGGAGAAAACCGGTCATCGGAGTTCAGATAGCCGAGAATGTCCGCGCCCGTCGCGGCGAAGCCCTTGTTCAAACCGTCGGGCGGTCCGTGGTCGGGCTCGAGAATGATATGGCTGAACCGGCGGCGGTAGCGCTCGATGATGTCCCGGGATCCGTCGGTCGAACCTGGGTCCACAATCACGTACTCGAGCTGCTCGGGGTCGGCGGTATGGACCGAATCGATGGCTTCGGCCAGGTACTTTGACTGGTTACATGAAATGGTGACGATTCCGATCTTCATTCGATCACCTCAGAGGAGCCTCCGGTAAGAATTGCGCCGCCAGGCGGCCTGGATGGAGCCACTGGCGCCGACGCTTCATGGAACGCAGCCAGACGGCGGCCAGCGTGCACGCCAAGGTCATGCGGCTTTCCGTGTGCGCGGCAAACCAGACGCGCGCCTGATGATACGCATCCGCAATCCTTGAATCCTGGCCCGAGTGGGTGATCGATCCTGCATGCTTGCGAAAAAACACCAGCGGCTCGGCCACATAGGCGACCTCTTCGTAGCGCACGGCCGTCATCAGGTACAGAAGTTGATCGATGCCCGCGCCGTGTTTTTCGAAATCGTCGATGGTGCGGGAAGGAATGGTCACGCGCAGGCTGGCGCGCAAATCGCAGATGCGAAATAGCGCGGCCCCGGGAGACACCGGCGTCCTATGTCCGAGCAACGCGGCGCGAAGATAACGATTCCGCCCAAAGCGTCCGGAATGGCGGGCGAACTGGAAAGTAATGCGGCTCTGGTCCGGCCGGGTCGCGATTTTCGCCTGGGTGAAGACAAACGCCACGTGCGGATCGCGCATCAGGGGCAGTGTTTTTTCCAGATAATCCGGCGACATCAGGTCGTCGGAAAACAGCAGCTTGCCGTAACGGCCCTCGGCCTCCTGGAAGCAGCGCTGCCAGTTGCGGACCGGCCCGATGTTTTCCGGATTGCGAAAAATGCGTACGCGCCGGTGTCGGGCGGCGAACTCGCGGCACACGTCCCAGGTGCCGTCGGTCGAGGCGTTATCGATAACGATGACTTCCAGATCGCGGTGCGTCTGCGCCAACGCCGAATCTAGGCAAGCCGGCAGAAACTCGCGCCGGTTGTATACGGGCACCAGGATGCTGACCAGCGGGGCGCTCATGCGGCTGCCTCCGCGAGCCGCGGCCGGCGCCAGACCAGGAGTTCCACCGTACCCTGATAGATCAAGCTGGTCACGATATTGGCGCAGGCGAATGCCCATGCGAATTTCTCGAGCGTAATGCCTCCCACGGCGAAAACGGCGATCAGCGTGATGTTGATCAGGGCGTTCAGCCCATAAAACGCGGAGTTGAAACCGGGACGGCCCAGTCCGTTGAGCAGGTGAAACGGGGCCGGAGACAATGCCAGGAAAAGATAGCCCAGCGCGAACGCCGGTACGAGCGGAGCAACCGGGCCCGCCAGCGTCCCGCCCAGCCACAGTCCGAGCGCCGGACGCGCAAACAGGGCGAGCGGGCAGAATCCGGCGGCCGCCATCACCAGGCTCGCGCCCAGCATCCTTCGGTAAATACGCCGCAGTTCCGGGCGATCCCGCGACGCGCTGGCCAGCGGAAACATCACCTCCGTCGCGGCGTTTACGGCGGCATGTATTTTCGACGGCCCGGCCGCGGCCATCTGATAGATCGTCACGGCCGCCGGTCCGATGGCCGCGCCTACCAGATATTTCTGCACGTGATAGAGCAGGAAGCCGGAAAGGGAGTTCACCGTCACGGTCCAGCCGAAGCCGGACATGCGCCGAACGGCCGCCCAGCGCGGAGAGGCAGATCCCAGCCTGATCCCGTGCTCGCGGCACAACCGGCCCCCCTGGCGCGCGGCAAACGCCAGCACCGCGAAGTTCGCCAACACGGTTGCGGTCATGGCCCCCACCAGTCCCCATCCCGCCACGACGGCCGCCACCGCGCCTCCATAGGTTGCGAGCGAAAGCAGCACGAGGATGGCGGTCGAGCGGCCGAACTGCTGCATACCCTTGGCGACGGCCAGAAAGACGGTCATCGGCAGGGCCGCCGCGAGCTGGAGTCCGCCCAGACGAAATGCCCGGATTGCATCGGCAGTGAGGCCGGGATCCGCCTTCAAAAGCGCCACGCTCCATGGCGCGAGCGCCGCCCATACCAGGCCACCCACCACGCCAAGCACGCCGTAGCACGCAACCGAGGTCACGATCACCCCGGCGGCCGCCTGCGGTCTCTCAGCCGCGAGATCTTCCGCCACGAATTTGAGAGTGGCCGCGGAAAAGCCAACGTCCAGCAATAACGCCGCACCGCCCAGCGAGGCAGCCAGCAAGTAAATCCCGAATGCCTCGGCACCGAGACGCCGGACCAGCACCGGGTAACTCAACAGCATGATCACGGCCGGCAGCGCGAAGCCTGCAAGGCCGTGCAACGCGTTGCGCCGCACCATTTCGCTCATGCCGCCCACCGGCCCTTCGACCAGTCCACCAGTTCATCGAGCCCGCGCTCGAGCGGCACTGACGGGCTCCAGCCCAGGTAGTTTTGCGCTTTGCGGATATCCGCGATGAACACGCGCTGGTCCCCGGCGCGCGGCGGCCCAGCCGTGTAATTCATGGGAAAGTCATATTGCGATCGCAGAATCGCGAACAGCTCAATCAGCGAGAGGCTCGTTTTCGGCCCGCCCCCGATGTTGAAGGCCTGCCCGAAAACCAGGCTTTCCGGCGGAGAGCGCGAGATGGCGTGAAAGCATTCCACCAGATCGGCGATGTGCAGCAGGTCGCGCACCTGCTTCCCGGTGCCGCTGATCCGGAACTGGCGCCGCTCGACGCCCATCTGCACGAAATACGCCACCCATCCCTGGTCCTCGGAGGCATACTGCCGGCCGCCATAAATGCTGGATTGACGCAGCGCCACGGTGCTCATGCCGTAAAGGCGGTGATAGTCGAGCACATAGCAGTCGGCCGACCCTTTCGAACACGAGTACCCGCCGTGCAGATCGATAGGCAAGTGCTCCGGGAGACCGTCGGGATGCCCGGGTAGCACGTACCTCGTCTCGGCCTCCTCAAAAGGCAGATCTCGCAAATCGCCATAAACCTTGTTGCTGCTCGAATAGATCAGGCTGGCTTCGGGCGTGAAGCGCCGCGCCGCCTCGAGCACGTTGAAGGTGCCGAGCGCATTGGTTTCGAAGTCATAGCGCGGGTCCGAAAGCGAGGCGACGTGCGACACCTGTCCCGCCAGATGCAACACCACATCGATGTCGCGGTGTGCCGCCCAGTACGCGTTTACCTGATCGGCGAACCTCACATCGAGATAATCGACCGTAAGCCGGAACTGCTCCCGCAGATATTGCCGGTTGTAGTTGGCGCCCTGGCGGTGAAAGTTGTCGGTGAGTACGCACTTTTCGCCGGCTTTGGTGAGCAGCGCGGCGGCGTTTGTCCCGATGAATCCCGCCCCGCCCGTGATCAGCCAATTCATGCGGAAATCTCCATCACGGATTGCGCCTTGTACCAGTCAAGCGTTCGGCGAAGCCCTTCTTCGAGACGGGTGCGGGGCCGCCATCCCAGCTCCATGTGGGCGCGGGTGGGATCACAAACCAGATACGGCGGTTCGCGACGGCTGCGGTTGGCGCTATCGAACCAGCACAGCTTGGGCGAAGCATCCATCATGAGGAGGATCTGCTCGGCCAGCGACCGCACGCTTACGGCCTCCTCGGGTCCGGAGCCGATGTTGTAAACCTGGCCTGCCGCCGCGGGTATCGTGAGTCCCAGACGCAGCGCCTCCACCAGATCCTCGATGAAAACGTAATCGCGCACCTGGCCGGCAAGCGAGAGCCGGATGGGCGAGCGCCGCAGCGCCTGCAGCATCACATACGGAATCAGCTTTGCCGGGTTCTCGCCCGGGCCATACGCGCTAAACGGCCGAAACGTGATGAGCGGCAGCCCTTCCAGGCGGCAAAGCGCGTCGAGCATCAGCCATCCCGCCGCCTTCGACGCCCCGTACATGTTCGGCGCGCCCAGGGGTGTCGATTCGTCGATGGACCGCGACTGCGGCCGGTACTCGAATGCCGTTCCCACGTAAATGAAGCGCTCGACGCCGTACCTGAGAGCTGTGCGCGCGAGGCCCGCCGGGGCCAGCGTGTTCGTCTCGATCAGGTCTTCGAAACTCTCCGCATCCCCTGAAACACCCGACGCCGCAAGGTGGTATATCGTCGAAAAATTGTGTTTGCGAAAGAGCGCGTCCACTTCGGACGGTTTCCGCAAATCCACATACTGCAGCCCGTTTCGATCCCCGCATTCCGTCTTGTGGAACGTGCCGATGACGTCCAGTCCCTGGCGTGTCAGGGTGCGCACCAGGTGCCCGCCGATGAATCCCGAGGCGCCCGTCACCAGAATCGTGTTCAAGCCGCCCTCCTGAAAAAGTCGCGATACCAGGCGACGCTCTCGGACAAGCCCTGGGTGAGGGTGTACCGCGGCTGCCACGCCAGTAGCTTTCGAGCTTTTTCCGAGGAGAGATATTGATGCCGGATCTCGGCGATGGCGCCGTTCAGGACCTCCGGCTCCAGATCCTCGCGACCCATCAATTTCCGCAGCTCATGCACGACTTCGTTAACCGTGCGCGGCTCGGCCGGGCCGAAGTTGAATGCCTCGCCCCGCACCTCGGTACGATCGAGCGTCTCGGCCATGCGCAGGTACGGCCCAACCACGTCTTCGACGTACACGTAATCGCGCGTGTAGGAGCCGTCGCTGCGCACGACCGGGCGGCGGCCCAGGTGCAGGCTGCGAATCGTTCCCGGCACCACGCGGCTCCAGTTCAGGTCGCCGCCGCCATAGATATTGCCGCATCGCGCCACGCTTACCGGCAGGCCGTATGAGTGGTGATAGGACCGCGCGATCAGGTCGGCACAGGATTTCGAGACATCGTACGGATAGCGCCCGAGCGGCGGCATGGCTTCGGTATAAGGCAGATCTTCGCTCGGGCCGTAGGCCTTGTCGCTAGAGGCCACGACCACGCGCCCGATCTGCTTGGCATGCCGGCGGCACGCTTCCAGCAGGTTGTACGTCCCGCGGATGTTGGTTTCAAACGTAGAGAGCGGGCTGAGCTGGGCCGCGCCCACGATGGTCTGCGCCGCCAGGTGAAACACGCTGTCGATCCCGTGCTCTACCAGCGCGCGCTCGAGCGTTGCGAAATCCTCCACCGCGCCCGTGACCACGCTGGTTTTGGCGGTCAGCCCGCAGCGGATCAGCTCGCTCTGCGGGTCCCAGTCCCTTATCAGCGCCACGACATGCGCGCCGGAATTTACGAGCTCGCGCACCAGCCAGGAACCCACCAGGCCCGTAGCCCCGGTGACGAAAACCCGCCGGCTTTGCCAGAAGCCGCTCAATTCCACACCTTCCACGGCGCGTGCCCTGAGTTCCACAGATTTTCGAGCAGCATCTTTTCGCGGAGCGTATCCATCGGCTGCCAGAACCCTTCGTGGTAGTACGCCATGAGCTGGCCTTCGCGAGCCAGCCGCTCGAGCGGATCGCGCTCCCAGATGGTTTCATCGCCCGCGATGAAATCCGTCACGCCCGGTTCCAGCACGAAGAAGCCGCCATTGATCCAGCCCCCGTCCGCCTGCGGCTTTTCCGTAAACTCGACGATCTGCCCGCCGCCGTTCAGATGCAGGCCCCCGAAACGCGCCGGCGGCCGTACGGCTGAAATCGTGGCCAGCTTGCCGTGTGATTTGTGAAACGCCATCAGATCGCGAATGTTCATATTGCCGACGCCGTCGCCGTAGGTCAGCATGAACGTTTCCCCGCCGATCCATTCGCGCAGGCGCTTGATGCGTCCGCCCGTCCCGGTCTTGAGCCCCGTATCCACCAGGTGCACCCTCCAGCCGGGTTGGCGGCCGTGATGCACGGTGGTGTCTCCACGGCTCAAATCGATGCTCAGATCGTTGTTGAAAGCGTAAAAATTCAGGAAGTACTCTTTGATGTACTCCCCCTTGTATCCCAGCGCGACGATGAACTCCGAGAATCCATACGCGGAATAGATGTTCATGAGGTGCCACAGCAGGGGCTTGCCGCCGATCTCGACCATGGGCTTGGGCCTGACCTCGGTCTCCTCAGCCAGCCGCGTGCCGAGACCCCCCGCCAGAATCACCGTCTTCATGCGCTCCGCTTGTTCCGTTCCCTCGCCGCGCCGCCCGACTTCGCATAGGCAGCGTAGTAGTAATAGTTCTCGCTCGAATCCCGGTGCACTTCATTGAGCACGATCCCGAGCGTATTGGCGCGCAGGCGCTGTAGGATGGCCAGCACGGCGGCCGCGGCCTTGCGGGTGGTGCGCCCCGCCCGTGTGACGACGATCACGCCATCCACAGCCGTCGCCATCTCGAGCGGCTCAGCGAATCCCAAAAGCGGCGGCCCGTCGAGCACCACCAGGTCATATTCCGATGCCGCTTCTTCCAGCAGTTGTGTCAGCCCGCGGCCCAGCAGTTCCGCCGCCTGATGCGAGGGCGGACCCGCCGGCAGGATATCCAGATCCGGCATTCCGGCTGGTTTGAGCACGGCGTCGCGCCACGGCATCTCTGACAACAGCACGCTCGAAAGGCCGATTGCGCCCGGCATCTGAAAGCGCCGGTGCACGCTCGGGCGCCGGAGATCGCCGTCGATGAGCAGCGTACGCTGGCGCTGCGCCGCGTGCGTGAGCGCAAGATGAGCCGCAATGGTGGACTTCCCTTCCCCGGGCGAGGGACTCGTCACCAGCACCGACCGTACACAGTGGTCGAAATCCGCAAGCAGGATCGAATTGCGCAGCGCGCGCACAGACTCTCGATACGCAGTGGTCATCGGATCGGCTCCCGGTTCGGCACGCACCAGCGCCGGACTATGCCCGTTGGGCGCCGCAAGCGAACTTGCTCCCGCGCGCCAGTTCCTGACCATCGGAATCGAGCCGATCACTTGCGCGTTCAATACGCGTGCGGCCAGTTCGGGATCGCGAACCGTCTTGTCCAATGTGTCGCTCATGATGGCGGCGCCCACGGCCAGTACGGCCGATAGCAGGAATGCCACCACCAGGTTCAGCCCCATCCGCGGAAACACCGGCTTTGAACCGGGCCGCGCGGCATCGGCAACGCGCACGGCGCTGCTCTGAAAACTGGCATTGATGCCGGCTTCTTTGATCTTGCGCACCAGCTCGTCATACACCTTCCGGTCGCCTTCGGCCGCGCGCTTGAAATTTTGGTATTCGAATGAATGCGCGTTGAGCCGGTCAAACTGCGTCTTGGTCTCCTGCACCGCCCCGGCCAGCATGCGCTCCCGGCTGGCGGCTTCCAGGTATTCGGTTTCCACGCGCTGTCCGATGCTGGCACGCGTGCTTTCGACCTGCCGCGCGACCTCCGCCAGTTGCGCCGCCGCTTTCTTGTATTCCGGGTGATTCTCTCCGTAGTGGCCGCGCACGTCGGCGAACTTCTCCTGCATCTCGTTCTGCCGCTCGACAAGTTTCTTCAGCGCCTCGCCTTGCGTGGAAACCTGAGCCGCGGCGAACGTTCCGGTCCGGACGGAAGCGAACGCTACCTCTTTTCGAACGCGTTCCGCCTGGGAGTTGGTGTATTCCGTGTTCAACTGGAGCAATCGCGCGGAAAGAATGCTGGTCTTCTCCTCGGGATTGATCACGTTCAGGTCGCGCTCGAATGCCACCAGCCGTTCGGTCGACGCTTCCATCGTGGCCTTCAGGCCGTCGAGTTCCTTTTCCATGTAGGAGGCGAGATTGGCCGACGACCGCGCGCGGATGCTGTAGGTCTGCTGCAGATACGAGTTGGCCACGGCGTTTGCCACGTCCGCCGCCAGCCGTGGATCGGGCGACCGGTAGCTGATCAGCAGCAGGTAGGTATTGGGCGGGCGCGTGACCTTCAGGCGCTTGAGCAGGGTTGGCGCGCCTTCCACATCACGGGCGCTCAGCCCCGGCAAATCCTGAAACTGGCGTTCCCGCTCGAGCAGCTTGTACTTCTGCGCAACCGGCCGCAGCACGGAATCCGCCTGGATCAGCCGGATCTGCGTGGCGAGGAACTGGTCGGAATCGTTGCCGGCGGCACGCGCCGAGTCTTCCCCGATCACGCCGGCCGGCGCCTGCCGATCTATGTCGATCACGGCGGTCGCTTCGTAGACCGGCGTCACCCGCGAAGAAACGATCAAGGTCGCCAGCGCGCAGGTGAAAACGAATGCGAAGATTTTCCACCGCTGCCGCTTGAGTACCCAAAGAAGGTGGGCAACTGGAGGCGGCGCGTCTTCGGCCTGAAACTCGGCAAGCGGGCGCCATTGCGTCACCGCCTGTGAGTTTTCGTGGATGGGCAGACTGCGGTTCATGACCTACCGGCGCCAGATCAGCAGCCCGGAACTGGTGGCCGCGCCGAACCCCGCGATCCTTTCGAGCGCCGACACGCTGAGCCGCCGGCCCTTGGAGTCCGGCACATAGAGAATGTCGTCAACCGCCAGCGTCACATCCGGCGATTTCCGGGCCATGATTTTGCTCAGCGCGATGGGGATTTCGTCCTTCGATTCCGTACCGTCGCGATGCCGGAAAATGTACGCCTCCTTCGACGCGAAAGGAATCAGGCCTTCCGCCAGGGCCAGAACTTTCAGAACCGACGTTTCCGAAGCATCCCGCAGTGTGAATGCGCCCGGATGCTTGACGCTGCCCACCACATAGACCCTTCCCGCTTCGGGAACCCGGATCTCTTCCCCGCCCGTCAGCCTGGGATTCAACTCCGGCGCCGCGCCGCCCATCAGACCTTTCACTGAAATGCGCTGCGTTTCCGCGCCGCGAGTGATGAGAATATCCGGTCCCGCTTCAGACGCGAGCCCCTCGGCGCGCGCGATCGCGTCGAGCAGCGTGACGTTGCCGAACGCCTGAAACGTCAGCGGCCGCTTGACCGCTCCCGCCACGCTGATGGGCCGGCTGCGATATTCGGCCATGGTCACGGTCACCAGCGGCTCGACCAGAATCTGCTCGGCGCGAAGCGCTTCGACGATGGCCAGTTCGAGTTCGCCCGGAAACAGGCCCGCGGCCTGCAAATCCCGCTTGAGCATCGGTAGCCGGATCTGACCCTGCGCGCCCACGCGAACCGCCCGCGTCAGCTCCGGCGACCCATACACCGAGATATCGACCAGATCGTCGGCCCCGATCTTCTGAACGGGCAGGTTCGCGCCCGTAGCTTCGGTCCTTGACGTCACCTGGGCGGACAGGATACACAACGCGCCTACCAGCGCCGCGCACAGTTTTTTCATGCTGTTCCAAAGCACTAGTGGCAGTTTTGTGTGGCGCTCTCACTCAAATGTCGGTGGAATAGCCCTTTTGGCGGCCAGCGCTCCCAGCATGGCAAACAGCACCGCGGCCAGCGCCGGCTCACGCAGCGGATAATCCACCAGGCTGTGCACAAACACGGTGGGAATCCCGATGCTCCATAGCGAATGCGCCGCGCGCGGCAGGCTCCATAGGGCCAGCAGCGCCAGAAGCCCTAGAACCGGCAGCCCGCCTTCGACCGTCCACTCGGCCCAGTCGTTATGCGCGTGATTCGCGGTGAGGCCGTTGTCGAAACGCGCGTATGCCGGGTAGGCGGCCGCCCACGTCCCCATTCCAAAACCAGTCCAGGGGCGCTCGCGGATCATCGAGACGGATGACAGCAGCAATTCGCGACGCATGCGGTAAGGTTCCGGCTGATTGAATTTTTCCCACGTGGTGCGCCACCCCACCACGCCCGTGAGCAACAGGCACAACGCCGCCGTGGCCGCCAGCTTTCGCCCAAAGTCGCGCACCGTAATGAGTTTCCACATCCATGCGAGCGCAAGAATTGCGATCAGCTCGCAGCTCACCAGAACCGCGCCGGCGCGGGAAACCGCCGCAATCACGGTGGCAAACATGGTGGCCGCGATGGCCGTATAGAGCAGAGTGCGGCGGCGGTCGACCAGCGACTGGTAAACGGCGAGCGGAAACACCAGTTCGAGAAATGCCGCGCACTGATTCTTGTAAAGGAACGGCCCCAGCGTTCGCTCGTACGCCGTCGGGAAAATCCAGAACACTCTGCCGTTCGACGTGAAATATTGCAGCACCACGACAATGCTCAACACGAATCCGAACCAGAGCAGGACGTACAGGAAACGGTTCCGCAGGTACGCCGAAAGGCAAATCTGCATGGCGACGAAGAATACGGCCGCATTGGCCGACCAATATAAGACCGCTTTTCCGGTTTCAAAGGAATAGACCGTGCCGTGCGAGGCGAGCTGGGCCGCGCCCCAGAGCGCCACCGCGACAATCGCCGGGAGCGGCGCCGGCAAGCGCACCGGTTGCCGCGTAATCATGGCTCTCGCGATCCAGACCGCGGCCATCGCAAAGGCGACAGTCTGTATCAATGCTACCGGCCAAAATCCGGGCGCCCAGCAGGTGAGAATTCCGGCTGTCAGGAGGGCCGCTAGAGCGTCGGAAAACCGCGCCGTCACGGATCGAACTCGAGGGTGACGGCGCGCACCATCAGCCGCCCTTCAATCCGCGTAGTACCCGGCGCACGTTGATACCAGACCGTCAGGCGCGCGATAGAATCGGGTGCCGTGAACCGGACGGCGCCCTTCGATTCCTCGAAACTGGCAAGGTCGGCTGCGTCGGATGGGATATCCTGCCCGCGCGCGTTCTGGATTCTCCACCGCAGCCCCGATCCGGGCCGGATACCGTCGGTCTGGTAGCGAAATCCAAGCCGGTACTTTCGCGACGGAACCAGCGGCACGTACTGGGCGAGCAGCTCGCAGTTTTCCGGCTGGCGCCCGTCAAAAGTGATCTCGATCCCCGACGCGTCATGCCCCACGCTCGCGCCTGGAACCGCCGCTGAACGCCAGTCGAAACCGTGCTCTACCGGCAGGAAGGAAAAGTCGCCATTCGTCAGCGAGACGCCGCGCGCGGGCGCTAGCGGCGCATAACCATGAAGTTTTTTCCAGCAGAGCGCATTCCACGCGCGAATCGCCCCATCCGTAGCGCCCGCCTCGATCAGCCGGTCGCAGTAACCGAACACCGCCGCCAGATCGGATTCCGCCGCGAGCGCGATGACGCGCTGGGTGACCGGTTCCGCCTCCGACGTCAGATTCGCCTGGATGAGAAACCCGAGGTATCGTGCTTGAACCGGCCCGATATCCGGAATCGCCCGCTCGAGGATCTCGCCGGGGTTGTCACCGCTCATCCTCCGGCAAAGCTCGAACAGCGGCGTCGGATCGTGCACCCTTGGATCACCCGTGCGAAGAGCCCGCCGCGCCGCCGGCCAGAATTTTTCTGCGTGGTCCTGGCGAAAATGGAAATTAGCGAGAGTCCAGAGCGGCGTATAGGTCCGGTCGGCCTCGGCGGCCCGCGCGAAATAGCTTTCGGCCGTGCGGGCGTCGCCTTGCCGTTCGGCGCGTAATCCGAGCATCATCCAGGCCGCCGCCATCCGCGGATTTGCCGTAATGGCCCGTTCGAGCTCCGGCAGGCCGTTCTCGAGAAGACCCGCCAGGCGCACGTGGTATTCGGCACTAGAGGGCGCAAGCGCGGCGGCACGTTCGACGGATGAAACCGTACCGATCCGAAACAGGCAGTCGGCCCAGGCCAGCCGCACCGACCAGTATCCGGCGGCGCACAGAGCGGTAATGGCCGCAAAACCCGCGCAGAGCCGCAAAGCGCGCACAGGCAGGAAAAGCGTGGGGAGTCGAGGCAAAGTTGACGTTACGTGATGGCCAAAGATACAGTAGGAATGTCTTCCCGATCTTCTCCGGCCACCAGAAGTCCCCATCGTCTAGCCCGGCCTAGGACATCGCCCTTTCACGGCGGTAACGGGGGTTCGAATCCCCCTGGGGACGCCAAACAGAAATTAAAGCGCCGCCGTGCCCACGTTCAGCACCAGTGCCATCCAAAACACTCCGCAATCTGGCCATTGCCAGAATCCTTGCAGGTGTCGCCAATCGGGAGCACATCGTCTCCAGTGTGCATTGGTCGGTGCCGCGCGTCATTCTAGTGGTTGTCGTTTATCGGATTATCGTCGGGGCCGGCTAGTGTAAATGCGATGGGTATTAGCGGGTTTTCGGACCTCGCCGACCTAAGACGCGTGCCCATTCGCCCATCGGCCGTTTCGTCATCATAGGAAAGCAATCAGTCCGGTGGCTCTGTATTTGGTCCAAACAGCTCGCGAAATGTGGCGTCAAAGACGTCCTTGCCGGAGGAGGGTTTAGCCGGCAGGCCCGGAAGGGTACCAGAGTAGTAGCCGTCACGGACGTCATATCTTATTAGCATGGAACGTGAGAATGCGTCCATGATGAACTTATAGGAATTTCCCGCGTAACAACGATCGGCATACAGACAGGTCTTTAATACGTTGTTGTAGGCGTAACGTGGGTCACTCGAATCTCTGCAGGTCGAGTACATCTCTAATTCGGCTGCGCGTGCACGCTGCCCTGCCTCCTCGCACTTTTTCTTAAGGTCGAGCAACAACTTGGGCTCATTGTCACTCGGCGCATTGCACCCCACGGTAACTATGGAACATATCAGTAGCCCGAGAAAGCACCGAGGTTTCGCGTCCATCGGGGCCGAGTATACACCCAGAGTTGTCGTCCACGAATTTTCGTATTCACGTCGAAGCGACTGGAGAA
>Ga0070696_100002001_pt1 | contig 13368 bp, 11 predicted proteins | sample KBSK1253metaG_FD_65474 | JGI IMG/M metagenome (GOLD analysis project Ga0070696, IMG submission 65474) | Corn, switchgrass and miscanthus rhizosphere microbial communities from Kellogg Biological Station, Michigan, USA - KBS K1-25-3 metaG | ecosystem: Host-associated > Plants > Roots >... | reverse complement strand
GCAGAAACAGCTCAGCGGCACCAAATAGCGTTCTTGTTCTTCGCTGTCAGAACGCCGCACGCCGCATTGTCGGCGTGCGGCGTTTTGCGTTTCACCGTATCGGGCGGGGACTCTACGGCCGCGATGGAACCGGCGAGGGTCCCTTGGCGGACGGGAGACCTTGCGCGCCGTCCAGCTGGGACGTGCAATGCGGACAACGGACAGCCGCGAGTGGGATTTCGGTGGCGCAGAAGGGGCAACTCTTTGTGTTCGGCGCCGGCGGTATCGGCTTCCTGGCCAATTTGGTCACAGCCCGCACGAGCAGGAACACCGCCAACGCCACGATCAGAAACCCAATGACGCTATTGATAAAGACGCCATAGTTGATCGTCACTGCTCCCGCGGCCTTGGCCTCCGCGAGCGACGCATACGGAGCCGGGGCCTTGGGGCCATCGATCAGCAGGAAGTACAGGTTCGAGAAATCCGCTTTGCCGAGCGCGAGGCCGATCGGCGGCATGATGACGTCATCGACCAACGTCTTGACGACGGTACCGAAAGCGGCTCCGATCACGACCGCGACGGCCAGGTCGAGGACGTTGCCGCGCATGATGAACGCCTTGAAGTCGCGCCACATGGGTCCCTCCGGAAAGCGTTGACCGTCTAGGCTCGCACCAGCTTCTTGTACGCCACGCGGTGAGGCTGGTCCGCGTCCGGACCTTTCCGCTTGCGCAGATCTTCAATGTACGACTGGTAATTCCCCTCGTGCCAGACGACCTCGCTGTTCCCCTCGAAGGCGAGAATGTGCGTGGCGATGCGATCGAGGAACCAGCGATCGTGCGAGATCACGACCACGCATCCGGCGAAGTCGACGATCGCGTCCTCGAGCGCGCGGAGCGTGTCGACGTCGAGATCGTTGGTGGGCTCGTCGAGGAGCAGGACGTTGCCGCCGCTCATCAACGTCTTCGCGAGATGCAGCCGGTTCCGCTCCCCGCCGGACAGGTCGCCCACTTTCTTCTGCTGGTCCGGACCCTTGAAGTTGAAGCTCGAGAGGTACGCGCGAGAGTTGATCTCCTTTCGTCCCACCATGATCTGTTCGAGGCCACCTGATATTTCCTGCCACGCCGTTTTCTTCGCGTCGAGCTCGCGCGACTGATCGGCGTACGCGAGCTGCACGGTGTCGCCGACCTTGAGCGATCCGGAATCGGGTTTCTCCTGGCGGGTGATCATCCGGAAGAGCGTGGTCTTGCCCGCGCCGTTGGGTCCGATGATGCCGACGATACCACCGCGGGGCAGCGCGAACTCGAGCCCGTCGATCAGCACCTTGTCGCCGTACGCTTTCTTGAGATCGTCGGCGATGACGACGTCGTTCCCGAGTCGCGGCGGTGGCGGAATCTGGATCTCGTTCTGCGCGATGCGCTCGAATTGATTCTCTCCCGCCAACTCTTCGTACTTCTGGATACGCGCCTTGTTCTTGGCCTGTCGCGCGCGCGGGGACATGCGAACCCAATCCAGCTCGTGCTGCAGCGTCCGTTGGCGAGCGGATTCCGTCTTTTCCTCGATCGCGAGCCGCGTCTTCTTCTGCTCGAGCCAGCCGGTGTAGTTGCCTTCGTACGGAATCCCTTTTCCTCTATCCAGCTCGAGGATCCAACCAGCGACATTGTCGAGGAAGTACCGGTCGTGCGTCACGGCGACGACGCAGCCCTTGAAATCCGCGAGATAGCGTTCGAGCCAGGCGACGCTTTCCGCGTCCAGGTGATTCGTGGGCTCGTCGAGCAGGAGCATGTCTGGCTCTTCGAGCAGAATCCGGCATAGCGCCACCCGGCGCTTCTCTCCCCCCGAGAGATTGGCGACACCCGCGTCGCCAGGCGGGAGGCGCAGCGCGTCCATCGCGATCTCGATCTTGTTGTCGAGGTTCCACAGGTCGTGGGCGTCGATCTGCTCCTGCACCCTGGCCTGGTCGTCGAGCAGCTTCTGCATCGCGTCGTCGCTCATGGGCTCCGCGAACTTCTCCGAGATCGCGTTGAAGCGATCGAGCAGCTTCCGCTGGGGCGCGACCGCCAGCTCGACATTGCCGCGCACGTCGAGGGTGTCGTCGAGCTTGGGTTCCTGCGGCAGGAAACCAACGCGGGTTCCCTTCGCCGCCCAGGCCTCGCCCTGAAAGTCATGGTCGACGCCGGCCATGATGCGCAGCAGCGACGATTTGCCCGCGCCGTTGGCGCCAAGGACGCCGATCTTGGCGTCAGGATAGAACGACAGCCAGATGTCGTCCAGAATTATCCGCTGCGGGGGGACGACTTTTCGCAGGGCTTTCATTACGTAGATAAACGGGACAGCCATTGCGCTTTTCTGGGGCAGGGTGTCGGGGCCGAGAGCTCAGGACCTGAAAGTTCTCTGTGCTGGGGTGTAGAGGACCGAGGTAGTTGTACAGGGGTGAGAGAAAAGTAAGCCCTACACCTCTACAACTACCTGAAGGCTCTACACCTGAAAACAGAGAACTAGGAGGTCCTCAGCTCTGAGCCCTGAAAATTCCGGCTAGTGATCATGTCCGTAAATCGTCCCGAGATCGTCGCCGAGGAAGACGTTGGCGTGGATCATCCACCCCATCGGGCTCGCGAAGAACAACCCGCCGACCGCCTGGCATTCGGCGCGGGTTGCGATCGGCGACTCGGGCCCGAAGATCGGTTGGCCGTTCTTGCGTTCGAGCCATCGATCCACTTCGCGGGGGCGCGGCACGCACCAGTTGACGTGCTTGTGCCAACGCGCGATCGAAAGCGGCACCCGGTCGTCGAGCTTGCTCACGCGCGTGCGCTTCGGAGCCGTGTACATCGCGCCGATGAGCTCCAGCGTCCCGTCGGCGGCGCGGCGATACAGGATCGATGTCGGTTTGTCCGCGTCGAAGCGAAATGCCTCCATGAAGGCATTGCGATAGTTCGTGAAATGATAGACCCGCTGCTGCTTCATTTGCGGCGCGAACATCTTGTATCCGTCCGCGACCGCCGCGGCGGTGTCGGCATATTTCGCGAGGGCGGCACGCAGCTCTTTCGCCACCGATCGGGCTCGCGCGGAATCCTGGCTCGTTGCTCGCCGAGCAGGTGACATCTCGAGGTGCTTCATCGCGTTCGCGGACATCGGGCCGCTCATCGACGCGTCCGCCGCGCCAATCATCTTGGAGGAGTCAGGGCTGTGCTCGTGAGTGTGTTGGGCGTGCAGGATTCCGGACGAGACCAGCAACAACACCGTCATTGATGCAGTTTTCATTGTGTCACCTTTTGGATACCGCTCAGACAAGACTGCCTCTCACGGAACACACGGGATGGGACGGAACACACGGATACTGCAAGCAAATTGTTTGACGTGCTGGAGCGAAACCCTCTCGCGCCGGGCGCCGACAGAGTTTCTCGGTCTATCCGTGTGTTCTGTCGCGTCCGTGTGTTCCGTGATAGGCAGTTTCGGTAATAGTTGCCTGCTGAGCCGGACCTTGCTTCATGCTTAGTCCTGATCTGTCCCAACCCCTGGTCGCCATTCCCGCGCTCTTTCTTGGCGGGGTGCTGACCAGTCTCAACCCCTGCATATACCCCATGATCCCGATCACGGCCGCAATCGTTGGAGGGCAGGAGGTCGGGACTGTTAAGGACGCTACCCGGAGCCGATGGCGTCCCGTTCTCCTGACCTTGACCTACGTGCTCGGTCTCGCGGCCCTGTATTCGGTGTTGGGGGTCGTCGCCGGCATGACGGGAACGCTCTTCGGGACAGTGAGTACTAATCCATGGTTGTACTTCGCCATGGCAAACCTGCTCATCTTGAGCGGGCTCGCCATGCTCGACGTCATCCCGGTTCCCGTGCCGCAGTGGGCACTCGACCGGGCGTCGCGCGCGGGAACAGCCGGACGTTTCTCCGGTGCGTTCATCATGGGCGCGGTGTCCGGACTGGTTGCGGCTCCGTGTGGAGCGCCGATCATGGCCGCAGTCCTAACATGGGTGACGACGACCAAGAGCGGACTGTTGGGCTTCGTCTATTTGTTCAGTTTTTCAGTGGGAATGTGCGCGCTGCTCGTCATCGTCGGGGTGTCCTCCGGGGCGCTTGCGCGACTTCCGCGATCGGGCTCCTGGATGTCCTGGGTGAAGCGTGGCTTCGGTTTCGTTATGCTTGGTGTCGCTGAGTATTACCTGATCAAGATGGGGCAGCTGTGGATATGAAAAGATTGTTCCTTCTCGCGAGCGCGTTGGTGTTCGGCGTGGGGTCTGGGGTTTGCGCGCAGGAGATCGGCCTGGAGCTCGGGACGCAGGGGCCCGCGGCCCAGGTGGAAACGCTCGACGGCAAGCCCGCGGACCTGTCATCGTACGTGGGCAAGAAGCCCGTGCTGATGGAGTTCTGGGCCACGTGGTGCGCCAACTGTCACGAGCTCGAACCCACCATGAAGGCGATGCACGTCAAGTACGGATCCAGGATGGAGTTCGTCGGTGTCGCGGTCTCCGTGAATCAGTCGCCGGAGCGCGTCAAAGCGTATGTCGCGAAGCACCAGCTTCCCTGGTCGCAGGTCTTCGATCGCAAAGGGAACGCGAGCGGTGCGTACGACGCCCCCGCGACCTCATACGTCGTCGTCCTCGACAAAAACGGCAAGGTGGTCTACACCGGCCTCGGTGGAAAACAGGATCTCGAGACCGCGATCAAGAAAGCGATCGGCGGCTGAACGCCAAGCACGAACACGAAGGCTGATGAAGGTTCTCCCTCGCCGCGAGGAGTGGCTGCTGCTGCTCCTCGCGGTCGCGTGTCTTGGCCTGGCGTGGGTATTCGCCAAGATGGGCTCAGAGGTTCTCGAAGGTGAATTGCTCACGATGGATCGCGTCGTCCAGCAATGGGTGGCGCACCACCGGTCGCCCCTGGCGCACGGGTTTTTTCGCGTCATCACGTTCCTCGGCGCTAAGGAAGTGCTTGCCCCTATTGGCGCGCTCGTCGGGTGGCGGTTATTCCGGGGCACCACGGGTCTCATGACGCTCCTCGTATTTGCGGCCCTTGCAGCGGGAGAGTTCGTGGCTCTCCTCAAACGCAGCTTTCACGTCGCGCGGCCGGCTGGCGGGATAATCGCAGGACTGGGCTACAGCTTTCCGAGCGGACACGCCACCGGCAGCACGGCGATCGCGATCGTGGTCGCCTACGTCTCGATTCGCCAACGCGCACATGCGCGCGTGATCGTGCCGATCTGCGCGCTGATCGCGTTCCTCGTGGGATTCAGTCGCGTCTATCTCGACGTCCACTGGGCGAGTGACGTCATCGGCGGCTGGCTCGTCGGCGCGGCCTTCGGCGCTGGATGCTGCGCGCTCTATGAGTTACTGCATCGTCGCGCGGAGGTTTGTCGCAAGAACGAGGCTGTCATCTGAGCGCGGCCGTCATGCTGAGCGACGGTTGTCATGCTGAGCGCAGCGAAGCATCTACTCGATTTTGAGTAGATCCTTCGCTTCGCTCAGGATGACAGCTGAGAAGGACTCAGGACGACAGGATAATCGCTCAGGATGACAAGGGTTGGCGCCTCAATGGCTGATCGCGAAGAACCACGCGGCGATCACCGGACCACGCGGCGGACGGCTTCCGGGTGCCGGCGGCGGAGAGCCCGGCGGAGGCGCCGGTGCCGGCCCGAACTCAGGCTGGAATAGATACGCGACGTGCGTCACCGGGTCGACCGTGATGGTCTTTGCCCCGCGCATCGTCGGAACGGTCGCGACCACGGTGTATTTGTCCGGCGCATCCTGATGGACGACGGTCACGATGCCGTCGCGGCCGGCCGGTATGTAGATGAGCTTCTGCACCGGATCCCATCCCAGCGCGTCCACGCCGTCGCCGTTCGCGATCGTCGCGACAACTTTGCCATTGTCGGCGTCGAGCACCACGGACGTCTTGCCGCACCCCGAGAAGATCCGGTTTGACGTCTTGTCGTACGCGATCCCGGTCGGCCCCTCGCACGGCGCCAACGGCCAGGACGCCAGCACTTTCATGGTCTTGGCGTCGATCACCTGGATGGTGTTCTTGCTTTCGTTGTTGACGAAAATCCTGCCCTTACCATCACTGGCCGCGCCTTCCGGCGCATTGTCCTCGAGATCCACCTGGCCGGTGATCTCACCACTGGCTGGGTCAAGCGCGACAGCCGTCCCGATCGGGCGACTGTGATTCGTGAGGATGATGCGATTGTCGGCTTCGTCGTACATGATGCCGTCGAGACCACCGGTGGCGACTTTGACTTTCTTGATCGGCGCGAGCGTCTTGATGTCGAACACCGTGACCGTCGAATCGCCGGCATTCGTCGTGAACCCATGCCCCGATTTGGGCGCGAGCGCGACCCCATGCATCCTCGGCGTGTCGGGAATGTCCCCGATCACTTTGCCGCTTGCGCCGTCGACGACCATGACGTGCGTTTGACGCGAGACGAAGACGCGACGGGTGCCGGCTTCGGCCGTCACGTAATCCGTGCCGCCGTCGCCGCCGATGTTGTACTTGTCGACCTTGAACGCTCCGGCACTCTGCTGCGCCGTACTTTGCGCATGGGCTGCTGCCGCGAGAACGACTGTGAGTGCGGTTGTGAACTTGAGATGTCTCATACTTCCCTCGTCGAAGGGGATAAAAGTTCAGGGCTTTCTGCAAGTCGATAGTCGGGACCGCGGATCGCCGTAAGAAGCGTCGGGACCAGAAACAGCGTAATAGGCGTCGAGAGAGCTAGCCCGCCGATAACAGCGAGCGCCAGGGGCTTCTGCATCTCGCTTCCGGCGCCAAGCCCGAGCGCGAGAGGCAGGAGTCCGAACAGCGTGCAGAGCGTCGTCATGAGGATGGGTCGGAGCCGGATGCGCGCCGCCTCGCGGATCGCCGGCTCGAGCGCGATCCCTTCTTCCTTCATTCGATGCCGCGTGAAGTCCAGCAGAATGATGCCGTTCTTCACGATCAGACCTACCAGCAGGATCAACCCCATGAAGCTGGCGACGTTCAGTGGCGTGCCGGTAATCAAGAGCAGGAACATGGCCCCGACGAACGACAGCGGCGCCGCCAACAGAATGACGAGTGGGTCGATGAACGACTCGAACTGGACGAGCATGATGGCAACGACGCTCACCGCGGCGAGGGCGAGCACGATGAGCAGCGATCGAAAGGCCTGCTGTTGACTGGCGTACTGTCCCGCGAGCTCGAGCCGCACACCGGACGGCGGCGGATTGTCCGCGACGACGCCCTTGACGTCGTTCATGATGGCGCCGAGCGACCGGCCGCTGATGTCGGCGGTGATGTCGATCATCTGCTGCTGGTTCTCGCGCAGCAGCTGCGCGCGCGAATCCGTAGGCTTGAACTCGGCGAGCCTGCCGAGTTGCACGGGAGCACGCGTGGCCGGAGACAACAGTGGCAGCGCCACGAGCTGTTGCTGGTCGAATCGGACGGAATCCGGGGCACGCGCCCGAATGCCCACCGCGCGGTCGTCGAGACGCAGGCTGCCCGCGTCACGGCCAAGGAGCGCGCCGCTCACCTGCGCGCTGATCTCGTCCGGCGTCATGCCGACGCGATTCGCTTCGGCCGTGTTGATGGACATGGCCATCTCGGCACTCGGCTCGCTGACGCCGTTGAACAGATCCTCGACGCCATCCACTTTCTCGAGCGCCGCGCCAAGTTTCTCGCCATAGGATTCCAGCACGGCGAGATCGGCGCCGAACAGCTTGATCTCGACGGGGCTCGACGCACCCGCGAGATCGTTGATCACGTCGGAGAGAATCTGCACGAACTCGATGTGCAGCCGCGGCACGGCGGCGTTGATTCGAACGCGCACGTCGTCGATGATCTCGAAGCTCGAGCTGTGCCGCTGTCCCGGCGGCTTGAGACGCACGACGATGTCACCCGTGTTCTGCTCCGTCGCGAACAGACCGAGCTCCGCGCCGGTGCGACGCGACGTGCCCTCGATCTCGGGTGTGTTCGCGAGAATGCGCTCGGCGATGTGCAGCTCGCGGTCGGTTTCGGCGAGCGCCGTCCCGCCAGGCGTGAAGTAGTCGAGGACGAACGCCCCTTCGTCCATCTCGGGGAGAAAGCCCGTCCCCACGAAGTGATGGACGACGACACCCGCGAGGATCAGCGCCGCGGCGGCAACGACCGTCCATCGCGACCGGTGCAGAACGCTGCCCAACGCCCGCTCGTATTTCACCGACAGGGCGTCGAGGCCTTCGCCGACACGCGCCATCATGCCCCGAAAGCCGGTCGGATGCTCCGCCAGATCTTCCGATCCCACATGGGCATCGGCGGCGGTGAGGAACTGCTCCGCGAGGAGGGGGATGATCGTGACCGCCAGGACCAGCGACACCAGCACCGCGATCGCCAGCACGATCGAGAGCGCGTGAAAGAACTGACCTTCGACCCCCGTGAGGAGCCCGAGGGGCAGGAACACGACGACGGTGGTGATTGTGGAGGTGGTAACCGGCCAGATCAGCTCGCGGACCGCTTCCCGAACCGCCACCTCGCGGTTGGGATTCACGTGGAGATGGCGGACGATGTTCTCCGTGACGACGACGGCATCGTCGATCACCAGCCCGATGGCGATCGCCATGGCGCCGAGCGTCATGAGATTGAAGGTCTGGCCGAGCAGCCACATGACGAAGACCGTGATCGCCATGGTGAGCGGAATCGACGACGCGCTGATCGCGGTGATCCGTCCGTGCCTCAGAAACAGCAGCAGCACGATTATCGCGAGGACGGCCCCGATGAGCATCGCGTCTCGGACGGACTTCACGGCGTCACGCACCAGCGCCGCCTGATCGTAGATCGCCTTGAGATGCACGCCGGGCGGCAACGTCGGCGCGAGCGTCCGCGCGATGGCGGCGATGCTGTCCGCGATGGCCACGGTATTCCCACCAACCTGCCGCGTCACGTTGAGAAGCGCCGCGGGACGGCCGTCCCCCGCGACGATCCGCACGTGATCCTCCGTTCCCATGACGACGGTTGCGATGTCGCGCACCCGCAGCCCGTGTCCGATCACGATGTTCGCCACGTCGTCCGCGGACCGCGCCTCGGTGGTGGTGACGACGAGATACTGCCGGTAGTTGGCCGGCACGCGGCCCACCGCGCTGACGGTGCTCGAGCTCCGGATGGCCGTGGCGAGATCGTCGTAGGTCATCTGCTGGGCGGCCAGCTTCGCCGGATCCGCGACGACTTCCAGCTCACGAACATCACTCGCCTGCACGTCCACGCGACCCACGCCCGGCACGCGTGAAAAAAGCGGCCGAATCTGGTAGGTCGCGATGTCGTACAGCGTCGCCGGCTCGCCACCTTCGAGGTTGTAAGACAGGATCGGGAAGAGCGACGGCGTGAGTCGCTCCACCTGGATGTCGAGTCCCGGCGGCAGGTCGCCGTTCACCTGATTGACACGCGCTTGCACCTGCTGCAGCGCGAACTGCATGTCGGTCTTTGTGGCGAAGGTGACGTTGATTTCGGCAGCCCCTCGGATCGTCCGCGACTGCACGCGAGTGACACCGGGCACGATGCCGACGGCCTCCTCGATCGGACGGGTGATGGCGAACAGCACCTGTCGGGCGCCCAGCGCCGACCCGCTCACAACGATCGTCACTCGCGAGAACTGGAGCTCGGGATAGATCGCGGAGGGAATGCGGAACGCCACGGCGATCCCGACGGCGGTAAGCACTCCGATGAGCAAGTAGACGAAACGCCGCTGCTCCGCGAGCAGCCCGAACGCGGATCCTGACTTCACGGTTTCGCGTTGGCCGCGATGGGAACGACCTTGGCGCTGTCTTCGATGCCATAGGCGCCATACGTGACGATGCGCTCGCCGGCGGTGAGCCCGCTGACGATCTCGGCGAGCTTGTCGGTCTTGCCGCCCACCTCGACGCTGCGCGCGCGCGCCGTGCCGGCCGCGTCGACGACGAAGACCTTGAACTCCTCCCCGTCGGGAACGAGCGCTTCGACGGGAATGACGATGGCGTTCGGCCGCACGACGGCGACGATCTCGGCGAACACGGTCTCCCCGATGCGCAGCGGGCGCCGCGTCGTGGGTGCCTGCGCACGGATCGTCACGCCGCGCGAGATCGTGTCGACCACGCCGCCGATGTCTACGACCGAGCCGACGCCGAGCGGTTCCCCCGACGCGTTCTGACCGGCACTCAGCGTGACCTTCGCGTTTCGCTGGATGAGCGCTGCCTGCGTCGGCGTGACGCTGAACATGATGTCGAGCGCGCTGGGGTCGGCGATCTCGACGAGGACGACGCTGGGATCAGCCGTGGCGCCGAGCGTCGCCCCTACGCGCGTCACCACACCGCCGATCGGCGCGCGCAGCAGCGCGAACTCCTGCTGGCGCCGCGCGTTCGCGGCATCGGCGCGCGCCTTTTCCAGGTCCGCGGTCGCCTGATCCAGATCCTTCCGAGGCAGGATTCCCTCTTGAGCCAGGCGCCGCGTTCGCTCGAACGTTTTCTCCGCGGCGGACAGCGCAGCCTCCGCGGCGCGCGCTGCCGCCACGAACGGCGTCTGGTCCAGCTCGACGAGCTCCGCACCCGCGCCCACGTGTTGTCCCACCGACACCAGTACGCGAACCACACGCGCCGGTGCCGGTGAGCTCACCGACGCCATATGGCCAGCGCGCCCCGCCACGACGCCGATGGCCCCGATCACCTCGGTGAACGGCTGCGCCGTGACGATCGCGGTCCGCACGCCAACAACCGCCTGCACCGTCTCTTCACCCGCGTCCTTGGCGCACCCCGTTGCGAGCAGGATGATGCATGTCGCATGACGCATCCTGGCGCAGTACGGATGACGCATGAACGGCCTCACGGGATTGCTGTTGGTGTGAGCGTAATGACCCTCAGCTCCGCGGCGAATATCCACGCATCCGCGAGATCGTCGATGTACTGCGCCAACACTTCGCGCGCATTGCGCTGTGCCTCGAGCACGTTCGGCAGCGTCGATGCGCCTTCTCGATACGCCGTCAACGACATCGACGCCACGCGATTCGCCGCGGTGACGAGCAGCCGGTCGCGTTCGATCTTCACCGTCGCGATAGCGAGCTCGCGCCGCGCTCGGGCAATCTCGGTGCGACTCTGCACCTGTACGAGCGCCAGCGCCGCCCGCGCGCGCGCGTGTTCGGCTTCCGCCTGCGCAATCGGGCCGCGGTTGCGGTTCAGGAGCGGCAGCGGGATGGACAAACCAAACGTGGGGAGGATCCCCGGCTCGGAGGAGTCGCCCGTTTCGATCCCCGCCATCAGGCTTGGCGAGCTGAAAATGCTGCGATGCTGCAACCGCGCGGCAAGCCGCGCCGACTCCAGGGCGGCTTCAGCGGCCGCGACCTGCAGCGGGGCTGCGCGCACCGGCAGGCCAGAATCGGGAGGCAACGAAGGCGCGGGTGGCAGCGTCAACGAATCCGTCGGCGCGATGGCCACCTGGTCCGCCGCCAGCCCCATCACGATCTGAAGATCGAGCACTTGCGAGAGATAGGTGAGCGAGTCCGCCGCGGCGATGTTCGCGGCCTGGCCCGCGGTCACGGTCGCGAGCTCGACGTCGAGATCGCTGGCGTCGCCGGCGTCCCGGCGCGCGACGACCATGCGTCGCAAGCTGTCCGAGTCCTGCGCGTTTCGCCGGGAGAGCTGCGCTTTTTCGCGCGCCGCCACGGCGCGGGTGTAGGTCGTGTCCGCGTCCAGCGCGGCCCCGGCCCGCTCGAACGCGAAGGTGTACTGCGCCGCCGCGCGCGCGGCGCGGGCCGAGCCGACGCGCAGTCCACGCTGCGTGGGGAAGTCGAAGGGCAAGTCCAGGATGAGGTGATAGGGGGGCGCCGACTTGCTGTACGTCGCCGAGAGTGTCGGATTCTGCAGTGCGCGCGCCGAGAGCAATTGCGCGTACGCGAGCGCGGTGTCCGCGCGCGCCAGCCCGAGTCGCGCACCCCGTGTCACGGCCGAGGCAACGGCGTCGTCTCGGCTTACCGGCGTCTGCGCGTTGGCGAGGGCGCGCAAGAAAGAGAGGCTCGTGAGAGCAACGACCACACACCTTCTCACCATGCGACCTGAAGACCGAGCCCGAGAGAGCCGTCGGTGCCGGGGTACAACCGAAGGTGAGCGCTTTCTTTCGAATCGCCGAGCAGCCATCGATCGAGGCGATTGCCGACGTGCGTGTGATTGAATCGGACGACTTTGAGGCCGGCGAACGTACCGACGGCCGCCCCCATCACGACGTCGCTCGCCCAGTGCTTGTCGTCGTAGATGCGGGAGAGACCCACCATCGCCGCGCCGCCATAGAGGATCGGTCGGAAGATCCAACGCGAGCCCGGCCACCATTCCAGCGTCTCCGCGGCCACCGCCGCCGCTGCCGAGAACGCGGTCGTCGCATGGCCGGACGGAAAAGATTGGTAATCGGCGTTTCTGAGGCCCCGCCCGAAACCGAAGTTTCGGGGATTCGTATCGAGCGAGGTATACGGACGCGCGCGCCCCAGGATGATCTTGAGCGCCCCCGAGACGGCCGTGCCGATGACGACCGCCTCGGTTCCGTGAACGGCGAGGTCCGCCGCGCGGCTGATGTGAAACACGCGGCCGACGGCGTACATGCTGCCACCGATGATGAAGGGACCCGGTCCGCCAAAGAACCGGATGTCCCTCGAGAGCCGCGCCAGACTCTTGTTGGCAATGAGATCTTCGTCGCGCACGACGGACGCGAGATGCCGGTCCAGCGGGAACATCGCGACGGTCGCCAAGCCGAAGGCGGCTAGCACGTACGCATCCTGCTTGATGAACAGCCGATTCAACTTCACTGAGTCAGCGGGCGGCGCCTGCGGTTGCGCCGCGGGAGTGAACGCCGCGAGCAGCGAAAGACCGGCGAGCAACGGAACCGCTTTCATGTGGCTTTCGGTCCCGAGTCGCGCCCAGTCATGGTCGGAGCAAACCGCACGATGACTCGTGCGCCTCCCCCGCCGCCGTTCCCGCGGTCCGACAAGACGCTGATTTCTGCCCCATGTTCTTCGGCGATCCACTTCGCGATCGAGAGCCCGAGACCAGCGCCATCGCTTCGACCCCGCGCCGGGTCGGCGCGAAAGAATCGCTCGAAGACCTGCGGCAGATGCTCCCGCGAGATCCCGACCCCCGTGTCGCTCACCTCCAGCGTCGGTTGCCGTCCCGCCGCCCCTCCTCCACTCGCGCCGTCCGCAATGACGACTCGCATGGTCACACGCCCCCCTGCGGGGGTGAACTTGATCCCGTTGTCGAGCAGGATGAGGATCAGCTGCCGAACGAGCGCTCTGTCACCAATGATTGCCGCCTCCTCGAGCCCTGTCACCGAGAGGTCGACGCCTTTCCGCTGCGCCAGCGCGCGCGCGGCCGTCGCCGCGTCGAGTGCGACGTCGTCCAGATAGAACCGTTCGCGGTTGAGCGGCAGCTCGCCGCTGTC
>Ga0070696_100001999_pt1 | contig 13376 bp, 8 predicted proteins | sample KBSK1253metaG_FD_65474 | JGI IMG/M metagenome (GOLD analysis project Ga0070696, IMG submission 65474) | Corn, switchgrass and miscanthus rhizosphere microbial communities from Kellogg Biological Station, Michigan, USA - KBS K1-25-3 metaG | ecosystem: Host-associated > Plants > Roots >... | reverse complement strand
AGGGGGCCGCCCGACGCGTTTCGGTAGGACGCGAAGATCTCTCCCTGGGTCGCGCGCGCGACCCAGGGAGAGATCTTCGCGTCCTACCGAAACGCGTCGGGCGGCCCCCTGGGCGGAAATCAGAAGATCTCGGTCGATCCGGTGTCCGGCGGCTCCTACCAGGGGGAACCCTCCGTGGCCGTCGACGCGAGCGGGCGAACGCTCGTCGCCTGGCTCGACGGACGCGAAGGGGGATCGACGTTCGGCGCCACGTTCGACGTCTATGCGCAATGGCTGGACGCCGGGGGCGCCCCGATCGGCGGGAATTTCAAGGTCAATGACACGATCGGGGCACAGCAGTGCGCCTCCCCGGTGGTGGTGGCGGATCCGACGCAGGGCTTCGTCGTGGCGTGGATCGACGAACGCGCCGCACCCGCCGACCCCAGCGACGTCTACGCGCAACGCTTCGACGCGACCGGCGCGCCGGTCGGACCGAACGTGCGCGTGAACGACGATCCCCTCGGGCGCCAGCAACGCGCCGTCCGCGGCGCGGCCGGCCCCGGCACGGCGGTCCTCATCTGGGAGGACCTTCGCGGGAATCTGGGCCTCGACTCGAACGCCGAAGCGTCCTTCGTTCCGTACGGCGCGGGCGCTCCGGGCGCGAACTTTCGCGTCAATTCCGACCCCGGCGGCCGCCAGGGAACTCCCTCCGCGCTTTGGGATGGCCGCGACGCGTACCTCGGTGTCTGGGAGGATGGCCGGCGCGGTTCATCGGACATCTTCGCGATTTCCTTTTTCCCCAACGGCACGCGGCGAGGCTCGGACACGCAGTTGAATGACGACGCCGCGCCCTTCGATCAACGGCGCCCGCGGCTCGGACGCGGCCCGGGCTACTTCCTCGCGACGTGGATCGACCGGCGGAACCTCTCGAACGACCTCTACGGTCAGTGGGTAACCGCCGCGGGCGCGCGCGTGGGCCCGAATCACCAGCTCTGGCACGACGACTCCTTCGAGCGTCCGCTCTCGGCGCGCGGGGCCGTCGCTCCCTCCGGAGCCGGCCTCGTCGTCGCGCACATCGCGCGGTTTTCCGACGCGGGCGACATCCGCGCCTTCCTCTATACGGCGGAAGGGGAGGCGCCGGCCGCCGGTTTCTGGGTGGGAGACGTGCTGCCCAGTGCGCAGGCCTCTCCCGTCGTCGCCGCGCGTTCGGGCGGATTCGCCGTGGCGTGGATCGACTCGCGCGACGGGGAGCCGCGCGTCTACGGACAAAGACTCGCCGAGGACGGGACGCGTCAGGGCGGAAACCACGCGGTCCTCGCCGTCGATCCCGCGGACCCGGTCACGGCGCTCGACCTGGAATCCGATCCCGCCGGCGGGTGGTGGCTCGTCTACACGGAGGGCGCGGCCGCGGATCAGCGCCTCTGGCTCGTCCACCTGAGCGATGCGCTCCTCGCGGACGATCCGCCGCTCGCGCTCGCCCCGGAGGTTTCGGGCGGGCGTTCCGATCCGGGACTCGCGGTCGGGCCGGATGGACGCATCGAGGTGGTCTGGCTCGGGCCGGGCACGAACGGTCTCGGACAGGTCTACTACCGAAGCTACTCCGCCGCGCTCGAGGCGCTGACCCCGCTCCTCGCGCTCGGCGAGTCGAGCCAGCCGGCACCGCAGGCGGCGCCGTCGGTCGCGATCTCCGGCGCGTACTCGGTCGTCGCGTGGGAGGAAGAGTCCCAGGGAAACTGGAGCATCTGGATGCAGCGCTTCCAGAGCGGCGCGATTCCGGTGAGCGGCGTCCTGCGGGTCGACGAGGATCTCACGGGCGCCGATCAGTTCGATCCCGCGACCGGAATGGATGGATCGGGGCGCGCGATCGTGATCTGGTCCGATCTTCGCTCCGCCTCGAGCGGCATGGACATTCTCGGGCGCGTGTTCCAGTTCACGACGACTTCCGCGGAGGAGTTGCCGCCGGAGCCCGACCCCACTCCGGCACCGCTGCCCGTCGCGCCGAAGGCGCTTCACGTCGGACGCGCTCGGCCGAATCCGTTCTCGAGCGCCACGGCGGCTCCGGTGGAGGCGGCCGCATCGGGTCCGCTTCTCGCGCGCGTCGTGAACGTGCGCGGAGAGGTGGTCGCGATCCTGCACGACGGTCCGGCGCCCGGCGCGCGATTCGACCTTCGATGGGACGGGGTCTGCCGCGACGGCCGGCCGGCGGCGAGCGGCGTCTACTGGCTCTTGGTCGACTCGGGAGGGGAGCGGCGTGCGACGCGTCTCGTTCATCTCCGCTAGCGGCGCGCTCATCGGCCGGGCCGGTCCTGGCTTCCGTGGGCTCGTCCTTCTCGCGGCGTTTACCGCGGCGCATGGCCCCGGCTCCGTGGAGGCCGCCCCGCGCTCCGGCCAGGTTCGCGTCCTCTCCGTCGCGCGAGGAACCGAATCGCCGTCGGCCACGCTCGACCTGCTCGAGCGGGCCGGGTACCGCGTGCACGTCGCGCTCCTGCCGAGCACCTACTGGGTGACCGCGCCGCGCGAGACCGGCCCGCTTCCGGCCGGCGTCTTCGACGCGACCGCGGTTGCTCCGGCGGGAACGATTCCCGGCGCGCCGTCTCTGGACCATCGAGCGGCCGGCGGCGCCGCACCGGACGCCATCGAAGCGCCCGAGGAGGACGGCGGGGCCGATCCGTTCGGGGGGATGGCCGACGTCCTGGAATCGGTCGGACCTCGTCCTCGCTCGTCGGCGCGCTCGGCCGGGTCCGCGATCCAGGCGGGGCTTCCATCCGGCATGTTCTACGGCACGCGATGGGACGACACGAGCGAGTTCATGATCGGCCGCGTGGCGCTCCCGCTCCTGTTTCCCGAAAGCGACGGCTCGACCGACCCGAATCACTTCGACTGGACGCCCGCGCTCCGCGACTCCGTGGTGCGTTCCGCCGTGCGCGGACTATTGAAGTGGAGCCTCCTCGCCGCGGGCCGCGGCATTCCGCTGACGTATCTGCTCGAGGTTCGATCGGGTCTGGCGACCAGATACGAACCGATCGATCGATCGATTGCGCAGGAGACGTTCTGGATCGAGGACGCTCTGGTTCCGCTCGTCGGCTATCGGGGCGACGCCACCGAGATGGCGTACGAGTTCGTGAACGGCGCGCGCGCTCGGCTGGGCGCGCAGTGGGGGGGCATCCTGTTCGCGGTCCAGAACGACACCTCGTCCACGGGTACCTTCCCGGACGGATTCATCGCGCACGCGAAGCTCGGGGGGCCGTGGTTCGTCCTTCCCGTCAACAATCTGAAGACCCAGAGCGCGACGCTGGACTATTACGTCGAGCACGAAGTGACGCACCTCTTCTGGGCGCTCGATGAGTATCCGGCCGTAAACGCCTGGTGGAGCTGCTATACGACGACGGGGTACTTCAACGTGCTGAACACCAACTCGGACGTTCCGACTCCGATCTGGTGCAAGACCGCCGCGCAAGGACGGCGCTGCCTCATGAAGGGAAACTATCCGGACAGCTTCTGCGTCTGGACGCTCGATCAGATCGGGTGGGCGGATCTCGACCACACGGCGAGTCCCGACTTCTTCGAGACTCGTCCCGTGGCCGCTCCGGATTCCTCGCACTACACGACGTCCGTGGGCAGCTCGCCGACGATCCGCGGCCACGCCAACGAGTCGGCGCTCGCCAATCGGAATCCGTATCGATTCTTCCAGGGCGACTCGATCTCCGTCGCGACGATCGATTCGATCCAATACCGGATCGATGGAGGGCCTTGGACGGCCGTGCCCTGCCTCGACGGCTCCTGCGACTTCGGAGAGGAGCCGTTCCAGGTGACGCTTCCGCTCCTGACCGCCGGCAACCACTCGACCGAGTGGCGCGCGTGGAATTCCAATGGACGGACGGCGCTCGAACCGACCGTGACGCCGATCACCGTTTCCGGAACCAGCGGACCGTTCGATGGAGGGCCGGGCGCGCCCGAAGCGCCTCGGCTGTCCGCGTGGCCCAGCCCGGCCTCCGGCCCGGTGCGCGCGGCGCTTCGCGCCGCTCCCGGCGAGCGGGGCACGGCGCGCGTCGTCGACGTGCGGGGACGGGTCGTCCAATCGTGGAACGTCGAGGTGCCCTCGAACGGCACCCTGATCTGGGACTGGGACCCGCGTCGCGACGCTGGCGGTCGCGTCCCATCGGGCCTATATTTCATCATCGTGGAAATCGAAACGCGCTCGCTGACGCGCCGTATCGTCGTGGTCCATTGAGAGGCAGAGCCAGGTGAGTTCCTTGGAACGGCTGGGCGGCACCGTCGCACCGGTTTCCACATCGCCGACCGTGGCTTCTCTTCGCGGCCGCCGGTACGGCGAGGACCGGCTCCATCTATTGACGCGCGATCCGCGCCGGGTCTTCGCGACGTGGGAAATCTCGGCCCCGCTCGCGGCACGCGCCGCGGCGATCGCCGCGGCTGCGGGCGTCGCGACGAGGTACCAATTGCGCGTGGAGCGCGCGGCAAATCCCGACGGACCCGTCCGGGAGACGCTGACTCGAGATCTTCCCGACGCCTGGAACGGGGAGGCGTGGTACGTCGACCTCCCGAGCTCGGGCGGCGTGGCGCGAGCGCTTCTCGGGATCGAGTTGCCCGATGGATTCGAGGTGCTCCTCTTCTCCCGCTGGACGCCGGTTCCGCCGGACGGTCCGTGCGCCGAGGCAGGGGCGTGGCCCCTCGACGCCGCGGCTTCGGCGTGGCTCGAGCGCGAGGCCGCGCGCCAACGGGCCGCGTCGGGGGCGCGGATGCCGAGCTCCGCCACGCGATACCTGACCGCCCCTCCGTCAGACAACCCATAGGCCGTGGGAACGAGCCCGGTCGGTTATCTCTCGTTTCTCCTGCACGCGCACCTGCCGTTCGTGCGGCATCCGGAGTTCGACGACTGCCTCGAGGAACGCTGGCTCGTCGAGGCACTCGTGGAGTGTTACCTGCCGATTCTCCGAATGCTGGAAGGGCGCGCGGCGCGCGGGGCCAAGGGAACCGTCACGATCTCGCTCTCGCCGACGCTCCTCGCCATGCTCGCCGATCCGTTGCTCCGCGATCGCCTCGTGCATCGCGTCGAGCGCCTGCTCACGCTCACGGAGCGGGACGTGACGCGTTTCGGCGACGATCCGCGCTTCGGGCCCTTGGCGCGACGCTATCGGGACCAGTTCCGCGCGTCGCTCGATCAGTACGTCGAACGGTACCGGCGGGATCTGGCGGGGGCGTTTCGGGACGTCGAGGCGGCGGGCGTGGTTCGGCTCGTCACGTGCGGCGCCACGCACGGGTTCTTTCCGCTCATGGATCTCGGTGCTTCCGCGTGGCGCGCGCAGGTTGGCGTCGCCGTGCGGGAATTCGAACGACACATCGGGCACAAGCCGGAGGGGTTTTGGCTTCCGGAGTGCGGCTACGCGCCGGGGGTCGAATCGGTGCTGGCCGAATTCGGCATTCGCTGGTTCGTCGTTGACGGTCACGGCGTGCTCGACGCTTGCCCGCGGCCGAGGCCGGGCACGTACGCTCCGCTCCGGACGTCCATGGGATTGCTCGCGCTCGGGCGCGACGCGGAGTCCTCGCGACAGGTCTGGAGCGCGTCGGAGGGATATCCGGGCGATTCGTGGTATCGCGAATACTATCGGGATCAGGGGTTCGATCTGCCGCTGTCGGAGGTTCGGGAATTCCTTCCTTCGGGTGGAACGAGGACACACCTGGGCCTGAAGTACTACCGGATCACCGACCGGCGGACGCCGCACCGCGAGCCGTATGATCCCGAACGCGCGGCGGAGCGGACGGCCGCGCATGCAGATCATTTCGTGTCCGGTCGGGTCGCGCAGGCGCAGGCGGCGGCGGCCGCGCTCGGCCAGCCCGCGTTTCTGCTCGCACCGTACGACGCGGAACTGTTCGGCCACTGGTGGTACGAGGGACCGGCCTGGCTCGACCTGGTGCTCGACGGACTGGAGCGGAACGGATCGGTCGCGGCGGTCGATCCTCTCTTCGCGGCGGCGCAGCTTCCGCGCATCCCGACGGGTCGCCTTCATCCCTGCAGTTGGGGCGAGGGAGGGTTCGCGGGAGTCTGGCTCGATCCGTCGAACGATTGGATCTACCGCCATCTCCTGCGCGCCGCCGAGCGAATGCGCGCGCTCGCGGTGGCCGGAGATCGCGGCGACTCCCTCCGGGCGCGGGCGCTTCGCCAGGCGGGACGCGAGCTGCTCCTGGCACAGGCGAGCGACTGGGCGTTCATCATGAAGACGGGCACGCTCGTCCCGTACGCGGTGCAGCGAACCGAGACGCACCTCGACCGGTTCGATCGGCTTGCGGTGGATCTCGAGGCCGGGAACCTGAACGCCGTGTCGCTGGCGGAGATGGAGTCGTCCTATCCGCTCTTTTCCGAACTGGATCCGGGGCTTTTCGCTTGACACCCCAAGCGGGTCTCCGTAGGCTTCGATTCGTTCCCCCCCAATGCTCGCATGATCCGAGGGATACATGGTTCGGCGTAACATGACGCGTGCAGGGATCCTTTTTGTCCTCGTTGGTGCTTCGGTATTGTCGTGCGGGGAGCGAACACCGACCGAGCCAGACCTCAATACGCGGCTCGTCGCCGTTCCTCAAACGGAACGGTTCGAAACGTCACCCCAACGCGAATCGCGAGAGCTCCTGATCGACGGGCGCGCCACCGACATCGAGTGGCTCGGCACGGGCGATCCGACCGTGTTGCTGCTCCGCGGCTCGAACGGCGGAGGCGGTGGCGACTATTACATCTCGCTCCGCGCCCTGTGGTCGTACAACGCGATCACGACCGACTCGGTCGCCCTGTACCTCCTACTGCAGTGGCCCGACCCGACGGAGGATCGTCAGGAACAACCGCTGGTCACGGCCGTCGACTGGCAGGCCGAGGACGGCACTTCGCTGGTCGACTGCCACACGAACGACGCGATCGTAAATCCCGGGAACTGGTCCCGGTCGCCGCTTCGGGAAGATCAGGTCGTGATCGAGCTATTCAGCGACGAGACCGGGGCCTACCCCGCGGATCGGTGGCGCTGGGGCGCCGGCACCACGGACCCGATCACCCCGGTGAACGGCACCGAGTTCGTCGGAGCCGTGACGGACGGCGATACGTTCGGCTCGGAACTCCACCCCGGCTCGGGATTGGCCGAGGACTTCTACAACAGCGGCTCGGGATGGGTGCGGGACGCGGCGGCACCGACCACGCATCCCTACATGCTGGAAGACAACTTCCTTCCGGGATCGAACGTTCCGATCTTTCTCGCGGACAAGGGTTCGCGGGACACGCGCCTCAACCGGGGACACCCGGTTTCGTACGTGATCTGGCGCTACGTCGCGCGGCCGCTCGCCCAATGCGACAGCTTGAATCCGGTCCGAGTCGACGACTCTTCCATTCGCGACAAGACGTGGAATCCGGGCGACATGATCCCCGCGTTCGTGAGCGGCTTTCCCGACTCCGCCGACCAGTACAGTCAGGTCGACGTCCTGGCCCGCGCCGGATTCGACACCGGAAAGTGGTCCCTGGAGATGCGGCGGCTGCTCGAGCCCCGCAGCCCGGACGTGAACGGCGTGCGCTCTCCCGCGCGCACCGACGACGTGGTTCTCCTTCCGGGACACACGTACGGGTTGCGAGTCACCGTGTACAACGCGACGAAGACCCGAGGCAGCGCCTCGGCGATCATTCCCCTCTACATCCGCCCGAGAAACTAGCGACCGATGAAGACCCGGACGTTGCACTCGACCGCACGTTTGCTCCCGATCGTGCTCCTCGCGCTCTTCGGCGCGGCACCTGCCGGCGCCCAGGTCGCCGAGACCTGGCTCCACGCCACGCCCATCGAGGCCCTGCCGGGCTGGCGCTCGGCCCGCCTTCTCGCGATGGGGGATCTCCGGTTCGCGGCGGACGATCGTTCGTACCGCTTCAACTCCTTCGACTACGGCGGCAACCCCGCCGGCCTCCTCGGCGCGCGCGACACGTCCTGGGTGGAGCAGGGATCGGAATACGCCGACTTCTACGACGAGTACTACGGCCAGTCCCACAGCGCGATCCTTCGGCGGAGTGGGTTCCGCGGCGCCTTCGATGGGACGCGAAATTGGGCGCTCGGGGCCGAATTCACCTACTCGTCGGTCCTCGCGAGCCGGCACGACGAGTTCACGACGCAGGACAACGCGAGATTCATGCGCGACTTCGATATTCCGTTCGCATCCAGCTCGCAGCCGGTCCTTGGCGATCGCACGTTCGGCGCCGCGGTCCGGTACCCGGCGTTCGCGGTGAACTACGCGCGCCGCTTCCGCTCCTGGGTGACGCTCGGCCTCCGCTACGGATTCCGAGACGAGTCCGAGGACCGGAGGCTCCGGGACCCCTACGATCTCGATGCATCCGCCGTGGCCAACGAATACGCGGGCGGCGCCGTGTTCCGCCTCCCGAAAATCGGCGACAACGTGACCCTCTCCGCGTTCGGGCGTTACGTCTCGAACAAGGTGAAGGCGAACAGCGAATCCCCGCTCAACGACGACGAGTACGATTGGGATCGCCCCGAGGTCGGGTACGGCGCCCAGATCATCGTTCGAACCGGCCTCCTCAAGGCCATCGTCGACGGTCGCCATCGCTCCTACGACGGCGAACAGATCGCGCGCGTCAACTGGGCGCCCCAGTTCTTCCTGAATCCGTTCCCGAGCGAAATCGACCCCGACTTGGTCTTCCGCCGGCGGTGGTCTTCGTTCTTGAGCGGCCTTCGGCACAATGAGGGAAGCGCCCACTGGCGGATCGACGTGCCCGGGTTGCCCATGCACGTGGGAGGGGAATACGCGCTCTATCGGGACTATCAGTGGATCCGGCCGAATCCCATCGTCTTCCAGATGGCGCTCCCCTTGGACGTCCGGCGGTTGGGATACCGCGCGGGCGGCGGCGTTTCGTTCGATCTGACGGAAGGCGGGGCCGTCGCGACCGAGGTTCGGATCGCGCGCGACTTCCGCGACGACCTGACCGGCGCGCTTCCCGACATCGTCACCAGCACGCTCTCGTATCACTTCGGGGGCGAATTCCATGCCCTGCCGCGCCTGGCGGTTCGCGGGGGTTTCGTTCTCCTGCGCCAGGATCCGGACCGTCGCGATGGGCTGCCCCCGAACAAGGGCGTTCAACTCACGGCGGGCCTCGGCTACATGTGGGACGCCATCGACTCGCAGATCGATCTGACGGGAGCGCACGAACACTATCGATTCGCCCCCGCGGATCCCTCGGGCGAAATCGGCTACGGGGATCGCCTGATCCTCACGCTCACCCGCCTCTTCTAAATCGACGTCGTGAGCGACCTCGCACGCCTGGCGCTCGACGAAGCGACTCGGCGCGGGGCGGGTTATGCGGATGCCCGGCTCCTCGACCAGAATCGCGAAGACCTCCTCGTCAAGAACGGACAGGTCGCGAGCCTCGAGCAAACCGAGTCGCGGGGCCTGGGCGTTCGGGTCCTCGTGAACGGTGCCTGGGGCTACGCGGCGACGGATGAACTGACGAAGGACGGCGCGGCCGCCTGCGCGGCGCGAGCCGTCGCGATCGGACGCGCGAGCGCGAGCGTGCTCGCGAAGCCCGTCCGCCTCGCCCCCGAGCCGCCCCAGACCGCGGTCTGGTCTTCCCCTTGCGCCGTCGATCCGTTCACCGTGCCGCTCGAACGGAAGCTCGACTTGCTACTCGCCGTCGACGCCGGGCTCCGCGGCGTTCGCGGCGTGACGATCGCGGAGTCGGGCCTCACCTTCGTCCGGAAACGCCAGCGCTTCCTCTCCTCCGAGGGAAGCGACATCGATCAGACCATTCTCCGCTCGGGCGGCGGCTATTCGGCAACGGCCGTGGCGGGAAACGAAGTGCAGCGGCGTTCCTTCCCGCAGGCGGAGGGGTACCACCAGACGCGCGGCTGGGAGTTCATCGAGTCGGTGCCCTGGGTGGCCGAGGCGCCGCGCATCGCGGAGGAGGCCGTGGCCCTCTTGCGCGCCGATCAATGTCCCCACGGCGAGTTCGACGTGATCCTCGAAGGGTCGCAGCTCGCGCTGCAGATCCACGAGTCGGTGGGCCACCCGACGGAGCTCGACCGCGTGCTCGGCATGGAGGCGAACTACGCGGGGACGTCCTTTTTGACGCTCGACAAGAAGGGGACGCTCCGATTCGGCTCGCCGAAGGTGAACCTGGTCGCCGACGCCACGCTGCCCGACGGGCTCGCGACGTTCGCGTTCGACGACGAAGGGGTCGCGGCGCAGCGGTGGCACATCGTGCGGGATGGAATGTTCGAAGGCTACCTCACGTCCCGCGAACTCGCGCACACGGTGGGAGACAACCGAAGCCGCGGCTGCGTTCGGGCGGATGGCTGGAATCACATCCCGATGATCCGGATGGTCAACCTGAGCTTGATGCCGGGCGCCGGCTCCCTGGACGACCTGCTCGGGGATACCGATCACGGCATCTACATGGAGACGAATCGTTCCTGGTCGATCGACCAGCTCCGGTACAACTTCCAGTTCAAGACCGAGATTGCCTGGGAGGTGAAGCGCGGGAAGCGGATCCGGATGCTGAAGAATCCGACGTACCAGGGGATCACGCCGCAATTCTGGAATTCATGCGACTTCGTCTGCGGCACGGAAGCGTGGCGGCCGTGGTCGGTCGTCAACTGCGGCAAGGGTCAGCCGGGGCAGGTGGCCGAGATGACGCACGGCGCCGCGCCGGCCCGGTTCCGCGCCGTGAAGGTGGGCGCGGGGTACGAAGATGACTAGGGCGGAGGCCCAAGCGGTCCTCGAGCAGGCCGTGTCGCGCGCGTCCGGCCGCGAGATCGAGGCGGTGCTCGGGGGCGGGACCGCGGAACTCACGCGGTTCGCGAACAACGAGATCACCCAGAACGTCTCCGAGCGCCGCTACGTGCTGTCGATCCGGGTGGCGCGCGGCCGGAAGACGGGCCGAGCGACGGGGAACGATCTCTCGCGAGAGGGAATCGCGCGGCTTCAGGCTCAGGCCGACGCCGCGGCCGCGCTCTCGCCGGAAATTCCCGATCTCCTTCCCGTGCCCGCGCCGCAAACGTACCGGACCGTGGATGGGACCGATCCCGAAACGGCGTCGCTCGGTCCCGACGCTCGGGCGCGCGAGGTGGCGCGCGCCGTCGCGATTTGCCGCGCCGCGGGCGTGAACGCCGCGGGAATCTACGAGACCGGGGCCGGCACGATCGGCGACTACGGGGTCGTCTCGCCCCTCGCCATCGCGAACTCGGCGGGACTCTTCGCCTACCACCAAAGCACCGACGCATCGTTCCGGATCTCGGCGATGGACGGCACGGCGTCCGGATGGGCCGGAGCGGAGTCCCATCGAGCCGGCGACATCGACGGCGGGGCGCTTGCCGACCGCGCCGTGGGGAAGTGCGTGGGATCGCGCGCGCCCGCCAGTTGGGAACCCGGACGCTACACCGTCGTGCTGGAGCCGGCCGCAGTGGCGGATCTGATTCAGGACATGTCCTGGATCTCGCTCGGCGCGCTCGCGGTGCAGGAAGGCAGGTCGTTTCTCTCCGGCCGCATCGGCACCCGGGTCATGGGGGAAAACGTCACGCTTCGCGATGACCCCTACCATCCGCTCCACCGAGGATGCCCGTTCGACGCGGAGGGGGTCCCGACCCGCCCAGTGACGATCATTGAACGTGGGATGGCGGTGAGCCCGGTCTACGACCGGCAGACCGCGGCCAAGGACGGCGTCGAATCGACGGGGCATGGGCTTCCGGTTCCCAATCCGATCGGCCCACTCGCCACGAGCCTCGTGCTGGAGGGCGGTGAAGGGGAGGTGGAAGATCTGATCGCCGGTGTGGAGCGCGGCCTTCTGGTCACCCGCGTCTGGTACACGAATGTCGTGGACCCGATGACGGTTACGCTGACCGGAATGACCCGGGACGGCCTCTTCGCGATCGAGGGTGGGAAGGTGACCGGGGCGGTTCGAAATTTTCGCTTCAACCAGAGCATCGTCCAGATGCTCCATGAAGTGGAGGCCATGTCCCGGGTCCAGCGGATCGAGGGGGTCGTCTGTCCCGGGCTCCGAATCCGGTCGTTTCACATGTCCAGTGGGACCGAATTCTGAAAAAAACGCTTGCAGACCGTATAAATGCGAGTATATTTCCCACTTAGAGGCGCAACATAGTCGTTCCGCCGGGCGCCTCCAGAAGAAGTCCCCCCTCTGAAGCGCAGTTTTTGGTCCCCCGATTTTTTGCTGTCATGTCGTACCGCCGGATGGCGCCGGAACCGGATGTCGAGGAACCATGCCACGCTTCCAACCAAGCACGGCCCATGGATTTGCCTTGACGGTACTGCGCCAATGCGGCCTAAAATCAACCACTTCAGGCTTTTGGTCTCGCCGTAATCTTGCGAAAGGAGCGCCCCACGCCATGCCGAGCTTGATGTTTCGACGTCGCGGCCGCGCCACGGCTTTGCCGCTGTCGACCGCCGCGCTCCTCGTTCTCCTATTCGTCGTCACGGGCTCCGCTCTCGCGGCCGACACCGGCACCATCACGGGCAAGGTCGTGGACGAGAGCGGCGTTCCGCTCCAGAACGCCAGCGTGATTCTCCTCGGCAAGCAGATGGGTGGGCCGACCAACGCGGAAGGCAAGTTCACCCTGGCCAAGGTTCCGGTGGGCGCGTACACCGTCCGAGCCATGATGGTCGGCAAGCAACGCTCCGAGAAAAATGTCACCGTCGACGCCAATCGCACGGTGGTCGTCGACTTCCAACTCGCCGAAGAAGCGGTCAAGATGAAGGTCGTCGAGGTCACCACGAACAAGAAGATGGTGATCCGAAAGGACGCCTCGACCAAGCAGACGGTCACGGCCGAAGACCTCCGCTCGCTTCCGGTCGATTCGTACAAGGACGCGATCTCGCTCAAGGCCGGTGTCATCAGCCAGGGCGGCGAGCTCCACTTCCGCGGCGGCCGCGCCGACGAAGTGCTCACCATCGTCAATGGCATCGCGAGCCGCAACCCGCTCCGCGCCGAGGGTGTCGATCTCGGCTTGCTCGCGGTCTCCTCGAGCGAGCAGGTGCTCGGCGGGATGGACGCGCAGTACGGGAACGCGCTCTCGGGCGTCATCGCGCTCACCACGCGCGAGGGTGGGGACCACTTCGGCGGGGAGGTTCGGTACTTCACCGATCGCTATGGCGAAGAGGACAAGTCGTTCAACAACTTCGAGCGGCTGAGCCTCGGGTTCGGCGGTCCGTTCCTCTTCCCGAACACCAACTACTACATGTCGTTCGAGGGAACCTACACCGACACCTATCTGCGGAACACGTCGGAGCACAAGGAGCACCGGTTCCTCGACTTCATACGCGTCGGCAACAAGCAGTCGAACGCCACGAACTTCTCGAGCAAGCTGACGTGGAAGGTCTCGCCGAACCAGAAACTCAAC
>Ga0070696_100001998_pt1 | contig 13378 bp, 13 predicted proteins | sample KBSK1253metaG_FD_65474 | JGI IMG/M metagenome (GOLD analysis project Ga0070696, IMG submission 65474) | Corn, switchgrass and miscanthus rhizosphere microbial communities from Kellogg Biological Station, Michigan, USA - KBS K1-25-3 metaG | ecosystem: Host-associated > Plants > Roots >... | reverse complement strand
CGCAGCGATTCTGCTAGCGCTGTTGGCCATGGCGATTGCTCCTCTCACGGCAGCACCCAGAGCTGCCTTTACCGCCATCGTTTGCAGTGTCTACTTGTGGTTCTACGGGTACTTGGCCTTCGGAGACATTCGCCGCGTTGCCTCCTCTTGCCGTTGCATGGATCCCGAACATGTTCGCCGCTCTCCTCGTCGCCATCCTGCGTCTCGCCCCATCGATATCGCTGCGAACGGTCTGAGGCGGCGGACAGGTCGGATCGGCAGCGCGTTGGAGGCATGCCGACAGCGAAGCCTGGAAAACGCGAGGCGCCTCGGGGGATCAGCGAGGTTGAGCGCCGTTCGCGAAGCGAACGTTCTTGGCGCGACCCGAGCGGCCAGCGGCTAGGAGCGGCCGTCCGAGCGTTTTCCGGCGTGCCGACCGCGCTGCCGATCCGACCTGTCCGCCGCCGCTTGGAGATCGCAGCGATGATGAGTCGACGTTGCGCTCGTTGGTGCAGGATGGCGGATCAGAGGACGATAAGGTGGGCACGGTGACCATGGGCCTTGGGCCTGGGAGTGAGGAATGCGACTGCTTTGGATGACTGCGGCTGCGATCTGGTTTCTGGTCTCTCCGGTTGCTGCGCAGCAGGATGTGCGCGTGCTCGCCACCAATAAGACGTCGACGATGCAGAAGGAGATGAACGACGCGGCAGACGCCGGGTACCGGTTTGCTGCCGTCATGGGGGGTGACACGGCAGTCGGTGGTTCTGAAGTTGTCGTGTTGATGACACGGGTTGCTGAAGGCAAGCCAAGTTTTGCTTACCGACTTCTTGCCACCAACAAGACCTCGACGATGCAGAAGGAAATGCAGGCGGCTGGAGACGCTGGATTCGAATACAAGGGTCAGACGGTCTTCAAGAGCACGTTTGGGGGCAAGGAGGTGGTGGTCGTCCTCGAGCATGACAAGACAGTAGAAGTGCCGGCGCGATATGAATACCGGCTGGTCGCGACCACCAAGACGTCAACGCTGGAGAAAGAAGTATCCGAGGTGACCGCCGCCGGGTATCAGTTCGTTGGCATGACTGTCGCGGACACCGCGATTGGTGGCAGCGAACTGGTGTCGATTCTTCGTAAGCGAATCACGCCGTGAGAGGCGAGGCAGGTAATACCTGCACGAACTCACCAGCCGTCTCGTGCCCGACCGCGCTGCCGATCCGACCTGCCCGCCGCCTCTGCACGAGAATCTACTCTGCGCGATGGACGGCGGTAACCACGCCCACGAGGAAGTCGAGGCGAATACGATCGCCTTCCTGAAGGCCGGGCGAGAGTACTTCTGTCCCGACGCGCGCGACCCGCATCTGGCTGTCGGGCTCGTCGGCGAACCTGTAGTGCACGTCGTACGACAGCTGGCCGTGAATGCTGATTGGCTGCATCCGATGAAGCACCGCGTCGCGACTGCCCTTTAACATTGAAGCCTATAGTTACAGAGTACAGCTCCGCTGTCTTCTAACCCCTAACCCCTAACCCCTAACCCCTGACCCCTGACCCCTAACCCCTGACCCCTAACCCCTGTCTTATTGCTGCTCAACTCGATAGCCGCGGCGCTGCAACATCGACAGTAGACCTTCGGGTCCCACCAGGTGCGCGGCGCCGACGATGACGAAGCAGGGGGAGGAGCGTTTCAGGCACGCGTCGAGCTGCGGCATCCAGTTCTGGTTGCGCTCGGTGATGAGCGATGCGTACGCGGCGGGACTGCTGCGGAAAGCGCTGAGCAGCATCTTCTCGATGGCGGGGGAGTCACCGGTCTGCCATGCGGTGAGCAGCGCGCGCAGGCTCGCTTGCTCCGTATCCATCTCGGCCAGCTCGCTTCGCAGCATCTCCTCCTGCATCGGCTCCGGCATCTTGTCGAATCGATCCATCTGCGACTCAGCGGTCTCGAGCCCGATGATCGGTTTCCCGGCTCCGGTCGCCATATCGTAGAAATGCTTGTCGAGACCGAGCTCCGGATCAAGGCCTGCCGCCTGCGATCCCAGCGCCTCGAGCATCAACATGACCATCCAGGGCTTCATCGGTTGAATGAGTTCGAGCGCAAGCGGCGTGTTCTTCAGTTTTTCCGCCACGAGCGCAGCCGTCTCGCGCGACACCGCGCGATCGAACGTCCGGCCATCCTGGTACAGCCCTTTGGCCAGCAGCGCCGGCGCTCCTGAGGAGAACGGATCGGCTTCTTTGAGATCGATTTCCTCGACCAGCACGCCTGTCGCGTCGAATGCGCGCTGGTAGGCGGGGTTCAACGGATACGCATCTGGCGTGAGGGCGTGGACCGACCCGGCCAGGTACAGGACGCCGCTTCCGGACTGGACCTTCCAGAGAAAGTTTTTCCCCCCGGCGGGCCGGGTTTGCGCCGCAGCAGCGCCAGATAGCGCGACGGCAATCGCAAGGGCAGTGGAAACCCGGATCAGGATTCTTCGACTATTCGACATGCTCTCCTTATCGGTCTTATCCAATTCGGTCGTCAACCGTCGCTTTTCTGGCTAGGATAAAGGCCATGCAACGAATATTGACCCTGGGGCTGCTTGTCTGGGTCCTCGCCCTGTCGGCGCGAAGCACGCCGGCGGCCCAGCCCTCGACGCAACTCGGGCCGCCACGAGCGCAAGTCGAGGGTCAGGCGCCAGCAACCGGAGGCCCCCAGTACGCCGCTGATGAAAGGTTGGTGCGGCCCGCGGACTACCGCGAGTGGGTATATCTGACGAGCGGCCTCGGGATGACATACGGGCCGGCGCAATCGACGTCCTCTGCAGGCAACTTCGATAACGTGTTCGTCAACCGCTCGTCGTATACGCAATTCATGAACACGGGGAAGTGGCCGGACAAGACGATGTTCGTCCTCGAAATACGCAGCGCGGAGGATCACGTCTCCATCAATAACGGAGGGCGCACGCAGGGAGCGCTGCTGGCCATTGAAGCGGAGGTCAAAGACCAGGCGCGGTTCCCGGGCGGATGGGCGTACTTCAATTTCGGCGGAGCGCCCAACCTCGCCGCGACCGCTGCCCCGCTGCCGACGACCGCCTCCTGCTACAGCTGCCACAAAGCCAACACGGCGGTCGAGCAGACATTCGTGCAGTTCTACCCGACATTGATGGAGGTTGCGCGCCGCATGGGAACCGTGCGCGCCGATTACGATCCCGCTCGCAAGCCCTGAAACCGCGGCGGGGCGAGCCTTTCAGGCTCGCCTCGCGGACCCGCAGGGTCCGCGCCGCATCCTGCCCACCCAACATCAACCGAGGCTTCGGGTCTTAATCAAAGACATGGACACGTGGAGACGTTGACCGCGAGCGACCCCGGTCGTCTCACGGCCTTCAACGTCGAATACGACGCACTCGTCTCCGAATACTCGACCGACACCGTAGTCCGGCAGGACTACCGGCTGACGCGCGCCACGAAGATCCAGCTCAGTACTTGTCCGTCGTGGCGGCCGGCGCCTTGCCGGTCGTCGAGCGGGTGGTGGTCCCGAGCGTGCGGAGGAAATCCGATGCCGCCGCCGGTGCGGTCGCCTTCCCGTTGAGCACCACCTCGTGGGGGGTGGCCGCCCCGTAGGCGTCGGCGTTGGCATCCTTGTCCGGCTGCAGCGCGCCGCCCGACAGGTTGATGCCCGCAAAGAGGCCGCGCGCGCGCGAATACGCGAGGATTTCTGCGCGGAGTGTCGCATCAGTGCCGGCCGTGCCGGAACGTCCGACCGGACCCGCGGCAACCGAGGCGTCGGCGCCAAGCGTGACCTTATTGTCGAGCAGCTTCTCCGCGCCGCGGCGATTCATGACGAGCATCACGAGATCGATCTCCTCGGCACCCGCCTGAAAGCCCCAGCTCCCCTTGGCAAGCTGCATGAAGACCGGCGCGCTCCAGCGGTCGCCCGTGCGGCAGCTCATGACGCCGCGACCATACTCACCGCCGAAGATGAACGCGGCCTTTTTCATCCCGGGAATGACGACGACGCATTCCGCTTTGGCCCAAATATCTTCCGGAATGCCTTTTTCAGCGCTATTACGCAGATCCATGACGACGGCCGCGGCCTCGGTCAGCCGCTTCTGCTCGGCGGTGGAAATATCAGCGCTGGCCGTGCCGACGGCCGCGCACGAAAGGACAGATGCGAGCGCAACGGCTCGGGTAGCTCGTAGTTGCATAGAAACACCCCCGCCGGAGCGCTTCATATTCCGTGCCGTCACGCGCGGAGTTCGCTTCAGCGGGTCTTCACGGGATCGAGCTTATCGAGCACTATCGTTCGAATCAGCTTCATGTGCGACCACATCACGCGTCGGCGCCGTGTCCCCGGACGTCACGCTGCCGACCACGCTTCGGCGTGCCGCGGCCCGTCTGGAAAACCGCTCGAAGCTCCACTTGAGCGCCGGCGGTGTGATGAGGTCGCAGGTGATCACCGTGACGACCAAGGCCGAGAACACGCTCTGATTCACGACGGGCACACCCGCCACGACGAGCGTCAGGCCCATGTTGGCGAAGATGAGACCCACCTCGCCGCGCGGAATCATGCCGACCCCGATCGATAGCCTGTCGAGTCCGCGGCCGATGACGCCAAGCGCGCACAGCTGCTTGCCGAGAATCGCGGCGGCCGCGAGCGCAGCGGCGAGTCCGAGCATGTCCGGGTCCCCAAACACGCGCAGGTCGACGCGAACGCCCATGATCACGAAGAAGATCGGCACCAGGAACGACGCGATCGGCTCGACGAGCGCGACGAGCGTGTGTTCGCCGCGTTCGGTGAAATCGCGATAGTGCAGGTCCTCGAGCACGAGTCCCGCCGCAAACGCACCAACGATTGGCGCCAGGCCGATGGCATTTGCCAGCCACGCGAGCGTGAAGCAGAACGCCAGGCCCACGGCCAGGAGTACCCCTCCCGCGTTGAGCCTCGACGCGATCGAGAACAGGCGCCTGGAGAGATAGACGCCCAGCACGAGTGAGCCGAAGAGAAACGCGGTCGCCTTCCCGAGCACGAGTCCGATCGCGCCGTATGACAACGCAACGCCACTATTGACTGAGGCGATGATTCCGGTGACGACGGCCAGGATGATCAGCCCCTGCACGTCATCGATCACCGCGGCGCCGAGGATGATCCTCGCCTCGTCGGTATCCGACCGCCGGAGATCCTTCAACACGCGCGCGGTGATGCCGACGCTCGTGGCGCTCAGCGTTGCGCCGAGAAAGATGTGCGCGTAGATGCTCGCCTCCGGCAGCAGCCAGGCGCCAACGCCCCAGCCAAGTACGAATGGGCCGATGACGCCCAGCGTTGCCACCATGAACGATGAGAGGCCGACCTTCATCATCTGCGCCACGGTGGAATCGAGGCCGACCTGGAAGAGCAGCAGAATCACGCCGAGGCGAGAGAGCGTATCCAAGGCGACGTCGGTGCTCAGATAGTCAAGCCCGTGGAATCCGAGCAGGCTGAGATTCCCAAGCACGACACCCGTCACCAGCTCCCCAAGCACGGGAGGCTGCCCGAACATCCCCGCGAAATGCGCCCCGAACTTCGCGGCCACGATAATGAACCCGAGCGAGAGAATCAGCGCGGCGATCGGATCCCCCTGAACACCCCCGATCATGATGCCGCGTCACCGATCATCGGGAGCATGGGCTCGCGGGTGCGTATCGCCAGCGCGCCAGCCATCCTGGCCGAGGTAACCACGAGCATTTGACCCTCCTACTCTGTTGCCTTCTCGCGCTCTTCGGCCACGCCCGTGTGTGCCTCGAACCGCTGCGACACGAGCCAGCACAGCGATGCCCACAGAAAGCCGAAGATCCAGCCTCCGATGACATCCGTGGGGTAGTGGACGCCGAGGTACACGCGGCTCACGCCGACCAGGAACGTCACGAAGATCGCCATGCCGATGCAGTACAGCTTCGTCACGCGCCGCTCAGCCAGCCGCATCAGCATCGCGCCGAGGGTCAGGTAAATGATCGCGGACTCCATGGCGTGTCCGCTCGGGAAGCTGGTCGATGCGACATCGCGAAGGTGGGGGACGACGGTCGGCCGCGGCCGGAGGAACGCGTTCTTCATGGCGACGTTCGCCACCTCCCCGCTGGCCGCCGTGATCAATACGACGAGCGCGGTCCGATAGCGGCCCTGCAGCGCAAGGAATCCCACGACCGACAGCACGACCAGGCCGAGCACCGTGGGCCCGCCGATCGCCGTCAGATCGAGCAGCGCGGTCTCCACCCATGCCGGACCGATTGGTCGCGACGGATCGTCGGCCTTTCGAAGCGTCACGAGAATTTTCGTATCAAGCGCTGTCGTATCGCCCTCCATCACCTCCGATGCAAGCGCGAGGAAGCCCCAGAGCAGGAGGCACACGGTGAGCCCCGCGATCAGCCATCCGAGCTCGTGGCGTTCCAGCCTTCGAAAACGCGGCCAACGACGGCGGGCACCCATACCGCGAATATACAATTTCGATACTGAATGGAACTGAACTTGATAATGCTGGGCCCGCCCGGGGCCGGCAAGGGCACGCAGGCGCGTCAACTCCGCAAGCGCTGGAACATCCCCCATATCTCAACAGGGGCGATGCTTCGCGAGGCGGTTCAGGCAGGGACCCCTTTGGGACGCGAAGTGGGCGCGATCATGGAGAGTGGCGGACTGATTGACGACGACGTGATTACGAGGGTCGTGAATGATCGTCTGCACCAGCAAGATGCCAGGATGGGATTCCTGCTCGATGGTTTTCCGCGCACGATTCCGCAGGCGCGATCGCTCGATGAGCTCGTCTCACGTCGCGCGCCGATCGTGGTCGTCGAGATCGTGCTGACCGAGGCTGAGGTCGTCCGCCGGCTCGCCTCGCGACTGGTGTGTGCGGAATGCGGCACCAATGCGCAGGGCACAGGCGAGGGTGCGACCTGCCACGACTGCGGAGGACCCCTGGTGCCTCGCGCAGACGATCGGGAGCAGGTCGTGCTCAACCGCCTCGAGGTCTACCGGAATCAGACCGAGCCGCTCGTGAAGTACTACGGGGAGCGTCCGACGTTTTACCGGATCGATGGCGCGCAGCTTCCAGATGATGTGACGGCTGATATCATCAACGCCGTGGAGTCGACGATATGATTCGCGTGGTTCGTCTCGGAACTCCACGTGCGCGGGGCGAAGGGCTACGCCTCGGAACCGTCCGACTCCTGCCGCGCGGCGTCAAGAAAGGAGACGTCGCGAAGCGCGATTATTTCGATCTATGGCTTCCCGAGGTGGCCCCAAGCGCAGAACTGGTCTCGTGGGCGCTGTCGCAACCGTGGACCGATAAACGCTGGGCGACATTCGCGCGGCGCTACCACAGCGAGATGCGCAAGCCGCCGGCACAGCGCCTCATCGCGCTGCTCGCGGCCGTGTCGTCGACGACGAACTTCTCGATTGGCTGCTACTGCGAGAACGCGTCGCGTTGCCACCGCTCCCTCCTCGGCGAACTGCTCCAGGAGCGCGGCGCGGATGTGTTAACCACGAAGGGCACGAAAGACACGAAGAACAAACAGGTTTCTTCGTGAACTTCGCAAACTTCGTGGTTTATTTCGTTTTCGCCAGCGTGTCAGCTTCAAATCGTCAAACGTCGCTGCGTCCCTGGCTACTCACCACTCCGGCCGCGAGAACGATCAGAACGACCCGAACGATCGGAACGACATCCATCAGTTTCCGTTGAACAGGTTGAGCAGCACGACCGTCTCGCCGCGAATCGCAGCTTTCAGCGTAGCCTCGAGGTCGGGCAGCCATTCGGGCGAATGCGGTGCAGGCACCGGGATTCCAGTGCGGCGCGATTCAGCCAGCTTCGCGGGGTTGACGGCGCCAATGTGCAGCAGCACGGCCGGGATCCCGGCGCGCCCGTACTCGGAAAAATCTTCCGACGTCATTTTCGCCGGCATCTCGATCACCTGTTGCGTCCCCATCGCCGTCTGCAGCGCCGCAGCCACCCGCGCTGTGAGCTTCGGATCGTTGACGACTACATGGCCCGACTCGGGCATGGTGATCAACGGCTCGCGTGTGGCGCCCGACGCGGCTGCCTCAGCTTTGGCAATGCGCGTGATGGCCGTCATCACACGTTTCTGCACCTCGTCGGTGTAGGTCCGTACATTCAGCTCGAGCTTCACTTCGTCGGGGATCACGTTGGCCTGGGTGCCCCCGTGGATCGATCCGATCGTCACGACCACCGGATCCATGGGGTTGTTCTCGCGCGAGACGACCGTCTGCAGCGCCATCACCGTGCGCGCCGCCATCACGACCGGATCGATCGTGTTGTAGGGCATCGCGCCATGTCCGCCGCGCCCGTACAGCGTGATCGTCGGGGAGATGGACATCGCGCGGAACGGTCCGGGGTGAAAGCCAATCGTGCCCGCCGGCATCGTGTCATCGTCATGGATGCCGATGACGAAGTCGGGCTTGGGGAAGCGCTCGAAGAGACCGTCTTTCAGCATCGCGGTCGCTCCCCCGTTCGCGCCTCCCGCTTCTTCCGCTGGCTGGCCGACGAGCATCAGCGTGCCGTGCCACTGCTGCCGATGGTCCGCCATCCATTTCGCGGTGCCGCTCCATGCGGTCATGTGGAGGTCGTGACCGCACGCGTGCATCACGGGCACGGTTGCGCCCGCGAGGGTCTTCACCGTTGTCGTGCTGGCAAACGGAGCGCCGGTCTTCTCCGCGACAGGCAGCGCGTCAAGCTCCGTCCGGAGCATCACAGTCGGCCCGGCGCCGTTCTTCAAGAGCGCCACGATTCCCGTGCGGCCGACTCCGGTCGTCACGTCGAACCCGAGCGCTTTCAGACGAGCGGCCAATTTCGCCGCGGTCTGTACTTCCTGGAAGCCAAGCTCGGGATTGCGGTGAATGTCCTGATACAGCGCCTGGAGCTCCGGATAGTACGCATCGATTTCAGCGGTCGTCTGACCGGCAACCGGGGCAGCCGCGAGCAGCCCAACGAGCAGGAATGGGAAGAGTCGGATCATGTGGCGTCCTTCGGCAACTGATCATAGACTGGCGCCGCGCGAAAGTTTGAAGGTCGAAGTGCGAAGTTCGAAGTAAGTCATAGGGGAGCTGAGAGCACGCGATGCCGACAACCACAGAAACGTTTCCTTTTCTCTGTGTCTCTGTGTCTCTGTGGCTCGTGATCACAGGATGCCAGGCGGCGCCCCGGCCGGCCGAAACAACGGCGCCGCCAACCTTCACCGGAATCGCCGCCGTCGCCGGTGAAAGAGGCGGGCAGGACCCCACGGGTCCGTACGAAGTCGTCGCCGACTGGCCCAAGCCGTTGTCACAGCTGCCCGGCCACGAGAAATGGACGTGGGGCGCCATGCAAGGGGTGTTTGCCGAGAGTCCGAACCGGGTCTTCATGCTGCAGCGCGGCGAGCTACCGCTGCTCGAACGGCCCAAGGAAGTGGCCTATCCGACGGTCGGGCCAAGCATTACGTTCCCGGTTGGGCAGACGCCATTCCGCAACGCCTCGGTCGGCCTTCTGGGCAGCCCCGGCAACCAGGGCAGCGACGGATGGAACGGGTGGAAAGGGAAGCTGGGCGTCGATGCGCGCTGGGAACACTGCGTTGTGGTCCTCGACGCCGAAGGCAACATCACGGAGGACTGGACGCAATGGGATTCACTCTTCCGGCGGCCGCACTCCGTCACCATGAACCCGTACGATCCCGATAAGCACATCTGGATCGTCGAGGACCGCAACCATGTGGTCTACAAGTTCACGCACGACGGCAAGCAGCTCGTGCAGACACTCGGCGTAAAGGGCGTCTCCGGCAACGACAGCACGCATTTCAACCGGCCGACGTTTCTCGCGTGGCTGCCGGACAGCACGATGTTCGTTTCCGACGGCTACGCGAACACGCGCGTCGTCAAGTTCGACAAGGACGGCACGTTCCTGATGCAGTGGGGGGAAAAGAGCACGTCGCCCAACGATACGAAACCGGGGACGTTCAACGCGGTGCACGGCGTCCAGGTGGATCCGACGACGCGCAAGGTGTACGTCACCGATCGCGAGAACCACCGTTTCCAGGTGTTCGACGAAAATGGCAAGTACCTCGACCAGTTCAGCACCGGCGAGCCGTCAACGCCGCAGGTGCTCTACCTCGCGGCAGACAGGAGTCTGTGGACCGCCGACAACGACACGTCGAAGATCGTGAAGTACGACATCGAGGGCCACTACTTGTACTCGTGGGGCAGCAAGGGCGAATGGCCTGGGGCGCTCTGGAACGTCCACGGGATGAGCGTGGATTCCGACGGCAACCTGTATTTGGCCGAGGTGAATAGCGGACGGCTGGAGAAATTCCGCCCGCGGAAGGGCGCAAACCCCGCGCTGCTGGTGGGCCAGCCCCTCAGGGCTGCACAGTGAACCTTCGAAGTTTGAAGTGCGAAGTTCGAAGTAAGTTCACAGTGGAGGCGGGTCCTACATGAGAACAATCCTCGTCGCTACGTGCGCGTTGTGGCTCCCGGCGATGGGCTATGCGCAGCACGCGTCTGTGGACGCCGCGGCATGCGATCGGCTCGCGGCTTCGCTGAAGCTGACCAACGCGAAGGTCACGTCGACCGGCGCGATCGCGGCGGGGCACTTCCAACCGCCGGGCGGCGCGGCCGCGAACACGTTCGCCGACCTCCCGGCATTCTGCCGCGTGGAGCTGACGCTCACGCCGTCGGCCGACTCGGACATCAAGAGCGAGGTCTGGCTTCCGGCATCGGGGTGGAACGGCAAGTTCCAGCAGGTCGGCAACGGGGCGTTTGCCGGATCGATCCAGTACGGCGCACTGGCCGACGCGCTGCGGCGCGGCTACGCGGCCGCGTCAACCGACACTGGTCACTCCGGCACCGGCGCGGCGTGGGCAGCGGGCCATCCGGAGAAGGTGAAGGACTTCGGTTATCGCGCGGTACACGAAACCGCAGTGCACAGCAAAACCACGATCACGAACTTCTACGGCACGGCTCCCCGGCTTTCGTACTTCACTGGCTGCTCCGGCGGTGGTCGCATGGCGTTCCAGGAAGCGCAGCGCTTCCCCGCCGACTTCGACGCGATTCTGGCGGGCGCGCCTGCCTACGACCGCGTGAACGAGAGCCTCGCCTTCATGATGAAGTTCAAGGCGACGCACGAGAGCCCCGACAGCATGATCCCGCCGAGCAAGTACCCGGCGATCCATCGCGCGGCGCTCGACGCCTGCGACGCCGGGGACGGCTTGAAGGACGGCCTGATCGGCGATCCATTGAGCTGCCATTTCGATCCGAAGGTACTCGAGTGCAGCACGGGCGACGCGCCCACGTGCCTGACAACCGCGCAGGTCGAAGCGGCGCGGAAGATTTATGCAGGGACGAAGAATCCAAAGACGGGCGAGCTGATCTTTCCCGGACTCGAACCCGGCAGCGAACTGAATTGGACCGCGGTCGCAAGTGGCGATGCGCCGCTCGACGTCGGCAGCGACGTGTTCAAGTACGTCCTGTTCCAGGATCCGGCGTGGGATCCGCGAACATTCGATCTGGCGAAGGATTACGACAGGATCCACAAGCTCGACACGCAGGACTTCAGCCCGACGTCGGCCGACCTCAAGCCGTTCGCGGCGCGTGGCGGCAAGTTGCTCATCTATCAAGGCTGGGGAGATCCCAACGTCTCCCCGCGATCGCCGCTGATGTACTACGACCGTGTCGTGAAGACAATCGGTCAGAAGCAGGTGGATGACTCCGTGCGGCTCTTCTACGCGCCCGGAATGGGGCACTGCGGCGGTGGCGAGGGACCGAATGTCTTCGATGCGTTGACGCCGCTCGAACAGTGGCGCGAGCAGGGCAAGGCGCCGACATCGATTCTCGCGACGCACTCGACCAACGGCAAGGTCGATCGCACGCGGCCGCTCTGTCCGTACCCGCAGGTCGCGAAGTACACGGGCAGCGGCAGCATTGACACTGAAAACTTCGTCTGCGCGCAATAACGCAATAAATGGAGATTCATATGGTCAGCATTCGTCGGCATCGGCGTGCGATCGTCGCCACGGCAACCTTGGTCCTCCTGTGCTCGGCGGCTGCGCTCGCGCAATCGCGCTGGATGAAGGCCGCGCCGTTTCCGGAGCCCGACGAAGAGCTCTATGGCGTGACGGCGAATGGCAAGATGTACGTGATCGGCGGCTTCGGAGGCGGAAGGGGTCGGGGCATCAACTACGAGTACGATCCCGCATCCGACAAGTGGACGCTGAAGAAGCCGATGGCGCGGCCGGCACACCATCAGGCGATGGCCGAGTATCGCGGCAAGATCTATGTCTTCGGCGGCTTTGTCGCGCCCGCCACCGGCGGCGGCTGGGAACCGATCGACAACGTGTGGGAGTACGACCCGGCTGCCGATTCGTGGAAGGCGCTGGCCCCGCTTCCCTCCAAGCGAGGGGGTGCGGTGGCGGTACAGGTTGGCGGAAAGATCTACGTGATTGCCGGCGCGACGACGGCCGAGGGCTCGAAGGACGTCGCCATCAGCAATAACACCACCGCGCGAAATCTGACGACCAACGACGTCTACGACGTGGCGACCAACACGTGGACGAGCGCGGCTCCGATGGCATTGGGGCGCAACCACGCATTTGCCGGCGCGGTTGGCGGGAAGATCTACGTCATCGGCGGCCGCATCGCCCACGCCTTCGTGGCGGCGTCTCAGAATACCGACGTTGTCGAGGAATACGATCCGGCGACGAACACCTGGGGCGCCCAGCGGGCGAAGATGCCGACCGCGCGGAGCGGCGGCGGATGGGCCACCTATGGCGGCAAGATCTACGTGGCGGGCGGCGAGGTCGCGACCACCTCGCTGGTCGGCGCATTTCGTGCGCTGGAGGCATACGATCCCGCGACCAACTCGTGGACGATCATGCCGTCAATGCCGATGCCAAGACACGGCGTCGCCGGCGCGATGATCGGGAACAAGCTTCACCTGGTCAGCGGAATGGTGACGTCTGCGGCGGCGGGAGCGGGACAGGATATGCATCTCGAGGTGCACACCACCGCGCATGATGTCTTCGAGTTGCCGATGAGCGGCACGAACTGATCAGCGTTCGAACTGAAAGCTTCTTTGGATTGGCGCGCACTCTTCCGTCAACGCGTGATTGATGGCTTCCATCACGCTGTTGACGGTGAACGGTTTTTCAATCAAGGGTGCGCCTTCCTCGAGGCTGCCCTCCGCGATCAGATTGGGAGCACTGTCGCCTGTCATGAACACCACGGGCAACGGTCCGAACGATCGCAGATTGTTCGCCACGTGGCGACCCTTCAGACCTGGCAGGTTGACGTCGATCATCGCGAGGGAGATGGGCCCCTCGTGATTTCGCACCGCATCCTCCGCGCTCGCGTCGTCCTCCGCTTCGATCACTCGGTATCCTTCCCGCTCGAGCACGCTGCGCAGGAAGCGCCGAGTCGGGGGCT
>Ga0070696_100001997_pt1 | contig 13383 bp, 10 predicted proteins | sample KBSK1253metaG_FD_65474 | JGI IMG/M metagenome (GOLD analysis project Ga0070696, IMG submission 65474) | Corn, switchgrass and miscanthus rhizosphere microbial communities from Kellogg Biological Station, Michigan, USA - KBS K1-25-3 metaG | ecosystem: Host-associated > Plants > Roots >... | reverse complement strand
CGCGAGCAGTTCGGCACCGGCGTGATCGAAGGCGTCGCCGCGCCCGAAGGCGCCAATAATTCGGAGACCGGCGGCGCCCTCGTGCCGCTGCTCACGCTCGGCATCCCGGGCTCGGGTACTACGGCGATCCTGCTCGCCGCACTCATTCTCTGGGGATTCAAGCCCGGGCCGCTCTTTATCTCGGAGAACCCCAGCATGTTCTGGGGCCTCGTGGCGAGCATGTACATCGGCAACGTCATGCTGCTCGTGCTGAACCTGCCGCTCGTGCCGCTCTTCGCCCAGGTACTGCGCGCGCCGGCCTATGTGCTTTATCCGATCATCATCGGGCTCTCGGTGGTCGGCGTATATAGCGTGTCGGGCAGCCTGTTCGATCTCGGCCTGCTCGCGGGATTCGGCCTGCTCGGCTATGTAATGCGCAAGCTCGACTATCCGAGCGCGCCGCTCATCTTGGGGCTGGTGCTGGGCGGCGCGATGGAGCGCGCGCTGCGCCAGTCGCTGATGATGTCGGAAGGCAGCCTCTCGATCCTCGTCGCGCGGCCGATCTCCGCGGTGATGCTGGCGTGCGCGGCGCTCATCCTGCTGCTGCCGTTTTTTGCCAGGCTGAACGCCTGGCGCTTGCGTGCCATGGAGGAGGAAAACAAATGAAGATGCTATGCACTGCGATGCTCGCGCTCGGCGCGATGACGGCGGTGCCGGCGAGCGCCTACAAGCCGACGCGGCCGGTGGAAGTGGTCGTGCATACCGGCCCCGGCGGCGGCAGCGACCTGCTGGCGCGCGCCGTCGCCACCATGATGGAGAAAGAGCGGCTCCTGCCGGTGCGCATGCAAGTGGTGAACAAGACGGGCGGCGGTGGCGCGGTCGCCGCGGCGTATTTGGCCGAGAAGGCCGGCGATCAAAACACGATCGGCTTTTTCACCGGTGTCTGGCTCACCGGCCCGCTGACGAGCGCTGAGGCCAAGGTGACATTGCGCGATCTCACACCGATCGCGCGCCTCGTCCTCGAGCCGGCGCTGATCGCGGTGAAGGCGGACGCGCCGTACAAGACGCTTGGCGACTTCATCGCCGCGGCGAAGGAGCGCCCCGGGCAGCTCAAGCAGTCGGGCGGCTCGGTGACGAGCCGCGACAACGTCGTGCGCCAGCTCCTGCAGAAGGCGACCGGCGCGCGCTGGGCATTCATCTCGTTTCCCGGCGGGGGCGAGCGCATCGCCGCGCTCCTCGGAGGTCACGTCAACATGATGGTGATCGAGCCCGCCGAGGCGGGCGAGCACATCCGCGCGGGCAACATGCGCGTTCTCGCGCAGGTGAGCGATAGCCGGCTCGCGGGTTTTCCGGACGTGCCGACGCTCAAGGAGGCCGGTTTCGACGTCCCGGCGGTGCCGCAGGTGCGAGGCGTGGTCGCGCCACCGGGAATACCGGCCGAGAACGTCACCTACTGGGAAGACGTTTTTCGGCGGCTGACGCGCACCGCGTCGTGGCGCAAGTTCCTAATGGACAACCAGTTCGAGGACGGCTACCAGAACGCGGCCGAGCTCGCCAAGTTCTACGACGAATTCACCGCACGCATGCGCGTCATCCTGCAGGAGGCTGGCGTCAAGACCGTGCGGTAAGATCGGCCTCGAGATTTCCTGAGGAGGAAAGATGGCGACGTATCGTTTCACCGTGGACGGCAAGCGCGTGTCGGTGGACGCGCAACCCGAGATGCCGCTCCTCTACGCGCTGCGCGACGACCTCGGGCTGCGTAATCCGCACTTCGGCTGCGGCCTCGCGCAGTGCGGCGCCTGCACCGTGCACGTGAACGGCGAGGCGATGCGCTCCTGCGTACTGCCGATGTCCGCGGTTGCCGGCAAGACCGTCACCACTATCGCCGGCCTGGGTACGCCGGAAAAGCCGCATCCGCTGCAGGCCGCCTATGTCGCCGAGGGCGTGCCGCAGTGCGGCTACTGCATCAACGGGTGGGTGATGACCGCGGCCGCGGTCCTGAAGCAGAACCCGAAGGCGAGCGACGCCGAGCTGCGCGATGCGCTCGCCGGTCTCAAATGCCGTTGCGGCACGCATGTCGCGATCCTGCGCGCGATCAAGCGCGCCCAGACCCAGCTCGCATAGGAGGCGCCATGGATCGTCGCGAATTTCTGAAAACGTCCGGTGCGCTCGTCGTCTCCTTCTCGATGCCCGCTGTCGAAGCGCTGGCGCAGGACGCCGGCAAGCCGGCCCTTGTCCCTACCGAGCTCGATTCGTGGATCGCCATCCTCCCCGACGGCCGCGTCAACGCCTTCTTCGGCAAGATGGACATGGGGCAGGGGCTCGACATCGCGGTGGCACAGATCGTTGCCGAAGAGCTCGATGTGGGCTTCGACAAGGTCGACGTGCTGATGGGCGACACGGCGAGCTCCTGCAATCAGGGTGGCGCCTCCGGCAGCACTGGCACGTCGAATGGCGCGCGGCTGCTGCGCAAGGCCGCGGCCGAGGCGAGACGCGTGCTGGTCGAGCGCGCGGCCGACAAGCTCGGTGCGCCCGCGGCGCAGCTGAAAGTGGAAGACGGCACCGTCTTCGCCGGCGGCGCGAAGACCACGTATGCCGAGCTCGTCGGTGGCCGCTACTTCCATCACCAGGTGCAGTGGAATAAGCAGGTCGGCAACCCGATGGATATCAGCGTGCCGGCGAAGCCGAAATCGCCCGCCGAGTACAAGGTGGTCGGCAAGCCGCTGCCGCGCCGCGACGTGGCGTGGAAGGTGTACGGCACCGGCGAGTTCGTCACCGATGTGCGCGTGCCCGGCATGCTGCACGCGCGCGTCATCCGGCCGCCGCGCGCGGCGTGCAGCGTGCGCGGCGTGGACGAGAGCTCGATCAAGGGCATTCGCGGCGCGCGCGTGGTGCGCAAGAAGGACTTCGTCGCCGTGGTGGCGCCGCGCGAATGGGATGCCGTGCGCGCGGCGCGCCAGTTGAAAGTGAACTGGCACTACGACGACAAAGCTTTCCCGGCGATGGACGGCTTGCACGAATACATTCGCGCGGCCAAGCCGGTGAAGCGTGAAGAGACGCTGAAGCAGGGCGACGTCGAGGCGGCGCTCAAGGCGCCGGGGGCGCGTCTCGTCCAAGCCGAGTACGAGTGGCCGTTCCAGTCGCACGCCAGCATGGGACCCGCCTGCGCGGTTGCGGAAGTAAAAGGCGACCGCTGTACAGTCTGGACCGGCTCGCAGAAGCCGCACTTCACGCGCGACGGCGTTGCCAAGCTGCTCGACATGCCGGCAGAGAAAGTGCGCGCCATCTGGGTGCCCGGGCCGGGCTCCTACGGCCGCAATGACGCCGGCGACGCGGCGCTCGATGCCGCGTTTCTGTCGCGTGCGCTCGGCAAACCGGTGCGCGTGCAGGGCATGCGCGCCGATGGCACGGCGTGGGACCCGAAAGGACCGGCGGCCGTGCACCGCGCCCGCGCCGCGCTCGACGCGAGCGGCAAGGTCATCGCCTACGACTTCATGTCGAAGGGATTCTCGCGTCAGCACATCGCGACCAATGAAGCCGACCCGGGCGATAGCCTGGTGGGCCAGGCGCTCGGGCTGGCGCCGAAGACGAACCCGATCTACGGCTCGCCGGAAGAATCGTACGGCTTCGAGAACAAGCGCCTCGCCTGGGAGACGATCGCGCCGCTGGTGGTGGACGGCTGCTCGCCGCTACGCACTTCGCACCTGCGTGATCCGGTCGGGCCCGACATCCACTTCGGCTCGGAGCAGTTCATCGACGAGCTCGCGCACGCTGCGGGTGTCGATCCGGTGGAATTCCGCCTGCGCTACCTGACCAAGCCGCGCCACCAGGCGGTGGTGAAGGCGGCGGCCGAAAAGGCCGGCTGGTCATCGTTGGGCAAAGGCAAGGGCATCGCGTTCGCCGATCGCAATGGCACCGCGGTCGCGGTCGTCGCCGAGGTCGAGGTCGATCGTAAGAGCGGCCGCATCTGGGCGAAGCGCGTCACCGTGGCGCACGACTGCGGCCTGATCATCAACCCGCTGACGCTCCGCCAGACGATCGAAGGCAACGTGGTGCAGGGCATTTCACGCACGCTCTACGAGGAAGTGCGCTTCGCCCCCGCGCAGGTGGAAAGCGTCGACTGGGCGAGCTATCCGATCGCCGAGATGCCCGATGCGCCGGAGGCGATCGAGATCGTGCTGATCGACCGGCCGGAGATCGCGCCGAGCGGTGCGGGCGAGCCCACCATCCGCGTCATTCCCGCGGCGGTGGCCAATGCCTTCTTCAGCGCGACCGGCGTGCGACTGCGCAGCGCGCCGCTCAATCCCGAGCGGGTAAAGGCGGCGCTCGCGAAAGCCTAGAAGGAGCGCGGCAGGCCGAGCACGTGCTCGGCGAGATAGGAGAGGATCAGGTTCGTGGAGATCGGCGCGACCAGGTAGAGCCGCGTCTCGCGGAACTTGCGCTCGACGTCGTACTCGGCGGCGAAGCCGAAGCCGCCGTGCGTCTGCAGGCAGACGTTCGCCGCCTCCCACGACGCCTTGGCCGCGAGGTGCTTCGCCATGTTGGCCTCGGCGCCGCAGGGCTGGTGCTGGTCGTAGAGGCCGGTCGCCTTGTAGCGCATCAGGTTGGCCGCCTCGATCTCCATGTAGCTTTCAGCGATCGGAAACTGGATGCCCTGGTTCTGGCCGATCGGGCGATCGAACACGACGCGCTCGCCGGCGTACTTGGTCGCCTTCTCGATGAACCAGTAGCCGTCGCCGATGCACTCCGCGGCGATCAGGATGCGCTCGGCGTTCAGGCCGTCGAGGATGTAGCGAAAGCCTTTGCCTTCCTCGCCGATCAGGTTCTCCGCCGGAATCTCCAGGTTATCGATGAACACCTGGTTGGTCTCGTGGTTCACCATGTTGCGGATCGGCTTCACCTCGATGCCCTTGGACGCGGTTTCGACGAGGAACACGGACATGCCCTCGCTCTTGCGCTTCACCTCGGAGAGGGGCGTGGTGCGCGCGAGCAGGATCATGAGCTCCGAGTGCTGCAGGCGGGAAGTCCAGACTTTCTGGCCGTTGACGACGTAGCGGTCGCCTTTGCGCACGGCAGTGGTCTTGATCTTGGTCGTATCCGTGCCGGCCGTGGGCTCGGTGACACCCATTGCCTGCATGCGCAGCTCGCCGGAAGCGATCTTCGGCAGGTACTTCTTCTTCTGCGCCGCAGAGCCGTTACGAAGCAGCGTGTTCATGTTGTACATCTGGCCATGGCAGCTGCCCGCCTGGCCGCCTGAGCGCGACACCTCCTCCATGATGACGCTCGCCTCGGTAAGCGACAGTCCCGAGCCGCCGTACTCCTCCGGGATCAGCGCCGACATCCAGCCCGCCTTGGTCAGCGCTTCGACGAAGGCTTCCGGGTAGGCACGCTGCTCGTCGATCTGCTGCCAGTACGCCGAATCGAACTGGTTGCAGAGCTGCCGCACCGCGTCGCGCAGCTCAGGGTAATTGTCCCGCCCGAGGTTCATTTCTTCGGCTTGAGGTGCGCGGAGGCCTCTTCGTCGACGCGCTCCCAGATCTCGGTCGCCATCGGGTCGCGCGTCTCCTCGAGGATGTGACCCACCAGGCCGACGGCGCGCGCCATCACGCCCAGGCCCTTGACGATGCGCCAGTCGAGGCCGAGCTCGCAGGCGAGCGCGCCGATCGCGCCGGTGGCGTTGAGGGTGATGCCGCGCGTGGCGGCGATCTCCTCCATCAGGCGGCAGTACTTGCCGAAGTGCCCGGTCTCGCGAGCGATGGCGAAGAGGCGGGCGCTGCGCGGATCGAGCGGCTTGTGGATCGGGTGGCCAAGGCCCGGCATGCGCTTGTTCTCGGCCAGCACCGCGCGTGCGTCCTTGCCGGCGGCGACCGCGTCGAAAAGGATCCGCGCCACGCCTTCCATCGAGCCGACGAACACGCTGCCAAGGCCGAGGAGCCCCGCCGCCACGGCACCCTGCAGCGCTTCCGGGGCACCGAGGTAGGTCAGACGGGCGGCGATCGCGCTGGGTGTGACCCCGTGCTCGACCAGCGTCACCACCATGGCGTTGAAGAGCTTCGACTCGCCGGCATTGGGCACCCGGCCGGTCAGCTCGAGAAACGCCATGTCGCCGAGGTTCAGCTTGCCGAGGATCTCCCCCGGCAGGTCTTTGCCGCGCACCACGATGCGATCCACCGTCGACCAGCCGAGATCGGATTTCAGCGGCTTGCGTGCCATCAGGCCGAAATATAGGCGCCGGCTCTATTCATGGCTGCGCCATGACGCGCTGCGGCAGATTGGTCCCGTCGTCCATTTGTACCCGGTGATGAATTATTTCACTTAAAGAAGATTCACTAAATGCCAGAATCCAAACGAGAAGTCACCGTTCAGGGGAGATGGTTCGTGAGCCAGGCCGCGCAGGCAGAGGAGCGCGCGCCGGGGCCTATCAAGGTCCTGGTGATCGATGACAGCAACACCATCCGGCGAAGCGCCGAGATGTTCCTCCGCGAGGCAGGCTACGAAGTCATTCTCGCCGAAGACGGCTTCGACGCGCTGGCGAAGATCGCCGACCACCAGCCGCGGCTGATCTTCGTCGACATCATGATGCCGCGCCTGGACGGCTACCAGACCTGCGCGCTCATCAAGCAGAACCCGAAGCTCAAGGCGACGCCGGTGATCATGCTTTCGAGCAAGGACGGCGTGTTCGATCGCGCCCGCGGGCGCCTCGCCGGCTCCGACCGCTACCTGACCAAGCCCTTCACCAAGGAAGGCCTGATCGCGGCGGTCACCGACTACGTCAAAACCTCCTGAAAGGCCCGTATGACTATCAAAAAAATACTGATCGTCGACGATTCGCCCACCGACCGGGAATTCCTGAGCACGGTGCTGACCAAGAACGGCTTCAAGGTCACGACCGCCGACAGCGCCGAAGACGCCATGGTCAAGGTGAAGCAATCGCGGCCCGACCTCGTGCTGATGGACATCGTGCTGCCGGGACAGAACGGTTTCCAGGCGACGCGCGCGCTGACGCGCGACGAGGCGACCAAGACCATCCCGATCATCCTCTGCACGAGCAAGAACCAGGAGACCGATCGGGTGTGGGGCCTGCGCCAGGGGGCGCGCGACTACATCGTGAAGCCGGTCAACCAGGCAGAGCTCCTGGCAAAGATCAGCGCACTCGGCTGATGGGTTCCTCGGCCGTCACGACGACCGGACGGATCTCGCTGCGCGAGTATCAGCTCGCGCTTTCCGAGCGGCTGCAAAACGCCCAGGCGGGCGCGGCGCTGCCGTCCAAGCTCGGGTTCCAGGTGGCGGGCGAAGGCTGGCTGATCGAGCTCCGCGATGCGGCGGAAGTGATCAAGGTGCCGCCGATCTCGCCGGTGCCGCTCGCGCGCGGCTGGTTCAAGGGGGTGGCCAACGTGCGCGGCAATCTCTACAGCGTGAGCGATTTTTCGGCGTTCCTCGGCGCTGAGCCGGTCAAGCTCGGCGCCGAGGCCCGCCTGCTGGTGCTGAGCGAGCGCTTCCGCTGCGGCGCGGCACTGCTCATCGAGCGCTCGCTCGGCTTGCGCGCGCTTGGCGCTCTTGTTCCGGAGAGCGTCGCGGCGCCGGCGCCCTGGGTGCGCGCTCAGTACAGCGATGCGGAGGGACGCAGATGGAAAGAGCTCGATGTGGCAGCGCTCGTGCAGCAGGAGCCGTTTCTCGGGGTGAGCGCATGAAGCGCCTCGCCGCGGCGCTCTGCTTCGCCCTCGCAGTGGCGCCACGCGCCTGGGCCGATCCGGGCGTCACGCCCAATCGCATCCTCCTCGGTCAGGCGGCCGTGTTCAGCGGTCCGGCGGCGCAGCTCGGCCTGCAGATGCGTAACGGCATCAAGGCGTACTTCGATTACGTCAATGCGAACGGCGGCGTGAACGGCCGCCGCCTGGACCTCGTCACCGAGGACGACCGTTACGAGCCCGCGGTGGCGCCCGCGGCGAGCAGGCGCCTCATCGAAGAGCACAAGGTCTTCGCGCTGCTCGGCTATGTGGGCACGCCGACCGGCGCCGCGCATCTGCCGGTGACCACCGCGGCGAAGGTGCCGCTCGTCGGCATGTTCACCGGCGCCGAGATCCTGCGGGCGCCAGTGAACCGCTATGTGTTCCACGTGCGCGCGAGCTATTACGACGAGACGGAGAAGATCGTCGAGCAGGTTGTCTCGACCGGCGGCAAGAAGATCTCCGTGTTCTACCAGAACGACGCCTATGGCGAGGCCGGGCGCAAGGGCACCGAGCTCGCCCTCACCAAGCGCGGTATGAAAATCCATTCGAGCGGCACGGTAGAGCGCAATACGGTCAAGGTCGAGGACGCGGTCAAGGCGATCAGCAGCTCGGAGCCCGATGCGGTCGTCATGGTGAGCGCCTATACCTCGTGCGCGGAGTTCATCCGGCAGATGAAGAAGGTCGGCAGCGGCGCCACCTTCTACAACGTTTCCTTCGTCGGCGCGAAGGCGCTCGCCGATGCGCTCGGCGCGGACGGCAGCGGTGTCGCCATCTCCCAGGTGGTGCCGTTTCCGTGGGGCACCTCGGTGCCCGTGGTCAAGGACTACCAGGCGCTTGCGAAGAAGGCCGGTCTCACCGACTACAACTTCAGCGCCATGGAAGGCTTTCTCACCGCCAAGGTGATGGTCGAAGGCCTGAAGCGCGCCGGCAAGAGCCCGACGCGCGAGGGGCTGGTCGATGCGCTCGAAGGCATGCGCGACGTCGACCTCGGCGGCTTCTACGTCAGCTATTCGCCCACCAATCACGCCGGCTCGAAGTTCGTCGACCTGACGATCATCGGGCGTAACGGCAAGTTCCTGCGCTAGAGGTGCGTCATGGGTAACCGACTCGAGATCCTCAAGATGCCGTTCGTGGCGCGTGGCGGGGGCGGCGCAGGCGCGACGCCGGCCGTCGCCTCAACTGCGCCTGCAAGCAGCGGACGCAAGCTCAAGTTCCTGGTGGTGTTGCTCGCCGTGGTGATGACCGTCAACGGTTTGGTCGTGGTGTACGACGCCCGCCAGGCGACCTTCAATACGCTCTACGTCGCGGCGGTCGGCAAGATCCGCATGCTGTCGCAGCGCCTTGCCAAGGCGGCGCAGCAGGCATCGCAAGGCAACCGCGAAGCGTTCAAGCAGCTGCGCGAGAGCCGCGACGAATTCAGCGCGCTCGTCAACCTGCTCTCTGCCGGGGGCGCGAGCGGCGGGGTGAACCTGCCGCCGACGCCGCAGACGGTGCGGCCGCTGCTGACGGCGCTCGAAACCGAGTGGCGCAAGACCGATCGCAACGCGGGCCTCGTCATCCGCGAGGAGCCGAACCTGGTGGCGCTCGGTGCCGCGGTGCGCGCGATCAACGACAACAACCCGGCGTTGCTCGAGGTTGCCGACGAGGTCGCGGCGCTCAGCGTGCAAAGCGGCGCCACGTCTCGCCAGAACGCGATCGCCGCGCAGCTCGTGATGCTCACGCAGCGCATGGCGAAGAACGCCAACGCGATGCTCGCCGGCGACGTGATCGACCCGGAGGTGGCGTTCCTGCTCGGCAAGGACAGCAACACCTTCCGCGACCTGCTGCAGGGGCTGCTGCAGGGCAACGAGGCGATGCGCATCGCGCGCGCTTCCGATAGCGAGATGCGCGCCAAGCTCGGTGAGCTCGAGACCGGCTTCAAGGAGTACCAGGTGGCGGTGAGCCGCATCCTCGGCAACATGCAGCGCCTGGTGAACGCGAAGCGCGCGACACGTGACATGTTCAACGACAGCGAGACGCTGCTCGGCGCCGCCGAGCGGCTGGCGAGCGGCTACGAGGAGCTCCTCAGCGAGCGGCGCATCAACTTCATCGCGCTGGCGGTGGGCTCGCTCCTCGCTCTCGCGCTGCTGCTGATGATCGGGCGGGCGTATGTCGGCGACAGCCGCCGGCGCGCCGAGCAGAGCGAGCAGCAGAACCGCGAGAATCAGAACGCGATCCTGCGGCTGCTGGACGACATCGGCAACCTGGCAAGCGGCGACCTCAGGGTACGCGCCAAGGTGACCGAGCACATGACCGGCGCCATCGCCGACTCGATCAACTACACGATCGAGGAGCTGCGGCGCCTGGTCGCCGGCATCACCAAGGCGGCCGAGCATGTCAGCAGCGCCACTCATGAGGCGCAGACCGTGAGCGCGGAGCTCCTGCATGCGACCCAGCGCCAGGCCGCCGAGATCCAGGGCGCAGGCCAGGCGGTGGCACAGATGGCGCAGTCGATGAACCAGGTCTCGGGGAACGCCAACGACTCGGCGAAGGTGGCCGAGACCTCGCTCAGCGCGGCGAACAAGGGCGCGCAGGCGGTGCAGAACGCGATCCGCGGCATGAACGACATCCGCGACCAGATCCAGGAAACCTCCAAGCGCATCAAGCGTCTCGGCGAGTCCTCGCAGGAGATCGGCGAGATCGTGCAGCTCATCTCCGACATCACCGAGCAGACCAACGTGCTCGCGCTGAACGCCGCCATCCAGGCCGCCTCGGCCGGCGAGGCGGGCCGCGGCTTCACGGTGGTCGCGGAAGAAGTGCAGCGGCTTGCCGAGCGCTCGGCGGAGGCGACCAAGCACATCGGTGCGATCGTGAAGAGCATTCAGCGTGATACGCAGGACGCGGTCGAGGCGATGGAGCGCAGCACGCGCGGCGTGGTCGAGGGCACCAGGACCGCCGACGAGGCGGACCAGGCGCTGCGCGAGATCGAGAAAATCTCCAATCGCCTCGCCGAGCTGATCGGCGCGATTTCAAACGCCACCCAGCAGCAGGCCGCCTCGGCGGCGCAGGTCGCCGGCAAGATGAAGATCATTCTGGGCGTGACACAGCTTACGAGCGAGGGCACGAAGAAGACTGCCGCCTCGGCCGCGCGCCTGGGCGATCTCGCCCAAGGACTGAAGAACTCGGTCGCCGGCTTCAAGCTCTCCTAAGGCGCCGCGCGAGGAGCGATGCCCGACACCACCATCCTTTCCTGGATCACCGCCGAGGTCGACCAGGCGCTCGAGCGGGTACGCGACCAGATCGCGCGCTCGGGAGCCGCGCCGCTCGACGCGCGCGCGCTCGGCGGCTGCCCCGAGCACCTGCACCAGGTGAGCGGCGCGCTCAACATGGTGGGCCTCGCGGGTGCGACGCGCTTCTGCGAGGCGCTCGAGACGACCCTCACCGGGCTGAACGGCTCGCGCGGCGAGGCCGCCGAAGTGATCGATCGTGCGGTGGCGGAGCTGAAGCAGTTCGTCGGCGACGTGGCGCGCGGCGAGCCGAACGTGCCGCTGCGCCTGTACCGTTCCTACCAGGCGCTCGTCGAGCTGCAGGGGCGCGCCGACTGCGCCGAGGTGGAGCTTTTCTTTCCGGACCTGACGCCGCCCGCGCCGGCGCACCCGCGGCCAAAATCGCTCGCCGAGGGCGAGCTCGCGGCCTTCCTGCATGCGCAGCGCACGCGCTGGCAGCGCGGCATTCTCGGCTGGCTTCGCCGGCAGAGCGCCGGGCTCGAGGAGATGCGCGAGACGCTCGACGCCATCCATGCGGTGGCCCATCAGCTGCCCGAGCGGCGCGCGCTCTGGTGGGTGGCGGGCGGGCTGGTCGATGCGCTGCTCGACGCAACCGAGGCGCAACGCCTTGCCCAGGCGCGCACGCTCTGGAACAAGCTCGACCTCTACATGCGCGACCTTGCCGCCGGCAAACGCGCCGACAACGAGCCGCTGCTGCGCGAGCTGCTCTACGCAATTGCGTGCTCGGCGCCGCTCACCCAGCGCCTGCGCGACATCAAGCGTGTCTACGCACTGGACGCGCTGGTGCCGCCGGTCTCGAGCGAAGCGCAAATCCGCGACACGCGCTCGCTCTGTGCAGAGCTGGGTGGCAAGCTGCAGGCGCTCTCGCAGATCTGGCAGCGCTACTTGGCCGGTGACGCGAACAGCGCCGGCACCTTCCGCGAGCGCGCGGCAGCGCTTCCTGCAAACGCTGCGGCCCTTGGCGATGCGCAGCTCTCCAAGCTTCTCGGCTCGCTCGCCGCCGCCGCGGACCACGTGCCGCAAAAACCGGCCGACGGCAGCGAATTCCTGCTTCTCGAAATGGCCTCCGCGTTCCAGCTTGCGCAAAGCATGCTGGAACACTTCGACGAGCCGCTCGCCGACACGGCCGAGCAGGTGGAAATCATGTCGCGCTGGCTGACGCAGGCGGCGGCCGGCAAAGCGAGCGGCAAGGCCCCGGCGGGCCTGCGCCCCGAGCTCACCCAGCATGTCAGCGCGCTGCAGCTTCGTGCTCGCGTGGCGGGCGAAATCCTGGCGAACCTCCACGCAGTAGAGCAGGCGCTCGACGCCTATGCGCGCGGCCATGCGGCCAAGGATGCGCTCGCCAAAGTGGCGCCGCAGCTGCGCCAGATTCACGGCGCATTGCGCGTGCTGTCCTGGGAGCGGGCGGCGCTCGTCATCGAGCGCTGCCAGGGGATGATCGCCAGGCTCACCCCGCAAAGCGCGGATCTCGATTGGATCGCCGAAGGACTGAGCAGCGTCGGCCTGTACGTGGGCCCCTGCGCGCAGGGACGCGAGCCGCGCGAGCAGGCGCTCGATCACTTCCTGGTGCGTCTGGAAGAGCGGCCCGCGGTCGCGCCGAGCAGCGCCGCTGCAGCCCCGAGCGCGAAACCGATCGACGAGAGCCTGCTGCAAGTGTTCCTCGAGGAAGCCGTCGAGGTGCTCTCGAGCATCGCGACAAGCCTGCCGAAATGCCGCGCCGAGCCGGGTAATTTCGAGGAGCTCGCCACCGTGCGCCGCGGCTTTCACACGCTGAAAGGCAGCGGCCGCATGGTCGGTCTGGCCGAATTCGGCGAGGCCGCCTGGCAGGTGGAGCGCGCAATGAACCAGTGGCTCGAGCGCCAGGTGCCGGCGACCGAAGAGCTCCTCGAGCTCGCCGCGCTCGCCCACGGCTTATTCACCGACTGGGTCGCACGGCTGCGACTGGGCGAGACCCCCGCAATCGATGCGCGGGCGCTCGGCGAGCTCGCCGCCAGGCTCGCTGGCGAAGACTCCGCCGTGACGCGCGTGCGCGAGGTGTATCTCAAGGAAGCTGCTCAGCATCTCGCCACGCTGAAGCGCGAGTTCGGCGCCTTCGGCGCCAATGCCGCGGGGGCAGCATCGGCCGCGTTCACCCGCGCGGCGCACACGCTTGCCAGCTCGTCGCGCACCGCCCGGGTGGACGCCGTGGCGCGCATAGCGGCCGAGCTCGAGCAGTGGATGCCGCTCGCCGAGCGCACTGTCGAGCCGGCCGACCGCCGGGTGATCGGCTCGGCGATCGAAGAGCTCGAGGAGCTGCTCTCGGCGGTTGGCCGCGGTGAATCGCCCGGCGCGCCAAGCGAGCCGCTGGCCGCGCTGCAGGCGCTGAGGAACCGGCTGCTGGTGCCGGCGCGGCCCGCCGACAAGCGCGC
>Ga0070696_100001992_pt1 | contig 13415 bp, 9 predicted proteins | sample KBSK1253metaG_FD_65474 | JGI IMG/M metagenome (GOLD analysis project Ga0070696, IMG submission 65474) | Corn, switchgrass and miscanthus rhizosphere microbial communities from Kellogg Biological Station, Michigan, USA - KBS K1-25-3 metaG | ecosystem: Host-associated > Plants > Roots >... | reverse complement strand
GTTCCACTCCTCCGGGTGGACGAGGGGCTGGGCGATCCAATCGCGCTTGCCACCTGGCACGAGGCCCTGTCCGACGCGTTGTCGGTGGAGCTCCCCCATGATCTTCTAGGGCTATGGCTATATCCGGCTGAGGGCGGCGTCGTGCTGCTCGGCCCAGCCGCTTTGGCCCAAGATGATCTTGCGGTTCCCCAGCCGGCGCCCCAGGTGCAGCCCGCACAACTGGCCGCGCTCGAGGAAGTGGTCCGAGTTGCCGGCTACCGCTCGGCCATTTGCCTGCCGATTCGATTTGGCCGCCGCGACGTGGGCCTAATCCTCGCCGCGGACCTCCAGCCCGATCGCTACAGCCACGTTGCTCGGCTTCAGCTCCAGCTAGTCACCCAGCGCCTTGCTCCGATGTTGGGGAGAGTGGCTCGGCTGTGGGGAACGGGACATCGATCGGCCAGCTACCATCTGGAGCGGATTGCCGCCCTGCTGGATGCCGTGGCCCAGGCACATCGCGAGACCGCGACGGCTCAGCTTTTCGTGAGCGCCTTGAGTCGGGCACTCGAGCCGCTTTTGCCGCACGACCATCTCGAGCTGCTGGTGAGCGACGCTTCGGGAGCGCGCAGCTATCGGTTGGGCGAGCACGCCGGGGGCACCCCCTGGACCGATCCTTCACTGATCCTCACCCGAGCTGACCTTGACCCCGACGCCTTGTTCGGTGCGCCGGATCAGCTTCTCCTGGGCGATGCCTTCCGCGACCACCGTTGGCCCCGAGGCTATTTCACCGCGGCGCAGCCTGCCGGCGCCGAGCTTCGTGCCGTCGTGGGAGCTCGGATGAAGAGCGGACGCACCCGGGCGTATCTCTTGGCCGGGAGCGTCGGGCCCGATTTGTATGATGCCGAGGATGCGGCGTTGCTCGCCCGGGTGGCCGGACTGATCGCGCCCCAGGTGAGTCTCTTCGTTCTTGCGGCCGAGTCGTCCCGCCCTTCCGACGCCTCACCCGATGCAACCGCATCACTGCTGAGTGAGGCCGGAGAACTGCTCGCAGCCGGAACTGACCTGGCTCAGACTACCCGACAGCTGACGGATCTCGCCGGGCGCATTCTGCCTTTCGACCAGCTCCGCTTTGCCATTCGGCTCAGCGAGGGCGAGCGAGTCGTGTTGCTCGAGCCGGGCGAGACTCGGGCGCTGCCGGATCTCCCCTCGGTACCAGTGGCGGGGACAGCGCTCTCTCAGGTGCTCCACGGCGAGCTGGCCCATGCGTTCGCGGTGGTCCAGGGAGAGTCTCGGCTCATCGTGCCACTCCGTGTGGCCGGACGAGTCCACGGCGCCCTCGTCCTGACCGCCGCCCACCCCGCCATTCTTCGGGAGGCGCACGCCGACCCGGCCCGGCAGCTGGCGAACCTGATCGCGCCCCATCTCGAGCTGTTGCGCCGAGCGGCGCTGCTCCCACCACCATATCTCCCGGGGTGGAAGCGAACGCCCAAGCCCTAGTCGCAGAGTCCAGCGTTTCGAGCTGCGCCGCACGGCGAATGAGCTGGCCGGCAACAGCGGTCTGTCCTCATGACGAGCCCGCGCCGGCCTAGTGTTCGATGGCCACCAGGCACGAATCTGCCTGGCCAGTCGGCCTTCAGTGGACAATCTGGCACCTTCCTCGCTATGCTCAGGGCCATGAAAGCCGCTCTCGGCAGGCGCTTCCAGGCCATCCTCCTGCTTTCCCTTTTCGTGGGCGCAGGAATGGGAGCGCCCGCGCTGGACACGCTGCTGTACCACACCGGGTACCAGGCTCCAGCAGGCGGGGAAACGCACTTCGATCCGCCCGGTGGCTGCGGCGCCCACGCCGAGCACTGCGTACTGACGACGTGTTGCGCGTCGGGCGCAAAGTTCGCCGCAGTAGTCCTGGGATCACTGCGAATTGAGGCAGTCACTCAAACTCGCCCGTCCTCCCGCCCGGTTGCTCGCCCCAACTCGGCAAGTCAAACCTTCCTTCATCATTCGCGCGCTCCTCCCGCTTCAGCCTCCTGATCTACCGATCACCGGCCGCGTCGGCCGGGCCATAGCACCGACTCAGCTTCTGTCATTGGGACAGGGCTGATCTCCCATTCGTGCTGGAGGCAGAATGCTCGCCCTCGTTCTGGCGGCCGGGTTGGCCGTGCGCTCTATAGCTGGAATCCCACCGGCGGGCCTCACCGCGCCCGTGGCGCCGGTACCTGCCCGGGCCGAAGCCAGCGGTGATCTCAGCGGAACCATTCGAGACAGTACCAACGGACAACCACTGCCTGGGAGCGAGGTAATTGTCTTTCGCGCCGGGCGTGTCGTCGCGCGGGCCCAGACCGACGCCTTCGGCCGCTATCGAATCCACAATCTGCCGGACGGGGACTACGAGGTGGAGGTTCGGCTCCTCGGTTTCCGACCCGGGCGGCAGCCGGTGACCATTGGAGCCGGCAACGGAGAGACGGACCTATCAGTCGGGCTCGCGCCTTCGGTGGTGCAGCTCCAAGAGCTAGAAGCGACGGCGCCGGTGCCGGTCGCGGTAGATACCCGCACCGGAAACCAGGTCTTCAAACAGGACAAATATCACGGAGCCCCGACCCAGACCACCTCACAGATCGTGCAGCAATCGGTGGCCGGAGCCGCCCGAGCTCCGACGGGTGAGGTGCACATTCGAGGGCAGCATGCCGAATACACCTATTACATCGACGGCATTCCGGAACCGCCTGGCATCTCGGGAAGCCTGAATGAGCTGTTCGACCCCGACGTGGTCAACCAGATCACGTTTCAGACGGGTGGCTGGGACGCGGAATACGGCAACAAGAACGCGGCCATCGTCGACGTGAACACCCGGATTCCGGCCGGCGGGTTGCGGGCGGATGGCTCGGGTTACGGGGGTTCCTTCGGCAGCAACGGGCAGACCGTGGACGCCAGCCAGAACATCGGCAAGTTCGGCTGGTTCGTCTCCGGCACCCGCCAGGAGACCGACATGCGGCAGGAGCCGGTGGTCTTCGACACCGCGACTCACGACCCCATCAACTTTCACAACCACGGGACGGATGTCTTCGGCTTCGGGAAAGCCCAGTATCTACCTACACCGGCCGATGTGGTGAACCTGGACGTGAGCTGGTCGCGTACCCGGTTTGAAGTGCCCTTCGATTCCACCGGCGGGGCATTCAGTGACGACCACCAGCAGGATATCAACAGTTTCGTCAATCTCGGTTGGCGCCACCAGTTCCCCGGGAGCGGCACGTCATCCGGCTCGGATCTCTTCGTCGGTGCGTTCCACCGGCGGGGGAGTCTCACGTTCACGCCAGGTGAGAACGACGTGCCCTCATTTGTCTTTTTTCCAGACACGACCCCACTCAATCTCAGTGAGGATCGAAACTTCAACACCACCGGCCTCAAGGCCGACTACCAGTACCGGTTCTCGGAGCATTTGCAGTTCAAGGTCGGAGGTCTGGCGTCGTTCACCCGCGGGCACGAGGACTTCGAGACCCAGGATCAATCCGGCGCGCCGGGACCGGCCTCGAATTCCGACCTGAAGGGCAACGATGAGTGGGTCTATGCTCAGACGGTGGTTGCCCCCTCGGAGAAATGGGAGCTCCGCACCGGCGTGCGCTTTGACAATCATGAGGCGCCCTTCGCCGGGAGCCAGAACCAGGTCAGCCCCCGGGTCAAGCTCAGTTTCTTCCCCGATGCGCAGACCACACTCTGGGCCTACTACGGCCGTTTGTTCGTCCCGACCAACGTCGAGGATCTGAGGGCCATCACCAGTGTGGCGCAACAGGGAGTAGTGGCGCAGCCTACCTTGCCCGAACGCGACCACTTCTTCGAAGTCGGCCTTACTCACCGTTTCCCTCAGGGGATCGTGGCCAAACTCTCGGCCTACCATAAGCGGAGCTCGCCTGGTATCGACGACAACACCGTGCCGGGCTCGACCATCACTACTTCGGTCAACATCGCGACGGTCCGGATTACCGGCATCGAGACGGTGCTCGAAATTCGCCCACCTGGACGAGTCTCCGGCTATCTCAACCTGGCTCTGAACCACGCCTACGGCCTTGGCCCCATTACCGGAGGATTCTTTCCCGAAGACAATCCTTCCGGGTACTTCGACCTCGATCACGACCAGCGGGTCTCCGGAGTGGCTTCGGTGAACTACACCGACCGACGGATGTTTGCGACAGTAACCGGCCTCTACGGGAGCGGGCTCACCAATGGGGAGTCCCCTGACTCGACTTATGGACGAGGGCTCTTCGATTTTAATCGGGGAATCCACGTGGACCCGAACTTCATCCTGAATACGAGCGCGGGGTATCTGATCGACCTCGGCAATGGCGTGCTCCTCCGGCCCGAGATCTACGTGGATAACCTCTTCAACCATAAGTACCTGCTCAAAGGCGCCTTCTTCAGCGGAGCTTCAGTTGGCCGGCCGCGAACCGTTCAGGTGAGGCTCAATGTGGGGCTTTAGCCAGGCTAGTGCGCAAGTCAGCCCGGTCGACCACAGTCTCAAGTAGCAACGGGTGGGCCGGGCTTCCTGGATGTCTGATCAGCTCTGCTCTGCAGTGGTCAGCACCGGCTCGATCCGAACGCCCAGAATGCGGCGCAAGACGTATGCGAACACCAGGACGAATCCGAACATGCAGACGATCACGGGACCGGTTGGCAGGTCATAGTGAAACGAAACCCACAGGCCGCTGGCCGAGGCCACTGCGCCTGCCGCCCAGGAAATGAGGGCGAGCATCCCCTGACTCCGGGTGTACTGGAAGGCAATCGCCGCCGGCACCACCAGGAACGAGAACACCAGCAGCACGCCGGCGATGGGGACCGAAAACGTGATCACCATTCCGAACGAGAGATAGAACAAGAAGTCCCACCACTTGATCTTCCAGCCGGCGGCGAGCGCGGTGGACGGCTCGAAGGAGATGGTCAGGAACCGCCGCCGCAGGATCCAGTGGAAGAGGCCGATGACCAGGTAAATGCCCGCCAGTCGAATGATCGTCGGCCAAGTCACCCAGAGGAGGCTTCCGACCAGGATGTCCTTGATGGCCTCGCCGCCGCGAGGGGTGCGGTCGGCGACCAGGATCGCCGCTGCTGAGGCCATTACATAGACGATGCCGATGATGGCTTCTTGCGGCACCCGTCCCCGCTCATTGGTCCGCGTCAGGGCGAACAACGCGGCGCCCAGTGTTGCGAAGCCCAGCGCGTATACAAAGGCGGAGGTGGAGTCGGGGTGGTTGCCCGTCAGGATGGCGACCGTGGACCCCAATGCCGCCATCTGGGCTAACGAGAGGTCCACGAAGATCACCTCGCGGGCGATCACGTGGAGGCCGAGATACGAATGGATGGCCACGATCACCAGACAGGCCACCAGGGGTGGCAGAAACAGGCTCAGGTCCATCATGTAGCCCCAGTGTTGAAGGCGGCGGCGAGTCCGCTGATCCAGCTGCTCAGGAGATCAATATAGGTGTTGATCCCCGGCGCTCCCGCGGTGTTCTCCGCGACGATCACCGGCTTGGCCCCCGTTCGGTCGGCGACCAGACGGATCTGGTTGCGGTCGAAATAATTCGACGCGAAGAGCACGGGGATCTTCCGCTCCCGCATGAGGGCGATCACCTCCTGTACGTGGCCCGGCGTGGGCGGGATTCCCGGCTTGGCCTCGATGTAGGTGGCGCAGGTGACCTTGAACCGATTGCTGAAGTACGCCCATTCCTTGTGGTAACAGGCGATCTCCTTGCCCCGAAACGATTGGCCCTGCTTGAGCCAGCCGCCCAGACGATCGAGCAGGGGCTTGCCCTGATAACTCTTCTGGCCCAGGAAGTCGTACAGCTTATCGCTCTTGAGCAGGTCATAGGCCACCGGAGGCGTCAGAATGTCCACCAAATCCGGTCCCATGGTGGCCTCCAGCACCCGCTTCTCGAAATCCTGCTCCCGTCCCGCGAAGAAGGCTGCGTTGCCGGGCGAGATCCGCTGCAGTCCGGTCAGGATGTTCCGGGCGATGATGATCCCGTTCACCGGATCGGTGTGAATGTGGGGGTTGCCATCCTGGTGCAGATCGCCTTCGGAACGGCTCAGCGAGGTGGGGACCTCGAGCAGTTGAATGCCGGTGTACGCGGTGACGTACCCGGGGCCACCCTCGGAGACTTTGCGATTGCCGGCACGATCGAGCAACGGCGGGACCCAGAGCTCGAGATCGAGCCCCGTGGTTACGAACAGGTCGGCATCGCGTAACACTGCGACAAAGCTGGGCTTGGGTTGGACGAAGTGGGGATCCTCATCACCCTGGGCGATCGAGGTGACCGTCGCCCGATCGCCCGCGATCTCTCTGGCGATGGCGCCGTAGGTAGTCAGGCTGGTGACGATTCGGAGCGGCGCGACCGACTTAGTGGCCGGTCCAGGGGCAGGCCCGACGGCGGCTGCAGGCGGGGCGAGGAGTACGGAAGCAAGAAGCAGGCAGGGCCAGGTCATTCTGAGTCTCATGGTCAGTAGGTCTCGTGTTTGTGCGGACCCATGGCCCACACCGCCTGGATCGAAAGCGTGTTTTCGGTTCCCTCGAGGTCGCGATCCCGATGCTCCCCCTCGAGGCGCAGGAAGACGAACTCACTCTCCCACCAGGTAATGGAAGGCGTGATCCGCCACTCCTTATCGTTGAATCCGCGGGGTGCGTCGACGTAATCGTAGCGGGTGCCGAGCACCCAACGTCGGCTCAGCCGCGCGTTCAGGTCCACAAATGTGCCGTACCGATTGGTGGTAGTGTCCAGCTCGGTCGCGTGCAGGCGATAGCCCTCCACCCGGAGGGTGAGCTCGCGGCGGGTGCCGGCCTCAGGAGGGCGATAGGTGACCCGAAAGTCTAGGCCGAGCAGCCGGCTGCGCAGGTCTACATCATCATTGTTGCCGCCGGTGCCGGTGAAGCCCAGTTGAGCGTAGGTGCTTCGATTGAGCTGCCAGAAATTCTGCAGCCGGAACAGCAGGGTTGGTTGATGCCCACCCGCGTACAGTGGGTCGCTCTCCGCCGTGGTTCCCTGCAGCCAGACTTCGTGGGTTCCGCCCGCCAGCGAGATCGGCAAGGCGGTATACAGCGACAAGCCGATTCCGCTCAATCCTTCGGTCCCAAGAAACCGCTGGTAGACGAGGGGATACTCGGTTTCAGGGAGCGCGTGCAGGTGCCAGCGGTTCAGGTCCCCGAGCTGCTGGCGGAACTTGCCGACATCCAGCCGGAGCCGTCCCGGCAGGCCGGTCCAGTAGATGTAGCCCTCTTCCACCCCTACCTCTTCCTGCTCGAAAGTCAGAAAGATCTTGGTGTAGGAGTAAGGGTCGAGCGCCGATTGGAAAGCGAACTCGAACTCGCGAGCAACCCCGTTGTCCTCCTGACGCCCCTCCCGCGCGACCAATCGAATGTCGCCGGTGGCGCTGATCTCGGGATTGAGGGCCGACGCGTTGCGTTGCCTGCCGATGAACTCGGTCTTGGGCGGGGGCGCAGTGGTGTCGCGGGGAGCCGCGGGGGTCGGAGCCCCGCCACCCGCCGCCGCGGCCGCCGCGGCGCGGAGAGCAGCCAGATCTCCCGAGGTGTCTGCCGGCTGGGCGGGGGCCGCGGGGGCGGCGGGGGCCGCCTGGCAACGGGACCGGCGCACCTCCTCTACCCGGCGGCTCAGGCTGTCCGCCGCGGCGATCAGGCTGTCGGTCTGGGGAACACCGGTGCGGGCCGGGAGGGCGATGGGAGCCCCGCCCGGGCAACCTCCGGCCGCCAGAGAGTCGACTCGCGACGAGATGGCTTTCAGTGCTCGAGCGAGCGAATCTCGAGCTGCCCCCTGTGGGACCTGAGCTCTGGAAACCACTGGCATACCCAGCGCCAAGGCGACCAGGAGTATGAGCCTGCGAACACGTACGGACATGCTGCTCTCCGTTGCATGAGGAGCTCACGCCGGACGGCGTGGCAAATCAGGCGAAGGAGAGCGTCGGCGGGGCTCGAGAGCTGACGGGACGGTGGGAGACAACATGCAGGATCTGCTCGTCAGGGGTGAGCACGATCCGGCAAACACGGGCAGAGATCTCCGGGAGAATGGCAGGCGCGTGGCCGACGCAGGGGGGGAACAGCGCGGCCTGGCAGAAGGCGCAGGTGGCTTCGTCGTGGACTGGCGGTGGCAGAGACTCACGAGGGGAGCTGATCGAAACCAGATCGGACCCGGGCGCTGCCGTCGCTAATGGCGGCGCGAAGGACTCGACGCGTAGCGGCCCGCTCGCGAACGAACAGACCAGGACCAGCAGGCCGACCAGCCGGACGAGGCGCATCGGCTGAAGCTTAGTCGCTAGCCGGGCCGATTCAAGGCGCTCGGCTGGCAGCGGTTACTCCACCCGCCGGACGAGGACGTAGAAGTTGTCATCCACCCGGAACTCCTCCGGGTGAGCGAGAGTCGCCGTTTGCCACGTTTCCCTGGGCCTAAGCCGGGTCCAGCGGCCAGTTTGGAGGGCTACCCGCAGAGGCATGTCGAAGCCCGGCACCACTTGACCCCACCGGTAACTGAGAGTCGAGTCTCGAATGCGGTACTCGAAGACCGGGATCTGGGTGGTCGTCAGGTACTGGGTGAAGACCTTGCTCAGATCGACTCCAGAATGAGCACTGATATAGGCCTGGATCTGCTGCCCAGTGACGATCTGATGCTGAAAGGTGGCGTTGAGCCCGCGCAAGACGCCCCGCCAGATACTGTCGTTTCCGATGATCTGGCGGATCGTGTGCAGCATGTTTCCGCCCTTGTAGTACATGTCGCCGGAGCCTTCGGTGTTCACCCCGTAGGGTCCGATGATGGGTCGGTCGTTCTTCACGTTCTTCCGCGTGCCGATGACGTAAGCGGCCCCCGCAGCCGGACCGTACTGACACTCGGTGAAGAGATTCTCGGCGTAATTGGCGAAGCTCTCGTGGACCCACATGTCCGCGATGTCGGCCGCGGTAATGCTATTCCCGAACCATTCGTGAGCACTCTCGTGGATTACGATGAAGTCCCAGGTGAGCCCCCATCCGGTGCCCGAGAGATCGGTGCCCTTGTAGCCGTTCTCGTACCCATTGCCGTAGGCAACGGCGCTCTGATGCTCCATCCCCAGAAAAGGGGTCTCGACCAACTGGTAGCCGTCGCGGTACCAGGGGTAGGGACCGAACCACCGTTCATAGCAGGCGAGCATTGGCTGCACCTGACTGAACTGGGTTAATGCGGCTTCCTGGTGGCTCTGAAGTGGCCAGAACTCCAGCGTGAGGCGTCCGGCTTCGCCGGCATAGGAACGGTTGATCTGGGCGTATCGACCCACGTTCACCGCGATGTCGTAATTGTTGATGGGACTGGTGACGAACCACTCGTATGACGTCCGACCCTGGCCCGCGGGTGCAACCCCGCGGAGTCGGCCGTTGGACACCGCCTGCAGCGAATCCGGAACCGTAAGCACCACGCGTTGGCTGTCGGGCTCGTCCGCCTGAGTGTCTTTGGTGGGCCACCAGACGCTCGCACCGGTGCCCTGGCATGCCGTCGCGATCCAGGGATGACCGTCTTGGTCTCGGGCCCAAACCACCCCTCCGTCCCAGGGCGCTTTCTGCGCCACGTGGGGCTTGCCGCTATAGTACGCAGTCACTCGCCCTGTGGTACCGCGCTTCTGGCTCGCGACCAGCTTTACGAAGAAGGCATTTCCGTCCCGACGAAAGCCTAGCCGCCGGCCCTCCTGCACCACGCTGTCGAGCTGGAGTGGCTGCTGCAAGTCGATCTGCATCTCTCGGGCTGGCCCGACAACCTGATAGGTGATGGCGTTCCAGCCCCGAAAGGTGCTGTCGGCGGGGTCGATGGTGACGTGAAGGTCATAGAACGTCACGTCCCACCAGACCCGCTGGGGCGTGAGCGAGCCGCGCAGGGTGTCGGCGTGGGTGAAGGTTGGATTCTGGGCGCTCGCGCTCCACCAGGGGGCCAGCGCTAGCATGAGGGGGAAAAGCAGCTGGCGAGCCATGGTAGCCACTACGGCGAGAGCCGGCTAGAGTTTTCAGGCGCCGAGGACGGGTGGAACTACGCGGAGGATACATTGCCAGGACAGCAGCCTCAACAACGGATGATGGCGCCATGCTCGCGATGACGGTTGCCGTACACGACTGGCTCGTGTGGAACGTGAACCCCGTGCTGGTTCAACTGGGACCGCTCGGCATCCGCTGGTATGGGGTCCTGTTCGCGGCCGGCTTACTGGCGGCGTACGAGGCAGGCTGGCGCATCTTCCAGCGCGACGGCATGCCCCGGGCCGAAGTCGATCGGCTCTTCGGCTACGTGACCATTGGGACCATAGTAGGCGCGAGGCTCGGCCATACCCTGCTCTACGAGCCGGGTTTCTACCTCACTCATCCCCTCAACATCCTGTACGTCTGGCGCGGCGGGCTCGCGAGTCATGGCGGGGCCGTGGGCATCATCCTGGCGGTCTGGTGGTTTGCCCGGCGAACCGGCCGGCCGATGCTGTGGCTGCTCGATCGTGTCAGCCTGGTAGCCCCGATCGCGGCAGCCTCCATTCGGCTGGGCAACCTGTTCAATTCGGAGATCGTGGGAAAGCCTTCAGAGGTACCCTGGGCGTTCATCTTCGAGCGGGTGGATCAGCGGCCCCGTCACCCGGCCCAGCTTTACGAGGCGCTCGGTTACGTAGTAATCGGGCTCATCCTATGGCTAGCGTACCGGCGTTCTTCCCTTCCCCTACAGAACGGCCGACTCTTCGGCGCCACTCTGGTACTGATCTTCAGCTTCCGCTTCGCGATCGAGTTCTTGAAGGAGCCGCAAGTCGCCGCGGAGGCCGGTATGCTCTTCGATTTGGGTCAGCTGCTCAGCGTGCCGTTGGTAGTGGTGGGCGCCATCCTGATGTTATTGCCGCGCCGCACGGTCACGGAGCCTCAGCCGCCTCACTAGTGGGAGGGCGCCGGAGCGGCCCGCTGGACGGCAGAATGAACCAGAAGCTCGAGCCCCGGCCGGGGATGGAGTCCGCGCCGATGGTCCCCCCGTGCATTTCCACGAACTGCTTACAGAGCGCCAGCCCCAGCCCGCTTCCCTGCGCTTGCCGGCTGGTCGAGCTGTCCACCTGACTGAATTCCTGGAATAGCTTGAGCTTGTCTTCCGGCGCGATGCCGATCCCGGTATCCACTACCGAAACCCACACGACATCCTGAGTCACCATGCGGCGCTCATCGCCGGCGCGGTCCGCGGGCATCGGTAGGGGTGCGCGGGTCTGCATGGCGGAAAGGGTGATCCGCCCCTCCTCCGGGGTGAACTTGGAGGCGTTGGAGAGGAGATTGAACAGCACCTGCCGGACCCGGACGCCGTCGGCCACCACCGTGAGGGCACCGTCCTCCAGGTGAAGAGCACACTCTTGCCGTTTGCCACTCCGCAGGCTGGCGGTGTCCGCGACCGCACCCACGATCGCCTCGCGCAAGTCGGTCTTCGCCAGGGTGAGCGACATCCGTCCCGCCTCGATCTTGGAGAGGTCGAGGACGCTGTTGATGAGCCCGAGAAGGTGGCGACCGTTCCGAAGGACCGCCTCGAGGAAATCGCGCTGCTGCCGGTTGATCTCGCCCGATCCGCCCGCAAGAATCAGATCGGAGAACCCGATGATCGCGTTCAGCGGAGTCCGCAGCTCGTGCGACATGTTGGCCAGGAATTCACTCTTGAGCTGAGTGGCTCGCTGCAGCTCGGTATTCTTGGCGGCGAGGGCCCGCTCGTTCCGGCGACTTTCCTGGAGCACCGTGGCCCGATCAAGGCCGACCACCACCTGGTCGCCCAGAATCTGGAGTAATTGGAGATCGTGCTCGCTGAAGGGACGCCCGTCGAGCCGATTGTGCGCGCTCACCGTGCCGATCACGACGCCGGCGGAGCGGAGCGGCACCACCGCGACGGTGCGAAGGGCGATGGTGACATCCCGCGGCTTGTAGCTCCGGGGGTCGGCATCCATGTCGTCCGAGACCAGAGCGGTCCCATGGGTTACGACCCACCCCAGAAGGGACTCGTCGACCGGGACCAGCCTACCCGCCATCACCTCGAGAGGCCCCGTCGCCGCGGCGATCCTCAGGAAGCGACCTTCTTCTACTACAAGGGTGACTCCCCCACTCTCAGCCTCCAACAAGTCGGCCGCGGCATGGGCTACCTCGTTCACCAGGCCGGGAAGCTCAGTCCCTGCAAGCATGGTCGCCGCGAGGTGGCGGAGCCGCTCGAGCTCGCGGTTGCGGGTGGCGGCCGAACTCAGGGCCTGACGCAGGGCCTCGCTTCGCGCCCCGGCGAGATCGTCGCCCCGGCGCAGGGCGGCCAAGGTGAGGAGCGTCGTGACCAGCGGGAGGGCCAGCCCGAGCCAGTGTCCCTGAAACGCGAAGTAGATGCCGAACCATCCCACGACCACCGCCACGCCGGCCAGGACCCGGGGTACATACAGCCGGCTCCAGTTAGTGGTGGGGATTCGAGGGAGGCTCCGGGAGCCCATTAGCCCGATTCCTCGGCGAGCAGCTCGTGAAACACGGTTTGTCCGGTAGACAGCATTCGCCGGAGGTAGGGGCGGCAAAGACCACAGCTCGCGCCGCACCCGGTCTCGCGCATGAGCTCGGGCAATCCCCATCCGGCCGCTCGGGCGAGGGGAAGCAGCTGCTCGAATGAGGTCCGACGGCAGATGCACATCGTCACCAGGACGCCAGCCATTCAGGTGGACTTTCAGCTACGGGTTCGTGGGCCGGATGTCCAACTCGCTCACCAACGCCCGGTCGGGCAGGCGGAGGGCATGGAGGATAGTATCGGCAACATCCTCCGGTCGCAGAATACGCCGGGGGTCGCTACGAAGCAGGGGCTGGTCCTGCAGCATCCCGGTATCGACTGAGCCGGGGCAGATTGTGATCACCCGAACGTTGTCTTTCCGGACCTCCAGCATCAGCGACCGGCTGAATCCCAGCACCGCGTGCTTGGAGGCGGCATACGCCGTCCCCCCCACGAAGCCGTTGCGGCCAGCGAGGCTGGCAACGTTAACAATGGCGCCCTCCCGCTTCTGCCGCATGGAGGGGAGCACGGCCCGGGTGACCACGAAGAGGCTCCGAAGGTTGGTGGCCATGGTGACATCCCAGTCCTCCAGAGTCAGCTCTTCGAAGTGCCGGGCGATCAGGACTCCGGCGTTGTTGACCAGAATCCCGATTTCTCCCAGCTCGCCGGTAATCTGATTCAGGGCATCGCCCACCTGTTCCGGGTCGGCCACATCCGCGGGCGCCCCAGCCGCTCGGATCCCCTCGGCGCCCAACTCCGCCAGGAGCGTCTGGACCTTGGCCGCGGTTCTGGCGCAGATCCCGACCCGGTAGCCGGCTCGTCCCAAGGCGAAGGCGGTCGCGCGACCGATTCCCTGGGTGGCTCCGGTGACGAGGGCGGTGGTAGGCATGGCCCAAAATCTACACCACAGTGAGAAGTGAGAAG
>Ga0070696_100001991_pt1 | contig 13420 bp, 13 predicted proteins | sample KBSK1253metaG_FD_65474 | JGI IMG/M metagenome (GOLD analysis project Ga0070696, IMG submission 65474) | Corn, switchgrass and miscanthus rhizosphere microbial communities from Kellogg Biological Station, Michigan, USA - KBS K1-25-3 metaG | ecosystem: Host-associated > Plants > Roots >... | reverse complement strand
TCATCACCCGCGTTCAAGTCCCCGAGCATCCGGGTGCTGCCATCGGCCATTAGAATCCCAGTCTCGCCATCCGCACAATAACTGCATCCATGCTCGCATCCTCTGTAAGGATTGATCGATTGATTGAATGGAATGTCCGGAGAGTCGTTTCGGGAAATGATGCTGCGGGCAACCTCGGCACGCACCTGGGTGGCCGGCGCGCGGATTTCTTCCTCGCGCCACCAGCCGTCGTCCACGGATTCGACGCGCCGCGATTCGAAGCGGCCTTCCCGATTGTCCGAAGTCCCTCGGCCCTTTATGGGTGGTTGCATGATCATGACTGTACGTATATACAGTCAAAATATCAATTGCCACTGCCGGCCAGCGCCGACCGCCGGGCTCACTATATCTCCGCCTCCTCCGCCTCACACCCATGATCGCAGCGGCCGCGCTCGATTTGCAGCGTGGCGTGATGGATATGGAACCGCTGCTTGAGATTCGGGGTCAGCGTATCCAGCAAAGCGTCTTCCGCGCCCCGATCGGGCACCACCAGATGGGCGGTCAGGGCGACGCTGGTGGTGCTGAGCGCCCAAATGTGCAGATCGTGCACGTCGGTCACGCCGCTCTGGCCGGCCAGGAAGGACATCACGGCCGAGGAATTGACGCTGGCGGGCACCCCGTCGAGCGATAGATGCAGTGAATCGCGCAGCAACCCCCAGGTGGTCACCAAAATCACGGCGACGATGACGAGACTCACGATCGGGTCCAACCGGCTCCAGCCGGTGGCCAAGATCACTGCGCCCGACAGCACGACCCCCGCTGATACGGCGGCATCGCTCAACATGTGGATGTAGGCGCTGCGCCGGTTCAGATCGCCATGGCTGCCGGCATACAGCAACCAGGCGCTCACGCCATTGAGCACAATGCCGGCCGCCGCGACCCACATCACGGTCGCCCCCATTACCGGGGGAGGCGTGGCAAGACGGCCCACGGCCTCCCAGGCGATGGCGCCGCACGCCAACAGCAACAACACGGCATTTGCCAGCGCCGCCAGCACGGAAGATCGGCCCAGCCCGTAAGTGAACCGGGCCCCCGGGGGACGGCTCCCTAAATACATCGCGGTCCAAGCGCAGAGCAGCCCCAGCACATCGCTCAAGTTGTGGCCTGCATCGGCAATCAAGGCCACTGAGTTCGCGAGGAATCCAAACCCGCCCTCGACGACCACAAAAATCATGTTCAATGCAACCGCGATGCCCATCCGGGTATTGATTCCCTGGGCCGTCATGCCATGCGCGTGGCCATGCGAATGCGCGTGACCATGGGAATCCGCGTGACCATGCCCGCTATCGCTGCGATCCTGCGCGTGCTCGCCCGCATGCTCATGGTCGTGCCCGTGGTCGTGCTCCGGGGAGCGCCCGGGCGGGTGCGCGCTATGATCGTGACGTTCCATTCGACCTATGTTCCTTCGGCTGGTCGCATATCAAGGCCGCTGTGCGCCGGCGCCGGTCACAACCCGAGGTCGGCCAACGACGGGTGGTTATCGGGACGAGGTCCCAAGGGCCAGTGATAATGGCGCTCGCTGTCCTTGATCGGCACGTCGTTGATGCTGGCCATGCGCCGCCGCATCAGGCCGTGTTCGTCGAACTCCCAGTTTTCATTTCCATAGCTGCGAAACCAATGACCGCTGTCGTCGTGCCACTCGTAGGCAAATCGCACCGCAATTCGATTCTCGTGACAGGCCCACATCTCCTTGAGCAGACGATAATCGAGTTCGCGCGACCACTTGCGCGCGAGAAACGCCTGTATGGCTTCGCGTCCCTGAATGAATTCGGCGCGGTTGCGCCAGACGCTGTCCGTCGTATAGCCCATGGAAACTCGAACGGGGTCGCGCATGTTCCAAGCATCTTCAGCCATGCGCACCTTTTTCGTGGCGGATTCCAACGTAAAAGGCGGAAGCGGCGGTTTGTCCATAGGTTTGTCCATAGGTTCCTCACGGTCATGTTGCGCCCGTTCGCCTCGCAGGTTCCGGGCACAAGCGGTTAAATTAGATATCGAGGCCCGCTACTATGGTAGTTATTGAGCCGGATGGGTGGCAAATTTGGCCCTGACACAGGATTTGGCATCCCGTCGCGAACGGCTCGCCTAACGAATCGGTGGGATGATCAGCTGCGGCGCCCGGCACGCGGCCCGCAGGGCATCGGCGGAACACGCACGCGGCGCCAGATCGCGATCCAGGCAGACGCGCACTTCGCGCAGCCGCGGCGCGCCCTGCCCGGTGCAGGTCACGACCACCGACTTCGCCGGCAGCCGGGGATTGGCATGAAAAAATGACTCCGTGATGTCGGCGGGCGACCGCAGGACCGCCCGTGTGGGATTCGACAGTGTCCCTGGAATAGCGACGCTCCCGTAAGCACGGCGCACCAGCGCGAAGTACTCAGCTGCCCCTAAGCCGCTGCAGGTGCCGTGCGCCGACCACTCGTGGTACACGAGACCGCGCGCCGGCATCAAATCCAAGATGCCCCGCACCACATCCTCCGGCACGCCGGTGTGCACATCGCAATTTTCCGGCCACCCCCGTTCATCAGCTGGATCAGCCTGCGGCCAGAGCCCATGAACGATGAATCCATGGCGCCGCGGGCCGCTGCACTCGGCAGCGCGCGGCGAACTCGAGCAATATGCCGGCGACCAGGACAGGGACAACAAATAGTAGGCGAAGTCGCCGGGCGCGCCGCCGCCCGAGTGGCTGCGATGGCGCGCCCACGTGCTGCCGGCGGCGCATAGGAACATGAGCGCAAGCACTGCAAGGGACTTGACGAGGCGCATCAGGCGCCCGGCACGCTTCGGGGCAGAATGGGCACCGGCTTCATCGGGTGACGTTAACGTCCTGTCCGAGTGATGCCGCCCCGCAATCCCTGCAGCGCAAGTTCGGCGATCGCGATGTCCTGAACCGCCACACCGGTCAGATCCGCGATGCTGATGTCCTGCTCGCTCGACCGGCCGAGCGCCCGGTCCTCGATTACCCGGCCGAGTTCCACCAGATCCCGCAATTCGATCAATCCTCGTTCCAGCGCGAAGGCGGAGTCGCCGTACTTGGAACATTGACCCAGGCTGTCGACGACGCGAACTTTTGCGCGCGCGAATAGTTGCGGCTCCAGCTCCTGCTTGCCCCCGCCATCCGCGCCCAACGCGGTGATGTGAGTGCCCGGCTTCACATCGGTGGCGCCGAGCAGCCATGCCTTGGACGCCGTGGTCGTGACGATCAACCGCGCGCTCGCCGCCACTGCCGCCGGCGAGGAAACAACTTCGATGTCATAACCTTCGACTTTCAATGCGCGCGCGCGCTCCGGCGCGCGCGCCCAAAGCTTCACGCGGCGGCAGGAGGTGACTTCGCGCAAGTACTCGAGCTGCAGCCGGGCCTGCAAGCCGGCGCCGATGATGCCGATGCAGTCGACATGCGCCGGAGCCAGGTACTTGGCCGCGACGGCTCCGGCCGCCGCAGTGCGCGCGTCGGTCAGGTATCCCTCGTCCTGAAAAATGGTCTCGAGCACTCCCGTCTCGCTGCTGAACACCAACACCACGCCGCTGCTGGATGCGAGGCCGCGCTCCGGATTCTTCCAGAAGCCGGTTGCGATTTTGACGGTGAACGTCGACCCGCCCTTGATATAGCCATACTTGATGTGGCAATCGCCCGGCGGATTCTCGAAATCCAGCTGTCCCACCGGAGGCACGACGGCCTCCCCGTTCGAGTACGCCACGAAGGCGCGTTCCATGGCTGCAATCACCTGCCGGGGCTCGATGACCTGCTCGATTTGCGCGCGGCTATACACGGTGGCCATGGACGAACCTCAAGCCGGCAGGTGGCGATTCACGAGCGCGGCCATGCGGTCCAGCGCAGCGTGGAACAGATCCAGACCCAGATCCGGCAGATCGACGTAAGTGGCGTCGGCTTTGAGCAGTGGCTTCACCCGCGTCGTTTGCTCGATGATGTCATCGTGCGGCGCAAACACCGTCAACGGCGCCTTCAGAGTCTTGAGTTTCTTCTCGATGGCGTAGCCGCACGCGGCGCGAAAGGCGGCGCCGGGATTCGCCGCGAGCACATGCTCGATGAACCGGCTATGCACGTCGCCCAAGTCGTAGGGCGGTTGACGGTAGGCGAAGCCGCCGCGCCATGCGCCGAGGACGTGGCCGCCCTCGGTCGCCGGCCGGAGCGGCTGCTCGCTGTATTTTTCCATCTGACGTTGCTGTTCTTCGGCCGTGAACAGCGGCATGCCCACGGCCGCCACTCGCCGTACCTGGGAACCGAGCTGGTGCGCGATCTCGATCGCCTCGATGGAACCGGTGTGAACGCCCAATAGGTCGACGGTGCCCCGCAGCCCAGCGGCTTTGAGCGCGTCCGCCGTACTCTGGGCATACTGCTCCAGGGATAAAGCCCACGGCGGCGCGTCGGAAAATCCATAGCCCAATCGATCCGGCGCATAGGTCGGCCGTTCCAACCGCTCCTGCAGCCGCTCCCACATGGCGCCGGATCGCGGCGACATGTGCAGCAGCACCAGCGGCACCCCTTTGCCGCCGTTGCTGCGCAAGTGCAATTGACCGAAGCGAGTCGGATAAATTCGTCGTGTCATCTAATGAGCATCCAAAAAACTCTCGATCAACGGCGCCGCCAAATCCGGCCTCTCGATGTGCAGCATGTGTCCGGCGCCGGCAACCCGGGCAATTTCAATGCCGGGGCATGTCGCGCGAAATGCCGCCTCCGTGCCGTCGATGCCCAGCTTTCCCAAGTGCTCCGAATCCTCGCCCAGTATCATCAGCAGCGGCGCACGCATCGCGCGCCAACAAGCCTCGGCGTCTTCTCGCTTGTACAGAACCGGATTCACCCAGTGATGGCGCGGGTCGCCCGCGAGCCGGACCCGACCGCCGGCATCGAGTGTACCCCAGGCCGCAGCCACAAATGCGGCCCGCGCCGCCGAGATTCGCGGGTAGCGGAAGCGGATGACGTCTGCCAGTTGCGCGAACGAGTCGTAGTCCTTGCGTGCGGCTACGGTCTTGAGCTGATCCAACCACTTGGCAATTCGCGCCGGCGCCTGTTCGGGTGAGGTCCGCGGCAGCCCGAATCCTTCGATATTGACGACGCTGCGCACTCGATCCGGTCGCACGCCCGCGTACAGACTGGCGATGTTGCCGCCCATGCTGTGCCCGAGTAGCCGTGCGGGCACGCCCGGTGAAAGCTGATCCAGCAGCGCATCGAGGTCCGCCAGGTAGTCGGGGAACCAGTAACCTTCCCGTGACCAGTCGCTGCGTCCGAACCCGCGCCAATCGAGCGCGACCAGGGGCCGGTCCCGCCTGAACGCGTCCACCATGAATTGAAAGGTGCCGCCGGTGTCGAGCCAGCCATGGAGGAGGAACACCGGCAACGCAGCAGCCGAAGGCTCCGGTCCCCAACGCCACAGGTGAAGATCGAGTCCGCGCACTCGCAGAGTCTCGTGCCGCGGCGCACGCAGCGCCTGGTACGCCGTCACGACGTCCAATCAGTGCAAGTTCGTGCCGATCAGTGCGCCTACTACGCCGCCGATGAGGCCGCCGACCGCGGCGGCCGCGGCGACCACCGCGTTTTTCTGCGGGGGTTTGTCGACTCCGCCATCGGGTGTTACTTTGCCGCCGGAACCGGTGCCGGTTCCTGTCCCCGTACCTGCACCTGCACCTGTACCTGTACCTGTTCCGGGCCCCGGGCTAGGGGCCGGCTTGTTGGGATCGTGTCCGTTTGGCATGTGAGTCCAACTCCTGGTTTTGCCGATAGGGCGGTACTTTCATACACGCAAGCGATACTACGCCGCAAGAGCCGTGGGCGTTTGCCGCGAAGCCGCGCCGGGGCGCATGCTTTGATTCGTGGAAGCAGACCGCATAGGGCCGTATCGCATCCTGCGCACCCTGGGTGCCGGCGGCATGGGAGAGGTTTACCTTGCCGAGCGGGCGGACGCCGAGTTCGAGCAGCAGGTGGCCATCAAAGTGGTGCACGGCGGCACCCTCGCGCGGGGCGTCCATTCGCGGCTCAAGATGGAGCGCCAAATCCTTGCTCAGCTCGATCACCCCAACATTGCGCATCTGTTGGACGGCGGTTCCCTGCCGGACGGAACCGCCTACATCGTCATGGAGTATGTCGATGGCACCCCCATCGACGTCTACTGCGACTCGCACCGTCTCGACGTAGCGTCCCGACTCAAGCTGTTTCAGACGGTTTGCGCGGCGGTGCATTACGCCCACCAAAACCTCATCGTGCACCGCGATCTCAAACCCTCGAATATCCTGGTGACGGCGGCCGGTGTGCCCAAATTGCTCGATTTCGGTATCGCAAAATTGCTGGACGAGCGCCAAGCCGCGCAGCACACGATCGCCGTCACCCATACCGGCATCCGCATCATGACTCCGGACCACGCGAGCCCCGAGCAGGTTCGAGGACTGGTGATCACCACCTCGAGCGACGTGTACGTCTTGGGCGTGCTGTTGTACAAATTGTTGACCGGGACAGGGCCTTTCATCATCGCGTCAATGCGGCTCACGGATATCGAGCGCGCCATATGCGAGAAGGATCCGCTGCCGCCCAGTCACGTGGTCAAAAAGAGCGGGTCCGAAGAAACCCGCAACATCATCGATGCCCGTAACACCAGTGCCGGCCGGCTGCGGCGGGTCCTCAAGGGTGATTTGGACAACATCGTGCTCATGGCCATGCGCAAGGAGCCCGAGCGCCGCTACAGCTCCTCGCAACAGTTGGCCAGCGACATTCAACGCCATCTCGACGGCAAACCCGTCATGGCGCGGCGCGACACGATGTCGTATCGCACCGTCAAGTTCGTCAGGCGCCATTGGTTGCCGGTGGCAGCCGGCGCCGGCGTGATCTTCTTGGTCGTGGCGTTCGCCACGACGACGTATCTGCAGTCGGTGCGTATCGCCGCCGAACGCGATCACGTCGCCCAGCAACGCGAGCTTGCCGAGCGTGAGCGTGTTCGCGCCGAGGAGGTATCGAGCTTTCTCGTGAATCTGTTCAAACTGTCGGATCCCGAGGAGAACCGCGGCAACCAGGTCACCGCCCGTGAACTGCTGGACGTGGGCGCAAAGCGTCTGCGCGCGGCGCTTCAGGATCAACCGGCCACCAAATCCGCATTGTTGGCGACCGTCGGCGCCGTCTATGACAGTCTCGGGCAGTACAAGGACGCGCTGCCTCTGTTGAATGAATCATTGACGCTGCAGCCGCAGAGCCACGACAAATCACGGATCGATACGTTGCTGGAACTGGGCCAGGCGCATATGGGCGCCGGCGATCTTTCCGGTGCCGAAGCACCCCTGCAGAATGCCCTGCATCTCGCGCAGAGCAATTTCGGCGCAAGCAGCCTGGAATCGGGTCACGCGCTCTGGGCTCTGGGCATGCTCCGACATCAACAGGGCCAATTCGACGAGGCCAAGGAGCTGTACATCCGCAGTCTCGGCATTTTGGAAACGAGCCGGGCTCCCGAGACCGACGTGGCCACCGTGCTCGACGACTTGGCGAAGGTTTACGCGCGCGAGCAGCAATGGACGCTCGCCAAACAGACTTATGAACGGGCACTTGCGATCGATCGGCGCGTTCTCGGCGACGATCACCCGCGCGTCGCCATGCGTCTGAATAATCTGGCCATCGTTGCGCAAAATATCGGCGACTTCAAACAGGCCGAGGCTTTGTACCGGGATGCGATACACCGCCTGGAAGCCGCCTTCGGCAAGCAACACCCGCAGACTGCAGGCGCGGTGGGTAATTACGGCTTGCTGCTGCTGAACGAGGGTCGCTTGAGCGAAGCGGAGCCCCTGCTGCGAAGCGCCCTCGAAGTCAACCTCAAGCTCTATGGTCCCGACAACTACAACGTTGGCTACGCCCGCGTGAGTTTGGCGATGCTGCTGCACGCCAAGGGAGATTTGAGTGCGGCGGAAAGCGAATTCCGCCAGGCGCTCGCCATATACGACAAGACGCTGCCCGCCAACCATCAATGGCGCGCCTCGGCGCTGATGTATCTCGCGCGCCTGCTGGTGGATCGCGGCAAACCCGGGGAGGCGCTTGCCATGAGCAGCCAGTCCCTGAAGATTTGGACCGCCACGTCCCCGGCCTCGAGCCCATCCACCGCGCAGGCACACGCCATTCACGCCTACGCCCTCGCGCATCTGGGACGCTCGCGCGAGTCCCTCGAAGAGTTGACCGCTGCGGTGAAAGTGTTGCTGAAGGCGCGCGGACCCGACGATCCTACCGTGCGCCGCGCGCAGAACTGGCTGAAGAACATGCGTCCGGTGCCAGCGGAGACCGCGAGCGCCGCGAGTCCCGCAGGCGCCGCGAGTCCCGCGCAATAGCCTCCGGGTCCGGATTCGCCGGCCCGGCGTCAACCGCCCAGAAAAATTTTATAGCCGGGATTGTCCGTCTCTTCCGTGAACGCGTATTGCAGATCATTGAGATGCAGCAGGAAGTCGGCGCGCGTGGCCGGCGGAACCTGAATGCCGGCGAGAACGCGGCCGTAGTCGGACCCATGATTGCGGTAGTGGAACAGGCTGATGTTCCAGCCCGAGCCGATGGCCTGCAGAAATCGCAGCAACGCGCCCGGACGTTCGGGAAATTCGAATCGATACATCCGCTCGTCGGCGAGTCCACGCGCCTGGCCGCCCACCATGTAGCGCACGTGCAGCTTGGCCATTTCATTGTCCGTCATGTCGCGAACCGCAAATCCCGCGGCGGCGATGGTGCTCATGAGTGCTTCGCGCTCGGATCGGCCCTGAGTTAGCGCAAGGCCTACGAATATTTGCGCGGCGCGCAAGTCGCCGTAGCGGTAATTGAACTCCGTGACGCTGCGCCTGCCCAGCAGCTCGCAAAATCGCAGGAATGAACCGGGCTCCTCGGGGATTTCCACCGCGAACAGCGCCTCGCGCTGCGCGCCGATGTCGGCGCGCTCGACCACATATCTCAGCCGGTCGAAATTCATGTTGGCGCCGCTGCTGATCGCGATGAACGTGCGTTCCGCGCAATTCTCGCGGGCCACGTATTTCTTGATCCCGGCCACCGCCAGAGCGCCCGCCGCCTCGGCAATGGAGCGCGTATCCTCGAAAATATCCTGGATGGCGGCGCAGGTCTGATCCGTGTTCACCAAGACGACCTCATCCACGTATTGCCGGGCCAGACGAAAAGTTTCCTCGCCCACGCGCCGCACCGCGACGCCTTCGGCGAACATGCCGACGCGATCCAGTGCGACTCGCGTTCCGGCGCGCAGCGACTCGTACATTCCGGCCGCGTCTTCCGGCTCCACACCGATGATCTTGATTCGCGGATACAGCGATTTCACATAGGCGGCGATACCGGCGATCAATCCGCCGCCGCCGATGGGCACGAAGATCGCATCGATGGCGTCCCCGTGATGCTGACGCAGGATCTCCATGGCAATGGTGCCTTGGCCGGCGATCACGTCGGGATCGTCGAAGGGATGCACGAATACCAGTCCGCGCTCCCGCGCCAGTTCGACCGCGCGCTCATAGGCTTGATCGTAGTCGTCGCCGTGCAGGACGATCTCACCGCCCAGGGCGGCGACCGCCTGAACTTTGATGTCGGGCGTGGTCAGCGGCATGACGATCACGGCGGGAATGCCCCGCGTGCGCGCTCCGAGCGCGACCCCTTGCGCGTGGTTGCCGGCCGAAGCGCAAATCACGCCGCGCTGCGCGCTGATCGGCGACAGCTGCGCGATCTTGTTGTATGCGCCGCGAATTTTGAACGAAAAGACCGGCTGAAGGTCTTCACGTTTGAACAAGATGCGGTTGTTCAAGCGGCGCGACAGGCGGGGTGCGGGGTCAAGCGATGTCTCGACGGCGACGTCGTACACTTTTGCTTTGAGGATGCGATCTACGTAGTTTTCTTGCATGGCCGATATCGTTTGGGACGCATACATTAGCTCAAGCGCCCGCCGAGCGGTATTGTTGACTCATATGTGAGATGTTCCACAGCCTGCGGACCGGGTGCTCTGGCAAGGCATTAAATGGGTAACATACGGCCTATGCGCGCATTTAAATTCTGGCTCCTGGGCTTGCTGCTGGCCCCGCCCACGGCGTTTTCCCTGTCGGGAAACGTCGTCGCCACGGACAACGTCAAGGCGCGTATCGTCAGCGAAGTGTCGGCGGTCGCTCCCGGCCAGGCATTCATGGTTGCGCTCGAACTCGATATTCGCGATGGCTGGCACACCTACTGGCGCAATCCCGGCGACTCCGGCGAGGCCACGAAGCTGGAATGGCAGCTGCCGCCGGGATTCGCGGCGGGAGCCATCATCTGGGCCACCCCGCATCGCTTCGAGGTGCCGCCGCTGGTGAACTACGGTTACGCCAAGCACGCCATGCACCTGGTTCAGATCACCGCGCCCAAGGAGTTGAAACCGGAAGGAGCGATCATGCTCTCCGCCAGGGCCAGTTGGCTGGTTTGTTCGGATGTGTGCATTCCCGAAAGCGCTGAATTGCACTTGAAACTGCCGGTGAGCCCGCAGCCCGGCGCCATAGACCCCACGGACGCCGCGCTGTTCACGGCGGCGCGTGCCGATCTGCCGAGCGCCCAGCCGGCGGCGACGAGCGCTCGAATTCAGGGCGGCAAGCTCGTGATCGCGCTGGGCAAGGAATGGGGTGCGACGCTGTCCCGGATCGAGACACTGGCATTTTTCCCCTATGACGAGGGCAGCATCGAATACGGTGCACCGCAGACATTGAGCCGCAGCCGGAACGCGGTCGAACTCGCGATGAAGCTGGGGTATCAGCCGCCAAAGGGCCGGATCATCCGCGGCGTGCTGCTGGCAACCGAACGGAACGGCAGCGAGCCGGTGCCCGTTCCCATGGAGATCGCGGCTAACGTCACTGCCAGCGCCGCGGATGCCGGGGCGGCCGCCGCGGCGGCCGCCAAGCGACCATCGACATTGCTGCCCGACATCCTGCTCGCCATTCTGGGCGGTTTGATCCTGAATTTGATGCCCTGTGTATTTCCGGTGCTGTCGATCAAGGCCATCGGCCTCGTAGAACAGGCGCAGCAGCATCCCGCCGCGGTGCGCGTCAATGGCGTGGTATTCGCGGCCGGAGTCGTGAGCTCCATGCTGTGCCTTGCAGCCGTGCTGCTGGCGTTTCGCGCCGGCGGCGAACAGATCGGCTGGGGCTTCCAGCTGCAATCCCCGCTGTTCGTCACGCTGATGGTGTACCTGCTGCTGGCGGTGGGCCTGAACTTATCGGGAGTCTTTGAAATCGGCGGCGGGCTCGCAGGCGTCGGCGACGGGCTGACTCGAGGCCACGGTCATCGCGCAGCGTTTTTTACCGGCGTGCTGACCACTCTGGTGGCAACCCCATGTACCGCGCCGTTCATGGCCGTCGCAGTCGGCGCAGCGCTCACGCAACGCCCTACGGCCGCATTGAGCATCTTTGCCGCTCTGGGCCTGGGGCTTGCACTGCCTTACTTGCTCCTGTCGTTCGCCCCCGGGTTGCGCCGCGCGCTGCCGAAGCCGGGAGTATGGATGGACACGCTGAAGCAGATACTTGCCTTCCCCATGTATGCCTCGGCAGCATGGTTGGTATGGGTGCTGGCGCAGCAGAGCACCTCCCTCGGCTTGGGCGCCGCGTTGGCCGGCGCGATTCTGATCGCACTGGCGGCCTGGGCTTACCAGAAGTCCAAATCGAGTTCTTACCGAGGCCGCCTGGCCTCGCTCATCACCGCCGCGCTGGCCGCGGTGTTGGCCATCGTCCTGCCGGTGCGCTTTGCCGTGGCACCGGCGGCGGCCGCACCCGGCGCTTCGGCCGGCAGCAGACAGGCGGCGGATGAATGGCAACCCTATGATGCGGCAAAAATCGCCGAACTTAACGCCGCCGGCAAGCCCTTGCTGGTCAACTTCACCGCCAGTTGGTGCCTGACCTGCCTCGTCAACGAGCGTAATGCCTTTGCGGATTCCGCCGTCCAGAGAATTTTCCATGACAAGGGAGTCACGCTGATGAAGGGAGATTGGACCAACCGCAACCCCGCCATCACCCAAGCCCTGGCTGCCTTCGGACGTGCCGGCGTGCCGCTGTACGTGGTTTACAACTCGAAGCCGGGCGTGGCCGGGCCGGTGATTCTGCCGCAAATACTCACCGCGAACGCCATTCAAAGCGCCTTCGCTGACGCGCCCGGTCACGATGCGCCTCATCGAGATTCCGAACATGGCACTAGATGACGCCGGCGGAATTTCGGTAATCGATTTTCGCCGCCAGAGCATGGTGCTTCACTGGCATGCGTTGGGCGGCACGTGGACCGCCTATGATGAGCCGCCGCCGCTGGTGCACGGCGTGGCATTGATCCGTGCGTCGCAGCCCAATATCTGCCTGTATGGCCATGCAGGGCGTCTGCGTCTGCAAGTCGGTCCCAACCAATACGCATTGGCGGAAAACTCACCGCGGATCAGCTGCACTCGCGGCTGGGCAAGCTTCGGATTTCGCAGGCACTTCACCGTCGAATCGAGCACCGGCGGCATGCTCTTCAGCTACGCCTACTGGACCGGTGAGCACCAGGATTTCTTTCATTGGCTGGCGGCCAAGGCCGCCGATCCGGACTGGCGCGTCACGTGCGGACGACAATGGTCGGAAGGCGTCGCCTCAGCGGTGCTGAGATCGCGCTAACGCCGATCTTTCGTGCCGGAATCTTCCGCGATATTGCGCGATTTCAGTGCCGCAACAGGCCGGCAAGCTCCGGTTGAGTCAGATGACGCCACTGCCCGGCGCCCAGATTTTCCAGGTGAACGTTCATGATGCGCACGCGCTCGAGCCGTTGCGCCCTGTATCCCAGCGCGGAGCACATGCGCCGTATCTGACGATTCAGGCCCTGGGTGAGAATCATGCGAAACTCGAGGCTGCCGATGCGCGTGACCGTGCAGGGCTTGGTGACCTCGCCCATGATCTTCACGCCGCCCGCCATCATGCGCAGGGCAAGGTCCGTTATGGGCCTGTCCACCGTGACCACGTATTCCTTTTCATGGTTGTTTTCCGAGCGCAGGATTTCGTTGACGATGTCGCCGTCGTTCGTCAGCAGAATCAAGCCCTGCGAATCTTTGTCCAATCGCCCGATCGGAAAGATGCGCTCAGGGTAGCCGACCAGCTCGATGATGTTGTCTTTGATGTGAGCCTCGGTGGTGCAGGTGACGCCGGGCGGCTTGTTGAGCGCAATGTAGATGGGCTTTTTCTTGACGCCGATCGGTTCGCCGTCGATGCGCACTTCATCGCCCACCCCGACCTGAGTGCCCAGTGCCGCACGCTGGCCATTGCAGGTGACCCGGCCCGCCTCGATCCACTTGTCGGCCTCGCGGCGCGAGCACACGCCGGTTTCGCTGATGTATTTATTGAGCCGCATCCCCAGCCCCTCAAGAACGACTGTCGAGGAATCCGCCGATCT
>Ga0070696_100001990_pt1 | contig 13420 bp, 9 predicted proteins | sample KBSK1253metaG_FD_65474 | JGI IMG/M metagenome (GOLD analysis project Ga0070696, IMG submission 65474) | Corn, switchgrass and miscanthus rhizosphere microbial communities from Kellogg Biological Station, Michigan, USA - KBS K1-25-3 metaG | ecosystem: Host-associated > Plants > Roots >... | reverse complement strand
GGCCGGGCGGCTCGATCGGTTGCAGGGGCCAACACGCGGAGCGTGTTCGTGTTCATGTATAGACGCGGTGGATAAAGCGTCAGCAAACAACCTGACCAGTCCTTCGACCAGCTCGAATCGACGGTCCCTCTATACTTCTGATTCCTGTCCGCCGTGATCACCATGAATTACCGCCACGCCTATCACGCCGGCAATTTCGCCGATGTCCTGAAGCACACCGTGCTGCTGGCACTGATCGAGGCGCTGCAAGCCAAGCCAACGCCGTTTTGCTACGTCGAAACCCACGCCGGCAGCGGCAACTACGCGCTGGACGGTTTCGAGGCAAACAAGACTGGCGAACACCAGGATGGCATCGCGCGCCTGCACCCGGCGGAAAAACTGCCGCCACTGTTGCAACGCTTCCGCGACAGCATTTTGCTCGGTGCAGGCAACGCGGATGGCCTGAAACAATATCCCGGTTCCCCGTTGCAAGTGGCACACCTGCTGCGCCCCGGCGACAGCGCGCAACTGTGCGAATTGCATCCGGAGGAAGCGGCCAGGTTGCGCGCCCTGCTGCATCGCGATCCGCGCCTGCACGTACACCAACGCGACGGTTACGCGGCCTTGAAAGCCCTGTTGCCGCCAAAAGAAAAGCGTGGACTGGTGTTGATCGACCCACCCTACGAGGCGCAGGAAGCAGAATACAAACTGATCGACCAGGCACTGAAGGAAGCTCTGCAGCGCTGGCCAACCGGGATCTACGCCGTGTGGTATCCGATCAAGCTGCGCAGCCAGGTGCAACCGTTTCTGCGCGGCTTGCAGCGCAGCAGCGCCAAGCGTGTGCTGCGCGCGGAAATCCTGGTGCACGCCGACAACACCCCACTGCGGCTCAATGGTGCGGGCATGGTGATCCTGAATGCACCTTGGAATTTCGATGACACCTTGCGTGCCTCCTTGCGCGCCCTGGCCAGCCTGCTCAGCCAGGACGAGCCAGCCAAATGGAATCTGGACTGGTTGCGCGCGGAAGGCGCCGAACCACCGGAGCCCAGCCCGCTGCCGGCATCGCGCCTGCTGCATCCGCCGCGCCCCGGCCGTTCACGTTGACGGCACCACGCCGCACCTGCCGCCCGCAAAGCGATGGCTTGTTGTAGCGTACGGGATGGTCATTTCGGATCGGCAGGGAAGCGCGGCCGGCGAGCACTGTCCACCCGCCATCAACCGGGCTTCAATGCGGACCAGGCAATCACCCGACGCGGACATTGGCACGAATCACGACTCGGGTGCCTCATTCATCGCCTCAAGTAGTGGAATCGTGCATGCTTGTCGTCGACCACAACCGCCATGACCCGCAAGCGCAGGTTGTCGCGCTTCAACCTCACCACCGGAGTTCGCTCATGCCCCTCGCTGCCCGCTCTCTGCTGCCGCTCTCCAGCCTGTTGCTGACCTGCGCGCTGACCGCCTGCGCGCCAGCGCCGCTCTACAAGGCCTCCGGTCCCACCGTTGCCGCCGTGCCAGCCCAGGTGGCGCAGACACCGGAGCGCTTCGCCAACGGCCAGGTCATCTGGGGCGGCCGCATCGTGCAGGTAAAAAACTTCGCCGACTACAGCGAGATCGAGCTGCTGGCGTATCCGCTGGATTCGTCACAGCGACCCAAGGCGAACGACAGCGGCAACGGTCGCTTCATCGCCGTGATGTCCGGCTATGTCGAGCCACTGGATTACCCGATCGGGGCCTTGATGACGCTCAGCGGCACGCTCGACGGCAGCCGTGCCGGCAAGGTCGGTGAGGCCAACTATGTATTCCCGCTGGTCAGAGTGGCGCAATCGCACGTATGGAGCGCCGAGGAAATGACCAAGGGGCGCAGCAACGTGCATTTTGGCGTGGGCCTGGGCGTCGGCATCCGCTGAGGCTCACGCGCGCCACCCATCACCGCCAAACCGCCAACTCGGCTTTCAGGGACGCTGCTGCATGTCATCCGGTCACGCCAACCCGATCAAGGCCATCCTGCTCGCACTGGGTGCCAACTTCGCCATCTTCGTGGCCAAGCTGTTCGCCGCGCTCGTCACCGGTTCCGGTGCGATGCTGGCCGAGGCAGTGCACTCGCTGGCCGACTGTGGCAACCAGGGCTTGCTGCTGCTGGGCATTCGCCAGGCCAAACGTCCGCCTTCCGACGAATACCCGCTGGGTTGGGGCCGCGCGTTGTACTTCTGGTCATTCCTCGTCGCCATCCTGCTGTTCAGCGTCGGCGGCATGTTTTCCATCTACGAGGGCATCCACAAGCTGACCCATCCCGAGCCACTGAAGTGGCCATGGCTGGCACTGGGCGTGCTTGGATTCAGCATCATCGTCGAAGGCATCTCGATGCGCGGCTGCCTGCACGAGGTGAACAAGGCCCGTGGCAATCAGCATTTGTGGACGTGGTTCCGCGAGACCCGCTCCAGCGAGTTGCTGGTGATCTTCGGCGAAGACCTGGCCGCCCTGCTCGGCCTGTGCCTGGCCGCGCTCGCCGTCGGCGCCACCATGCTTACCGGCAATTTGCTGTTCGACGCCGCCGGCACCATCGCTATTGGCGCCCTGCTGATCGTGGTGGCGGTGCTGGTGGCGATCGAGGTCAAGGCGCTGCTGATCGGCCAAGGCGTGGAACCGCGTCGTCGCGACGAACTGCTGCACTTCCTGCAGGCGCGCGCGGAAGTGGCCGAGGTGCTGAACCTGATTACCCTGCAGATGGGTCCGGACGTGATGGTCTCGGTCAAGGCACGCATGCAACCGGACGTCGACAGCCGCGCCTTGATCGAGGCCATCAACACCGTCGAAGCAGCCATGCGAGCGGAATTCAGCGAGATCCGCTGGAGCTTTTTCGAGCCGGACTGCGCCGATTGAAAGCCCGTCGAGACCTCAGCTCAGCCGAAGCGCTCGGTGGATTCTTGGGCCGCGCGAAGTGTTACCCCTTGCGGCAGAGTGGCGCAGGTGTCCATAACGGAACTCATAGCAACTGCTGGCAATGCAGCAAGATATCGGTGGAACCGCAACCCCATCGGCGTCCTGTTCATGTTGCGGTGCACTAAATACGCTACAGTATGGTCATGCGTGCAACTCGTCCCATCATTGATTTCACTCCGCCGCGGTCCAGCGTGCCCTTGCCACCGCACAGCCGTGACCGTTTCGCGCCACGGGCGGTGATCGACACGCAGGGCGAGCGAATCACCTTGCAGGACGGGCGTCAGTTGCGCCTGCGTCCGCTTGCAGTCACTGACGTGCTGGCCCTTCAGCGCTGTTTCACCCGACTCTCATCGGAAGACATCCGGCGCCGGTTCCTGCATGCGATGTCCGAGCTTCCGGAGCCGATGGCGCGGCGTTTGTGTCAGATCGATCGTGAGCAGGAAACCGCACTGGGGTTGCTGGACGACAATGTGCGTCCGGCCGAAATTCGCGGTGTCGGACGCATTTTCGTGGACGAGGCTACCGACAGCGCCGAGTTCTCTGTGCTGGTGGAGCGAAGCTGGGGACACCTTGGTCTGGGTGGGCTGCTGTTGCAGCGGCTCATTGCGGATTGCCGCCAACGCGGTCTGGCCGAACTGTGGGGCTACGTGCTTCTGGAAAACCAGCCCATGCTCGAGCTGTGCCGCGAACTGGGCTTCGAGCGTCAGCTGTTGCCGAACGAACCGGGTACCACGCGGGTAGCACTGCGCCTGGCGCGATGAAACGCGATACCGGTGATCTGGCTGGCTGAAAAGCCGCGACACCACCGACGTCTGCGCTTGCCAGTGGCTCGACTCCAACCTGCACCGGAGTGACGAGCGCATCCTGCACTGGCGATGCAGCACAGCACGCATGGAGGGTATGCAGACCAGCGTTGAGCGCTGACGACGGCGTCCGCAACCGAGGATTGTTGCCGACGCGTTACACTTGCACGCTTGCCTTGGGCGCACCCCATGGCGCCCGATGATCGCGTTGCCCATGTCCTCTTCGATTCCGCTTCCTGCGCTACCCACCACGCCCAAGCAACGCCGCTACTGGACCCCCCCGTACGGCTCTGCCCGTGCGCTGCTGATTGCCGAGGCCGCGCGCGCGCATACCGGTTTGCTGGTGGCGGTAACGCGTGACACCTTACGGGCGCGCGCGCTGGAATCGGAGTTGAAGATATTCACCGGCGGGCTGCCGGTGTTGCATTTTCCGGACTGGGAAACCCTGCCCTACGAGGCGTTCAGTCCGCACCCGGAAGTTGTCTCGCAGCGCATTGCCACCCTGTATCGCCTGCCCAGCGTCAGCCGCGGTGTGCTGGTGGTGCCGATTGCCACCCTGATGCAACGCATCGCTCCGCGCAGCCACATCACCGGCGCCGGATTGATGCTGGACAAGGGGCAAAAATTCGACATCGCCACCGAGCAGCGACGGATGGAAGCATCCGGCTATCGGCATGTGCCGCAGGTCAACGAGCCCGGTGATTTTGCCGTGCGCGGTGCGCTGGTCGACATCTTCCCGATGGGCACGGACGAGCCCTATCGGGTCGAGCTGCTGGATGACGAGATCGAATCCATTCGCAGCTTTGATCCGGAAACCCAGCGCTCGCAACAACAGGTGGCACATGTCGAATTGCTGCCTGCGCACGAGTTTCCGCTGACCGATGAGGCAGCGAAGCTGTTTCGTGGCAACCTGCGCGAACGCTTCCCCATCGACACGCGCCACTGTCCGCTGTACCAGGACATGAAGGAGGGCGTGACGCCGGGTGGCATCGAGTACTACCTGCCGCTGTTTTTCCAACACACTGCCACGTTGTTCGACTATCTCGCGGACGACGCATTGTTTGTTCTTTGCGAGGGCGCGGCTGAAGCCGCCGACCAGTTCTGGGCGCAAACTGCCGAACGCTACGAGCAACGCGCGCATGACATCGAGCGTCCGGTGCTGCCGCCAACAGAGCTGTATCTGCCACCGGATGCTTTGCGCGCCCAACTCAACCAGCGCCTGCGCGTGGAGGTGGTGGAGCCGGACCACCCGCACGCCGCCGTTACCGGCACCCAGCGTGCGCCCGAGGTGGCGCTCAACCGCAAGAGCGAGGAACCCGGTACTGCGCTGCGCCAGTTCATCACGAGCTATCCCGGTCGCGTGCTGATAGCCGCCGATTCGGCAGGACGTCGTGAGGCGTTGCTGGAGACTCTGGCCGCGGCTGAGCTGTATCCGCAAAATGTGGAGAGCTGGCAAGTCTTCCTCAATTCGCGGACGCTTGCCCCCTCTCCCCCGGCCCCGCCAGGGGAGAGGGCTGGGGTGAGGGGGGCCTTTGACCTCGCCGAAAAACCAGCGCCCCCCCTCACCCCCTCCCCCGACTCCGTCAAGGGAGAGGGAGAAGGAGGTCGGGAGGGAGAGGGAGTGAGCGTGCGCTTCGCGATCACGGTCGCGGCGCTGGACCAGGGTTTCGCGCTGAACCGACCGCTGCTCACCGTGCTTACCGAGCGCGAGTTGTATGGCGAGCGCGTGCGCAGCGAACGCGAACGCAAGCGTCGGCGCGGCAATGTGAGCGATCCGGAAAGCATCATTCGTGATCTCACCGAGCTGACGCCCGGCGCGCCGATCGTGCATGTCGACCACGGCGTGGGTCGCTATCGCGGTTTGATCTCGATGGACGTCGGCGGCATGACCGGCGAGTTTCTGGTCATCGAGTACGCCAAGGGCGACAAGCTGTACGTGCCGGTCGCGCAGCTCGGCCTGGTCAGCCGCTACAGCGGTACCACGCCGGAGCTGGCGCCGCTGCACTCGTTGGGCGGCGACGCATGGGAGCGCGCCCGGCGCAAGGCGGCGGAAAAGGTACGCGATGTCGCCGCCGAATTGCTGGCGATCTACGCCCAGCGCGAAGCACGCGGCGGCGAGGCGCTGACGATCGACCGTCCGCTGGTGGACGCGTTCGGCAGCACCTTCCCGTTCGAGGAAACACCGGACCAGGAAACCGCGATCGAGGCCGTGCTCACCGACCTGGCCGCACCACGCGCAATGGACCGCGTGATCTGCGGCGATGTCGGCTTTGGCAAGACCGAAGTCGCGCTGCGCGCCGCGTTTGCCGCCGCTACCGCCGGCAAGCAGGTTGCCGTGCTGGTCCCCACCACCTTGCTGGCGCAACAGCACTACAACAACTTTGCCGACCGTTTCGCCGACTGGCCGATACGGGTGGAGGTACTGTCCCGCTTCAAGTCAAAGAAGGAAGTTGCTGGCGCCCTCACGCGTCTCGCCGACGGCCAGATCGACGTCATCATCGGCACGCACAAACTGCTGATGTCCGACGTCAAGTTCAGCAATCTCGGGCTGGTGGTGGTCGACGAAGAACAACGCTTCGGCGTGCGCCAGAAAGAGCAATTGAAAAAGCTGCGTGCCGAAGTGGATTTGCTGACGCTGACCGCCACGCCGATCCCGCGCACCTTGAACATGGCGATGAGCGGCCTGCGCGACCTGTCCCTGATCGCCACGCCGCCCGCGCACCGCACCGCCGTACGCACGTTCATCTCCACCTGGGACAAAGCCACCATACGCGAGGCTCTGCAACGCGAGCTGTCACGCGGTGGCCAGGTCTATTTCCTGCACAACGAAGTCAGCACGATCGAACACACGGCGCGCGAGGTCGAGGCGCTGGTACCCGACGCGCGCATCCGCATCGCTCACGGCCAGATGCCCGAGCGCGAGCTGGAAAGCGTCATGGCCGACTTCCATCGCCAGCGCTTCAACGTACTGGTGTGCACCACCATCATTGAAACCGGCATCGACATTCCCACCGCCAACACCATCATCATCGACCGCGCCGATCACTTCGGCCTCGCCCAGCTGCATCAGTTGCGCGGCCGGGTCGGTCGCTCCCACCAGCGTGCGTTTGCGTACCTGGTGATACCAGATCGCAAATCCATCACCACGGATGCCCGCAAGCGGCTGGAGGCACTCGCCTCGCTGGAGGAACTCGGCGCCGGTTTCACCCTGGCTACGCATGACCTGGAAATCCGCGGCGCCGGCGAGCTGCTGGGCGACGAGCAATCGGGGCAGATCCAGTCCATCGGCTTCGGCTTGTACAACGAGTTGCTGGAGCGCGCGGTTCGCGCGCTGAAATCGGGCAAGATCCCCGATTTCGACCTGAGCTCCGAACGTGAAACCGATATCGAGTTGCACCTTCCCGCGCTGATTCCAGACGACTATCTGGGCGACGTACACACGCGGCTGACTTTGTACAAGCGCATCGCCAGTGCCCGGAACGAAGAGGATTTGCGTGACCTGCAGGTGGAAATGATCGACCGTTTCGGTTTGCTGCCCGAGCAAACCAGACACTTGTTCACCGTAGCCAGTCTGAAATTGCTGGCCACGCCGCTGGGCATTCGCAAACTTGACTTTGGCGCGAGCGGCGGACGCATCGTGTTCCGCGAAAACCCCAACATTGATCCGCACATCATCATCAAGCTCATCCAGAACCTGCCACGCGTGTACAAGCTGGCCGGTCAGGACAAGTTGAAGATCACCCTGGACCTGCCCGGCGCCAGCGAACGTATTCGCAGCGCCCAGGAAATATTGCTGCTGCTGGGCGCGAAACGGGAGTGACATGCACCGCACATGTCCTGTGCAGTACCTCGCGTGGCGTGCCAGAGCCCGCCCAAACCGCATGTCCCGCATGCGCGCACCCGCGCTATGCCAGGTGCTGACGCACCCACGCCACGTAGCGATCGACAAAGCCCTGCAGGAATTTCTGCGTGCCTTCACTGCTGATATTGCCGTCAGCGTCGATCAGCGTGTCGTCCTTGAAATGCACGAACACTTCGGGCTGGCCAAGTGTGGCGACGTCGAGATACGCCAGCACGTTGCGCACATGCTGCTGCGCCAGTGCGCTGCCGGTCGCGCCAATGGATGCGCCAATGACCGCTCCGGGTTTGCCGGCAAACGAGTTCGTGCCCCACGGCCGCGACGCCAGATCGATGGCATTTTTCAACACCCCGGGAATCGACCGGTTGTACTCGGGGGTCACGATCAACACCGCATCCGCCGCCTCGATCTGCTGCTTGAGTTGACGTCCAGCCGCCGGGTAGTCAGCATCAAAATCCTGGTTGTAGAGTGGCAACTGGCCAATCTGCACCTGATCGAAATGGAAGTCTGGCGGTGCCAGCCGCGCGACGGCATGGGCCAGACGGCGATTGATCGATGCCTTGCGCAAGCTGCCGACCAATACGGCCACGACGATCTTGTGATCCTTGTTCATGAGTGACTCTCTGCGTCAAAGTGGGGCGTCTGTGTCGCAACGCGGCATGCATATACGCACGGTATCAAGCGGCTCGGCAATGCGGTATGACGCCTTGGGCGCTGTACGAGATTGTGGCGCGTTTATTGCTTAACCTGCGAAAGGATACATCAACAAATGGATTTGCTGTGCATAAACGCCACGGGGCTCCGGATCAGGAACAGATCGTCGCACCCGAGCGTTGACCACGACGTTTTCCATCCTCGGACCGCGACAACCACGTCGGTAACGGTGTGGCAGGGTGACTGCGGACGACATGGTCATGCCGGCAGCGACATCAATGCGGGGCGGGAGAAATAGCAACGTGGGCAAGTCAGTCAACAGTCCTCTGTCACGCCAGCTCAGGTGGTTGTGGCTGATTGCTGTCCTGAGTCTGCTCGGTATCAGCAACGCATGGGCGTCGCTCCAGCTCACCGGGAGCTGGCGCGAAGCACAGGCACAGGACACGCCGGAGCTGGTGCTGCAGGACCACGCGGCTGGCCGGCTGAAAAGTTTCGACCCGGCACGTCCGCAACAGTTTCCGTCAAGCGGGGCAGGTATCTGGCTGGTCCTCGCCCCGCAGCCGCCTTGGGACAACCGCGAACGCGTGCTGACAATCTATCCGCCACCATGGCGCAAGATCACCGCCTACTCGCCAGACCTTGTTCCCGCGCAAACCTTGAGCATGACGGACTTCAATGCGCCAATCGCCAGCCACGGACGCCTGGCCTGGCTCCTGCCCGCCAATCAGGCGGCGTCTGCGCCAATCCTGCTGAAACTGGAGCCGTCCGCGGTAGCCAACGCTCCCGTGCGCTTCAAATTGCAACCGTTTGCCGAATACATGGAACAGGATGCCGACTGGCTGGTGTTCGCCACCGCGTGCCTGGCCGCGATGCTGACCATGGTGTTGATGGCGTTGTGCTTTGCGATGCTGCTGCGCGACGTCGCTTACGCGTGGTATGCCGGCTACATTCTGTGCTACGCGTTCATTCAAGGCGCCGAAACCGGCTTCATATTCCATCCACTGGGGTGGCAATGGCTGGTTGAAGGTGCGCTGGTCACGCATTTCGCCGCAGTAGCACTGTCGGTCGCGTTTGCCGCCCTGTTCATGACCCGCTTCTGTGGCTTGCAGCGCCATGCCCCGATGTTGCGCATGCCGGTTCTGGCGCTGGCGGTAGGCATGATTCAGCTGGTGTTGCTGCGTGCCAGCAATGTCCCTTTGCTGCTGCAAGTGGGGAAGGTGCTGTTTACGCCACTGCTGACGCTTGGTGCCCTGCTGCTGCTGGTGGTGGCCATAGTGGCTATTGCGCGCGGATCGCGTTCGGCGTGGTTTTTTCTGGCCGGTTGGGTGCCGCTGTTGCTGTTCACTGCAGCAAGCAACGCGCAGGTCAAAGGCAATTTGCTGGACTGGGGCTGGCTGAGCAATGCGGGGCTCGTCGCTGGCGCATTCGAGGCTATCGTACTTTCCCTGGGCCTGGCCGACCGCGCGTTGGTCTTGCGTCAGGACCGTGACGAGGTGCGGGCGTTGGCTGACAACGATGCACTGACTGATGTCTTCAATCGCCGCGCCTGGAGCGAACGCGCCAGCGCGACGCTTGCGGCAGCCGGCAATGGGCCGACGGCACTGCTGTTTCTCGACCTCGACTACTTCAAGTCACTGAATGATCGCCTCGGTCACCATTCCGGCGACCGTGCGCTGGTCGCCGTAGCCGACGTACTCAAGGCAGAGTTGCGTCCGTCGGATTTGCTCGGTCGCTACGGCGGCGAAGAGTTTGTTGCGTTGCTCGGCTCGACGACGGCGGCGCAGGCGGTTGACGTGGCGACGCGCTTGTGCCGCCGTGTCCACCGGCTGGACATTACCGCCAATGGCGACGAGTCCATGCTGACGGTCAGCATTGGCATTGCCATCCACCAGCCTACCGACAGTCTGGAAGCACTGATCGAACGCGCCGATCAGGCCATGTACAGCGCCAAGCTCAACGGGCGCAATCAGGTCTCTTTGTACCAGGCGGATGTCGTCGCCAGGAACCCACGGTTGCGGGCGCTGGAGCGCCGCAAAAGCGAGAGCTGAGCTACAACAGCGCCCTGCCCGAGCCTCTAACTTGCAGTCAGGGTGTGCGCTGCCGCGACCACGTCGGCTTCCCCCGGCAGTACCAGCAACGCCGCACCAGCCAGTGGCGTGAACGTATCGGCGCCAACGACACGCCGCAAGGGCGTCGAACTCAAGCCGCCTTCCACGATTGCCGTGATCACGCCCTCGCCCACGCCAGCGCTCTTGCGTCCTTCGTCCAGCACGATAATGCGTCTGGCGGTCTTGGCCTGCGCCACGATGAAAGCGTCGTTCAATGGCGCCAGCCAGCGCAGATCGACCACGCGCACTTGCCACTTCAGTTCGTCGGTGATCGTGCGCGCTGCCCGCAGCGCCATCGGCACGCCATTGCCGAACGTGATGATCAGTAGATCATTCGCCTCCTGGTTGTACACCCGACCCTCGCCCAGCGGCATCGCCTGATCCGGCGGCGGGTAGCTGAACTGCCACTCGCCATCGCCGGTGGCATACAAGTCCTTGGTCATGTACAACGCGATGGGCTCCAGGAACGCACACACCCGGCCATCCACCTTGGCCAGTGCCAGCAGTGTGCGCAGCATCAGCGCCGCATCGTCGCCGCGACTCGGACAGCCCACCACCAGTCCGGGAATGTCACGCAGCGGCGTGACCGAGTTGTCGTTGTGAAAGTGTCCACCAAAGCCGCGCTGGTAACCGAGCGAGGCAATGCGCAACACCATCGGGTTGCGGTACTGGCCGTTCGAGAAGAACTGCAGTGACGCCGCTTCGCCACGAATCTGGTCGCAGGCATTGTGGAAATACGCGAGGTACTGGATCTCCGGAATCGGCAACATGCCCATGTTGGCGTAGCCCTGGGCCAAACCAAGAATCATGGTCTCGTCCAGCAAGGTATTGAACACCCGACTGCCCCTGAACACCCTTTGCAGGCCTTTGGTCACGGTGTACACGCCGCCCTTCTGCGCCACGTCCTCGCCAAACACCAGTGCTTCCGGATACTTCGCCAGCGCGTCGTGCAAGGCATGATTGATCAGGATTGCCATGTGCCGTGGCGGCAGGCGTTCCGGCAATTTGTCCGCGCCGCCAAACACGCTCAAGCGTTTGTCCGCGTAGTCCGCACGCTCGGCCTCGGCCTTCACCGCCGCTGGCGTGTACGGTGCCAGCGGTTGCATGACGCCTTGCAAGGTAGTCAGGCGCGGGCGGGCATCGGCGGCCTCGGCAGCCGCAAAGCAGCGCGTGCGCATGGCCTCGTAGGCTGCGAGCAATGCCTCTTTCGAGTAAATCCCCACCTCCAGCGCAATCGCGGCGGAACGCAGCAGTGGATCAGTAGCTTCCAGCGCCACCAACTCCTCGAGCGAGCGCCACTCGATCTCGAAATCGCTGCCCGCATGTCCCATCAGGCGCGTGGCTTGCAGATGCAGGAAGGTGGGCCGGCGCGTGCTCCGGCAATGCTCGACAGCCGCCTGCACCTGCGCATAACCGCTGGCCAGATCCAGCCCGTTGGCAAAAAAGTAATCCAGGTTTGCGCGATGCTGATAATTGTTCGCGACCCAGCCCGATGGAGTCTTTACTGAAATGCCAATGCCGTTGTCCTCGCACACAAACAGCACTGGCGCGGGCAGTTTCTGGTACGCGGTCCACGCGGCCGCGTTGAATGCGGTCTGGGCCGTGGCATGGTTGCTTGAAGCATCGCCAAACGAGCAGATGGTGATGCTGTCATCCGGAATCGGCAGCTGGTGACCGATGCGCCGTGCCTGCTCGATGGCCACTGCCGTACCCAACGCCTTGGGCAGATGCGAGGCAATCGTGGAGGTCTGCGGCAACACCCACAATGGCTTGCTGCCCCACACCTTGTGCCGGCCGCCGGATGCAGGGTCCTCCTTGCTCGCGGCGAAACTCAGGGCCGAATCCACGACCGGATCCATGCCCGGCAACTTGCGAAAGCGTTCAGCCATGAACGCGCCGGAGCGATAGTGCAAAAACGCGGGATCGGTGTGTCGCGTCAGGCGCGCCACCATCGCGTTGCCTTCGTGGCCCGAGCTGCCAATCGTGTAAAACACCTTGTCCTGTTTGCGCAACACCCGCGCCATCAGATCCAGATGGCGGCTGATCAATTGCGAGGCAAACAACTCGCGAAAACCACGTACATCCAGGGTGCTGTCAGGCAAGACTGGCTCATCATCGCGTGGCGTCGGGCGCACGTCGCCCTGCCACGACTGCACGAACTCGATGAAATTCTGATCGACGATCTCGGCACGATTGAAACCTTTGTGCCGAGCGCTGATGACAACCGGATTGGACATGATAGTTACCGCTGAAAATGGAAAGGAACTGCAACTCGGAGAATTACTGCAACGGCGACGTCAGTCGTCGTGCCTGTCGCCAACAACCATCAGGCTGCGCCCGTGCCCAGAGCCGCGAGCAATGTCATACGCTGCCGATCCTTGGCGCGTCCGAAACTCCGCAACACACGGATTTGTTCGGCGACGGTCGGGATGGGTACGGTCAAACTGCCAACATTCACGTCGATGATGTCGTCGATGCGCACTGCCTGCCAACCCGCCGCGCCGAACAACTCCAGCCCGCCCATCACTTCCACTGCCAGCCCGGGATAACGGAAGCGGGCAAACCACGAACGGAAGCGGTCGCCATCCATTGGCACGTACGCCGCGTCCAGGCGCTCGTGCCACTGGCCGGCAATCGTTTGCGCATCGCGCCGGCTCGTCAACACATCGACATCGGCAACCGTTACCGGTGCGCCAGCCAACGCCACCGCCGCGCTGCCGATCAACGTCCACGGATCGACGCAACAACGGTGCAAATCCGGCACGATCACCTCAAGCACGGCATGCAATGGGCGGTCCACGCGGGTCTGGCTCGATGAATTCATGCGTGCAGGCGACGCTGGCGCCACTGTTCCCGCGTCTGCCCCCACACCTCGATCGGAAAATCCTGCAGTGGTGGCGGTAGCCGGCCTGGCCCGCGACAGCTTGAGCCAAGCCGCTGCGCCACTTTCTGCGAGGCTAGGTTGGCAGGATCAATCACGTGAATCATCTCGCTCCAGCCAAGCCGCGTGAACGCCCAGTCGGCTGCCGCCGCAGCTGCCTCAGTGGCGTAGCCGCGCCCCCACGCTGCGCGCGTCA
>Ga0070696_100001989_pt1 | contig 13421 bp, 8 predicted proteins | sample KBSK1253metaG_FD_65474 | JGI IMG/M metagenome (GOLD analysis project Ga0070696, IMG submission 65474) | Corn, switchgrass and miscanthus rhizosphere microbial communities from Kellogg Biological Station, Michigan, USA - KBS K1-25-3 metaG | ecosystem: Host-associated > Plants > Roots >... | reverse complement strand
GGGCGAATATAGTGGACGCGATTCATTCGCTGGATGTGATACGAGCAGTCGCGCTTCACCGCCCGTTGCCGGCACGGTCCAGATGTCACCGCCTGAGACAAAAGCAATCTCGGAACGATCGGGAGAGATCGCCGGCTCGGCGAAGCTTGGAATCGAAGATAGGAACTTGCGGCCGGTCTGTCCCGAAACCACTAAGCCGAAACCGGGCAGAGTCAATGCCACAGCGAGCCACGAAACGAAGTTTCCTTTTAGATTTGTCATCAACGAACTCCGAGAATGAGATCTACTGATCCGCCTTTGGAGAATTACATTAGCATCGCCGGAGTAAAGTTAGAAATATGAGATGGGTCAAAACTTGACAAGAAAAAAGAGGGGTCGATATATTGAGGTCACTGCTGGGAGGTCGTTCAACGGTAGGACAGCAGACTCTGACTCTGCTTATCGGGGTTCGAATCCCTGCCTCCCAGCCAATGCTTCTAACCGCTTAGGGACGAGTCGATAATCAACGATCTCAAGCGTGCCACGTTGCGGCGCTGTTCAGAAAAATAAGACGAGCGTAAATATCAACAGAGTCGAGCCTGCCACCTACGCTGTGACTCTCTTTGCTGTTTTCGGAACCGCGTCGGGATGTCGCTGCCCTCCGTCAGGTGCTTGGTTTGAGCGGCATCGAATGCGCGTGCAGATGAGCATTGTTAACCCTCACGTGTCGCGATAGACTTTGACTGTGATTAACTACGAAGAGATTCTGGATCAGGCAAGGCAGCTTTCGTCCGGCGAACGATTGCGATTAGCCGACGCGTTGCTTGAAGAAGAACTTGGCTTCGGTATGTGGCGTGAGCGCGCTGAAATGAAAGATGCAGCCGCGTACGTCGATAAACTGCGCGAAGACGCCATGCGCACGGCCGATGGCAGACTCAAAACCGCGGAGGAGTTTCTTCGAGAGGTGAAAAAATTTGACGAATGAGCCGCCCTGGTTGGCCCTAACCAGCGCGCTTGTAGACACGGGCGTTTTCATTCTGTGGTATCGCGGCGATCCGCGAGCGCGACTCTTCTTTCGCAACCCCGCGATCGAGATCTACTACAGCCGAGTGACGAGAAAGGCGTTGCTGCACCCGCCCATCAGTGATGCTGAAAAGGCTTGCGTGCTCAGGTTGCTGGCCGGATTGCGATTGATTAACCCCGACAATCAAATCGCGGCTGCTTATTCTGATCTCTTGTCGCGCTATGGGTATTTGCGAGTACATCTGGCTGATGCGCTGATCGCGGCAAGCGCCTGGGTAAAGAACCTTCCGCTTGTAACGACTAATCTCCGGCATTTTCAGCAGATTCGAGAAATCGAGGTGATCCCGTTCTAGTTGAGACTTCTACCCGATCCGCAATTACTCTCGTCCCTGACTTCCGACCTCTGACTTCTGGGGATCGCAGAGGGAACGCACTGGAGGATGTCGTTGGGCGAACGATAACTGGGCCGGCGCTGTAATGATCAAGATGCCACTAATCGAAGTGGAACGGGATCACTCAGCACATCGTGTGTCCTAACGTTGGGGCCGCGCCTACTCCAGCCCTCTAGCTCAATTATGGTGGTACGTCCGCTTTCGTTCGTCGGGCGTAATTTCCGGGAAAGCAGTGTTACGAACCGACGATCATGCGTTGACACCAACAACTGTCGCTGCCCCTTTGCACGTCGCAGCAGATCTACAAGTCCTAAGAGATTGATGTCATCCAAACTCTGCAACGGATCATCGAGTATTGCCACGGATAAAGGTGGTTTCGGTATGCCAATGTTCAGTGCGAGGAATACCGAAACGGCTAAGGCGTTTACTTGAGAACTCGATAATACCGCTGACGGAAGATCGGTTGCTTTATCTTCGACCGGATCGCTGACAACCGTCGACAGGTGGCCCCTACCTCGGACTATGCGGGAGAGGAAGCTGACGACGCGAAATGCTGGATGTGGATCGACTCGAGAGTAGATGCTTTGCAGCAGCGGTGCGATCTCGTTTAGACGCTCTTGGACGACTGAAGACGAAGCCTCCCGCAATGCTTCGATTACTCGCTGGGCAAGGTCTCCCGTTCGATCTCTTGCCAATACCTCTTGTTCAAGTCCGGACGTTTCTTTGCGGAGAGTCTCTGCTTCTTTATCGAGCTCATCAGTCTGCGCCTGGCCTGACGAGTGGGTCAGTCGGACTGCCATTGATTCACCGATTTGCTGTAACTCAATCAAGTGCGCGATTGTGGCCTGGGTTTCACTAAGAGCCGTCGAAACCGCCCGGTTTCGGTTATCTTCGATAACCTCAATTCCAAGTTCATTCAATCGCAAGTCAATAGCGTTATCCCGCGCCTCTCTTTCGGTAGCCGCACGCTGGGTCGACTTCAGAATGAGTTCTGCCTCGTTAAGGTCACTATTCTTTTGCTCGACTGACGCCAAGAGTTCATGGAGTACTGAAGAATCGAGTGAAGTCTCGGCCTCGGTAGCATCTCCTTTGGCAAGCCCCTTGAGTCGCGCCTCTGTCGATGGCCTGTCGTAGGTCTGCGAACATACTGGACAGTGCTCACCCAAGTTCTCGAGGGCGAGCGCCGCGAGCGCCTTCAATTGTTTCGACTTTTCCTGGAGACTGGCTTGCTGGCTATGCAGCTGGGTTAACCGGTGCTGTTCACGAACAACTTGCTCGCTAAGATCATCCAATTCTTTCTTAAGGACTGCGACAGTTTCATTAGTCGCTGCAAGAGGTGGGACTGATTCCGAGCCTAATGATGCTAGTTCCGTTTGAAGAGATGTTAACTGTCCCAACCGGCGCTCTGCTGCCAAGCGGATAGAATTCAATTCATTTATTGCTCCGTCAATCGCCCTTGGTGCTTCCCGAGATGATGCCTCGACTGGAACTGAGTTGGCGCCCGCATCTGATAGACTCCTCCACCATACTGTCCAAGCCTCAGACGTTACTGGTAACGAAGATTTCGACCGTCTGATTGTTAACTCTGACAAGCGTGCTTCAACTGTGGCGAGACGGTCCCGTAACGGACGAAGTTCCAACTGACGCTGGTGCGTAACCGTGGTCCACGCCTTCTTTGCTCGCTCCAGACTAGACTGAAGTTCAGTGACACGACCAGCTCCGATTAACTCGCTAACGGATTCGAAGCGTTCCTCATCAGAAGCGGCCTCGACGAAATGGCGGATAACATCCTGCTGGAGATAGATGCTACGCGTAAGGACTCCGGCAATTGCTTTCTTTGGGTCGGACGCGGACGGCGCGTCCCGGCAAACCAAGTCAATCAGCTGTGCCTCGGCTGAGGCACCTTGGTATGCACGTGTTGAGGTCTCCACCGTTACGCGAGTGTCAACCCCATCAAAACTGCGCGTGACGTTCAAGGCGGCACGATTTTCTGGATCTACAAGGCGAAGATGAGCTCTCATCTGTCCCGTTTCCGAGTACATCGAAAGCAAACCAGCGTCATTAGTTGGAAGTCTTGGAACCGTTCCGCCGAGAGCCCAGAGAATTCCATCGAATAGGGAGGTTTTGCCGTTGCCGTTTGCGCCAATCACCACAACGGCGTCTGCATTGAGATCAAAGAATTGTCGGCGCGGAAATCCCCGGAATCCGGTTAGCTCAATTGATTCTAATCTCATTGATCAACTGGCCTTTCGTGAAGTCGTTCCATTAACGGCAATTGTTTCTGAGACGCACCGATAAGAAGCTGCGTAACTTCTTCATTGATCCCTTTGTCCGCCAATATCCGTGGCAGCAAGTCAAGTGCTGAGCTGCGGCCAACATCTGCTGCTTCCAGTCCTAGTGGAAGAAGAGATCGAAGCACACGCTCTACATCTGTTGGGTGTTTCAGGTCATCGCCCGTTGCCACAAGTTTCCGAAGGCGAACCGTATTGTATCGAACCTTCTCAAGTTCCGTTTCTTCGGAGGGTGCTAAGGCAGGTGTGAGGAGCACCAAATAACCGTCCCAAGTTTTTGATTCAACCTTGCCTACGTGTCCTGAAATCAGACTAACGAGCGACCCCTGGCGGTCGGTCCATTCATGTAGTAGCTCCGTGCATGTCTCAAAGACTACAACGCCGATTATGTTGTACTCGTCCTCAAACAAACGTGATGTAGGAGTATTCCAATCGGGAAAGCCGCTGGAAATTTGCCGGTAATCGGCGGCAAGAAGAATCTCTGTGGCCATCGCGATTAGCTCTGTAACAGTGAAGCCGATTGAAGAATCGCTCATGGCAACAACTCCCGTAGTATGTGGGGTTCTGCACGCAACTCAGTAATGTGATAAATCGGCAGCCCGATTTGATCAACAACATTGTCGGTGGAGACATCGCCAAAGGTAATATCGGCAGGTGGCGTTGAAGCCACTCCAACCCCATCAGAGGTCCCCCCTAATATAATTCCATTAGGTTTGCGTTGATGCCTTTTATACAAATGGCGACGGTTACTAACGTCTGCTTCCACTGCCGCCGTTCTTCGATGACCGCGTCCCGAAGCAATTATGTAAGACGCAACAATTCGTCCGTCGCGCTGAAACTCAAGAATACCGTCCTCAACGAACCTAACTGATGTCCCGGAAACTCTCATCATCATCGTCACTGCTAAGCACAGGTCCGCCACAAGACCGGTTACATCGGCAGATACTGGCAGATATGGCCTCTTATCGATCAGCCAGTCGGATCTGAGTTTTCCCTGCTTCAGCAATCCAAGAGGACGCAACTGCTGCAGAAAATTGTCGAACTCTTCAGGTTGTAACCCTTCCTGAATTTTTGTGCGCATGGCCTGATCGAGCTGATGAATATGCTCTGCAACCAAGCGTTGCGAAAGCTGGTCCATAAAGTCACCCCATCCGAGCTGAATGTAACGCGATGGGTCGAGACCTGACTCCTGAAAGAATTCAGAGTCTCCTATGTTCGCTGGATCCACTTGGTAGATGCTCGTCTTAGGCAACGCATTTCGAATCAACCGACTACTTTCGAGAAGAACAGCTATGGGTGTGCCCAATCCTGCAAAGACAATGACTGGGGCTGTTAAGATTCTCGCGGCAATGATCGGTTCCCATTGATCCTTCCATTCCGTCTTAAGGGCCGCAGTTCGCAGTATCCAGCACTCAGGGTCTGCATTTGCGTTGCGGTGAAGATAGTAGACATTGAGTACCTTCTGAGTCGGCAAATCGTTCGGAGATTCGATTATACCTACGACTGAGTTAGCTCCGAGCTGCGCAACAGCGTTGGTAAGGGCGAGATCAAAATTAAGAGTCACAACGGACGAGACTGCACCCTCGCACAAGAGTGCTGCGGCGATGAGGTATCCGTCGTTGGCCGTGGCAGCTTTCAAATCGTACCGCGCGAGCAATCTCTCGACCACAGCCTGCTGAGAATGCGGCTCGGATCTCGCAAATACCTCGTCAGTTAGAAGCGAGAGATCAGCTGGATTTTTGCAATTCCCGTCTTGAAGCACCCCATCATTCACGAGACTATGGTGAATTTCCTCGGAGACTCTTCGCGCCACTGGTATGTTCGTTGGAGGTTCAACCGAGCAACCCGCGCCCAATATGAGACCAACCGCGCCGCCGCCCGGTCTGGAGATCGCTTGGAGAAGTTCGTTGGCTAAAGGCATTGCGCAATACGCGTCACGTTATTAACTGCATACAAACCAAAGCAGGCTGGATTTGTCATAGCCATGCTGGTCATAGTTTTGATGTTTCCTTTAGGCATGTGGTATTAACATCACATTATAGTCTTCAGCTAATCGCTCCAGTCGTTTACTAGCTTCTCCCTCTGCTCCACTCGCCCCTTTCGTTATCTTACGTTCCTCAAAGATCCATTTTGTGATCGTTGACTGCCAATTCTTCAATTCCCCGATCATCTCGTGCTTCCTTTGATCATCAATCGGCTTTGCTTTGTCGTTGATTTGGTGGAGAAGAATATTCAGAGCGGATCTCCCAACGGACGCCATTACTCTGTTAAGTAAGAGGATGGGCTTAATTGAAAAACCTCCACCCCTTCTACTTTTCAGCCAATTCTTCTTGAAGTCCTTTGACTGCTCATAGTCTTGTTCTTCCAGCTCCTCTAGACAACGCCGTAACACTTGAAACCTCTCAACAGCAAGAGAATAGTCAACTGTTCTGGGTATCTTACCCTCTGGCCATCCAACGCTCAGTGCCGCCTCCTGCACGTAGACTAGATCGAACATTAACTCACGCAAGTAGAAATATCCGGATTCGGTCAAGTGCAGCACGTCATCATCGTGCCTTTCAAATGTGTCCTTGGTGTATTTCGTCTTTCCGTCAACCCAAAGCAATGGCCTTCTCATGTACAAAAGATAATTCAACGCGCTTATGATCTCTCCCTTATCATCGTAGCCGATCGCTTTCAACATGTCAGCCAGCTTCGAAAGTCGGTTTGATGGTGCTTTCTCTAGCTCGGCAACTAGCTGAAGAATTCTGAGGTTCAAGAGTGAGGCTTCGCCTGTATCAATGTTCAGAAGCAGATTCGCAATGCATAAATCTTCGGGTGAGATCTCGTTGGTGCTCCCTTTTTCGACGAGCACGGCACGAACGATGTCGTCTTTATAACGTGGGTTACCATCGAAGGCAACGGTGGTATTCATAAGGAAGCGTTCACACATGAAAAGGCCTTGGCGGATGCTTGATCCGCAAATAGATGCGACTCTTTGTAGGGCAGAACGTTCCTCGTCAGCGGTAGTCCTTAGATAGACCAAGCGATTTCTTAATGCGTCTCGATATTCCGGATGATCCAACTGATTGACCTCAGGTAGCGATCCCCAATTCTCTATGTAGTGATCTAGTCTCTGACGGACTACCTCCTTAATATCTGGTCCAATGTGATTGATCGTACCGAAGGCGTGAGCCGCGCTATTCTCTTCAAACCTGAAGAAGTTCGATCGCCGCAGCGTCACTAACGACTGTACCTGCGCTATCTCCTGGTATTGGAGAATCTCATTAAGAATCTTGTACTGAGCCTCCGGAAGGATGGAATCAATATTGTCAAAAATCAACACTAGGCAGGCTGGATCGGAGCGCAACTTTTGCTTCGCTAGATAGACGAGTTTCATCATCACAATGATGTTCTCGGCGCCATTCTTAGTACATTCGTCAACATAGCTGAACAGAGAATTGGCCTTGTCTTCTGTCGTCTTTTTGCTCCATTGAACCATATCTCCATATTCTTGCTCGAAGCGGTCAAAAGCAGCAAAATCCTTTCCGGTGGTTGGGTTCTTAACTTCTTCAAGGAGCTGATCGGTTAGCTTGCTATTACTAAAAAGATGCCGCAACTCAAATCGCAGGTCTTGATATAAGTGCCAACGGAATGTTCGTAAAACGATATCGGGATCAGGATCCTGAAAGCCCGCATTGAAGTTCATCTTGATAATTACGGGCGCACAATGTTCGCACACTCCACATGTGCTGGAGCGGGGGCGCTGGAGAACCTCTACCAAATGGGTGATTGTTGCCGACTTGCCGCTTCCCATCTCACCGACCAGAACAATAGTGTGATACTTGCCGGTGGCCAAACTTGAGAATACTCTCTTCTCGTATTCACCCAGTCCCAAGAGATCAAATCTTTCGAGCTTGGACTTCGATTCGGTATCGTCGGCGACATGCTCGATAATTGTTAACTTAGTAGGATATGGCATCGTGCCCGCAACCCTCGCTGTTATGTATCCCTTCGCACCGACCGTGTGGTGCTGAAAGATATCTTGTGCCAACACCTCTATCGCTTTATTAAACGGGGCGTTGCGCTCGTGATAAACGGGCACGTTCTTCTTGCAGACTTTCATCTCTTTCCTCCGACGCTTGTGGTTAATTTGACAACGTCTCAACAGAATCTAGAAATCTGTGGAGCCGGCTCAGAAGATCCTCAAGCTGCGATTCGTTCAAACTTTCGGCGTATTGAACACTGCCCAAGGACCTAAGGATCGCACTACAGAGTTCTGGTTCCAGCATCGTTCTGTTCTTGAGCAGCCACTGGGTGATCCCTTCGTCGCTTGGTAGACGAGACAGCGAATCGTGAGATAGGGCGTGCTCTACTATGTACCATTTATCCCGTGCGAGTTTAATAGACTTGTTTGCCGCCGTCTGATTGCGATCGACGAGCTCCTTTCGAAACTGTTGCACCGAATCAATGACCTCGCGGATCGGTATGCAACAGTTGGTGATTACAAAGTTCACTAGGAATCGATGTGCGGTAAAGGATAGGCTTCGATGTCTTACGATTTCCAATACAAAGAAGAAAATGATTCCTTCGATGATAAGCTTCAGCCATTCAGTCACAAATAATGACGGGTCAAGCCTGATCTCGTTGCGAAAGATGCCGACGGGCAAGAAGAGTATGAACAATATGAAAAACAAGTATATTGGCCAAAACTTGCCCAATGAGGACTTGAATACCGCAATAGCCGACTCCAGCAAGGTAACTTTATGAGACGGCAATGAGTTCCATGGCTCTGAAAAGCGTTCGATATGTTTCATATCGGAAACTGACCCTTCACCTTTATTCCAACCACTTCAGAATGGGTAAATGAAGGAAACAAGAATCTCGGTCGTCGTCTTTCGATCCCGACTCACCTTCCTACAAATTCGTGGATGGACTGCAATCCCTGAGTGTCGCCTTGGTATAGCGCCCCATCAGCGAGGCAGTATATCCTACCCGCTATTTAAGTGGTCACACAAGGCGTTAGGCGATTTGAGCTACTGTTACTTGTGAGACTGATATCGCAGAGAAAGCCTAGCTGACTTTCGTAGATCACATTGATAGTATTCGATAGCACCAGCCGTTCTGCTACTTCTTACTTGGCAGAGATTGGCGCGGCAAAATATGCCGGCGGTTCACTTTGAGGGCCGCTGTAGGATTTCCGCCAACGCCTGCATTCGCTTCGCGTCTACTACCCTCCTGACCGTGCCAAGGCTTTCTTTCATCAACCGCGCGAATCAATTGGCGCGCGATTCGAAACAGGCAATCTCTCGTGGCGAAGGCAGCCTTCAAGCAATTAGTTCGTGAATCACATTCCCTGCGACATCCGTGAGCCGGAAGTCTCGACCACTATACCGATAGGTTAATTTTGTATGGTCAATTCCAAGCAGGTGCAGAATCGTTGCGTGCAGGTCGTGCACGTGCACCGGTTTGTCGACGGCCTTGAATCCGAAATCATCCGTGGCGCCATATATCAATCCGCCTTTCACTCCACCTCCGGCCATCCACATCGTGAACGCAAACGGATTGTGATCACGGCCGTTCTGAATTCCCGCGGCGCCTCCGCCTGTTTCTACTACGGGTGTGCGGCCGAACTCGGAACCGCACACAACCAGAGTGTCGTCGAGCAGGCCGCGTGATTTCAGATCCTTGATCACCGCCGCAAAAGGCTGATCGGAGTCCAGGGCGCACTTGCGATGCGCCTGAATATCAGTATGCGCGTCCCACGGATCGCCCTTCGCGTAATAGACCTGCACCATGCGCACGCCTCGCTCGACCAGGCGTACCGCGAGCAGGCTGCCGCGCGCCGTGCTGCCCGGACCATAGAGCTTTAGCGTTGCCGGTGTTTCCTTTCGAATGTCGAAGACCTCGGGCGCTTCGGTCTGCATGCGATATGCAGTTTCCATTGACTGGATCGTCGCCTCGAGTTGCGGATCCGCCGATTTCTCGCGCTCCATTTGCATCCGGTTGAGACGAGTAAGCAAATCAAGCTCGCGACGTTGTTCGGGCAGTTCGAACTTCTGATTGTGAATGTAGGAAATCAATTTCTGCGGATCGAAACCCGGTTCAACCAGCAACTCGGCGTTCTGTTTATCGCCCGGCTTGTCGGAAATGTAAGTTCCCTGATGGATGGCCGGGAGAAAAGAACTGTTCCACAGCGGCGGACCGACAGTGGTTGGAACATCGGGACACAGAACGACGAAAGCAGGCAGGTTCTTATTCTCGACGCCAAGACCGTAAGTCAGCCAGGAGCCGAGCGAGGGCCGTCCCGCCTGGCTGAAGCCGGTGTTCATCATCAGCATCGAAGGTTCGTGATTCGGAATGTCGGTGTTAACGGATCGAATCCAACAGATGCTGTCAGCGCATTCGCCCACTTTGGGGAACAGCTCGCTGACATCCATGCCGCATTGACCGTATTTCTTGAAGGCGTACGGCGAGCGCAACAACGTACCGGTCTTTCGCTCGGTAAGAATGGTTCCGCCGGGGAGCGGCTGGCCGTGATACTTGTCGAGCATCGGCTTGGGATCGAAGCTGTCAACTTGTGAGAGCCCGCCGTTCATATAAAGGAAGATCACGTGCTTCGCTCGCGCGGCGTGATGAAGACCACCCTTGGGCCAGTTGGCGGCTGCCGCGCCGGCTTGTGATTGCGCGCGTGCCAGCGAATCTCCAACGAGGCCCGCAAAAGCCATCATTCCAAATCCGCTGCCCATTCGGCAGAGCGCTTCCCGACGCGTGATCGAGTTAGGTTCTTTGTGTTTCATTTGATTTGATTGCAGTCTCAGTTGATAAACATGAATTCGGTCGAGCTAAGCAGTACCTTGAGGTAACGCCCCCACTGGGTCACGGGCAGCAGCGGTTTTTTCTCGTCGGCTTTGCCTGCGACCGGCACGACACCGGCCATCATCCCATTCGGATCCATAGCCGGTGCGTTAGCTTGATCCGCGATCACGTTCGGTGCGCCGGCCGAAGCGCCTCCGGGCTTGTCAGCCATTTCCTTCTTCTCCGCTTTCTTCTTTTCTTTTTCCTCTTCGGCTTTCTTACGCTCTTCGTATTCTTTCAAAGGCTCGTTTCGAAGATACTCAAGGCCAAGCCTTACTTCTTCGGGCGTCGCCGGGCGTCCGAACACTAGCCGATAAGCCTTTTGTACACGAGCCTCCATCGTGGGCTCGGATTCCAGTTGCCGGACGAGCAACTCTGCCTGTTGCTGCACAAAGTCACTGTTCATGAAGAAGAGACGTTGAAGCGGAACGTTGGTCGTGTAACGCTGCTCGGCTGAAATGTTGGGACTTGGGAAATCGAAAAGCTGGAGAAACTCGTCGAGCTTGTAGCGACTGACCTTTCCGTACAGCGTCCGTCGAGTTGACTGCGGCGTCAATGTTTCAGAAGGCCCGCCCATCTTTTTGTCGAGCGCGCCCGAGGTCGCCAGCAGCGAATCGCGGATTTGCTCGACGTCCATTCGCCGGCGATTGGCTCGCCAGTAAAGCCGATTCGAAGAGTCCTTATCGTAATTGATCTTGATCGATTCATTGCTGAGCTGATACACCGAACTCAGCATGATCTCGCGATGCAGCTTCTTGATGGACATTCCGTTCCGAACAAAGAAGTCGGCCAGGTATTCGAGCAACTCGGGATGAACCGGGCGCTCGCCGTTGAATCCAAAATTGCTGGGTGTGTCCACGATTCCAGTTCCGAAATGCCACTTCCAAACTCGATTGACGATGACCCGCATCGCAATCGGTTGTTGGAGGATCGCTTCGGCAAGCTCGAGGCGTCCGCTCCCTTTCGTGAAGGACAATCTGCTGTCCTTCGAGAGCACCGACAGGAACCCGCGTGGAACAATCTCGCCCAGGTTATTGGGATTGCCGCGCAGACTCACCGGAAGGTCGACAGGCTTCTCTCTATCGGCAACCCCGTGCACGTAAGGATACGCGGCGGGCATAGTCTTTCTGAAACTCTCGATGTCCTCTTTGAATGCGGCGAGGTACGCGCGTCCATCCGCGCTGATCTGACGCTCGAGCCCCCATCCCCTGAATGCCAGAAGTCCCGGTTTGTACTTTTGCGTGACTCCCGGGAGCATCGGGTCGTCAAGGTCGCGCAAATAAACGTCCATCCACAGATTTGTTCGCTCCAGCGACATCGCCTTGATCTCAACTCCGCAGCTTGGGCAGAAGTCGTCGTTGGTCACGAATTCGTTTGGCTTGAATAAGGGCTCCTTTGGTTTTGTTCCTGTGAGTGACTTGGCGATGATAATGTCGTTCTGCTCTTTCAGGTCCTTGCGCTCGAAGAGCACATCCATCAGCAGCGTTTGGAATTCATCGCCAAGCTTTTTGGCTTCGGCCGCCGTCCCGCCCTTTTGCATCATCGCCTGCCAATCTTTCAGGTAGGGATAGTAGCGCGGCGGCCGGGCGAGGAACTTGATCCAACGCTGCATCAATTCGTAATCGAGTTTGTTCTTTTCAATGACATCGTTGAGGTCTTCTTTAGGTTCGCCGGTCACGCGCCAAACCGACTGCATGTATTTCGAAGCTTGCAGCGTCAAGCTCTCCGATAGCTGCCGCGTTTCGTTCTGGAGAAACTCGCCCAGGAGTTTCTCTTTGTTCTTGAGTTTCTTTTCCAGATCCGTGTATTGAGCGACCGTGCTCTCCGGCACTTGTGGATATTCTTTATAGGTCGTGCTGGCAAAGACTCCTGCCATCGCATAATAGTCTTTGGTCGGAATCGGATCGTACTTGTGATTGTGACAACGCGCACATCCCAGCGTCAGTCCAAGAAACCCGCGGCTGACCACATCGATGCGATCGTGACGCTCATCCGCGCGCGTGACCTCGACCGCGCCGTTGTCGTAATACCAGGGACCCTGTCCGAGAAACCCAAGCGCCGGAAGCATCCTTACCCGCGATTTCTCCTCCACCTGATCCCCCGCCAATTGCGCGCGCACAAACTGGTCATAGGGCAAATCATCATTAAAAGCTTTTACAACCCAATCGCGATACAAGTACGCATTCGGATAAGGTGCGAAGCCGCGACCCATTGGATCAAGGCTGCGATAGTCGTCTTCGCCGTAGCGCGCGACATCAAGCCACAGGCGTCCCCAGCGTTCGCCGTACTGCGTAGAGGCGAGCAATCGATCCACCACCTTGGCAAAAGCATCCGGCGATTTATCGTTCTCGAAAGCCTCAATCTCTTCGGGCGTCGGTGGTATTCCGATCAGATCAAGCGTCGCGCGCCGCAACAGCGTGCGGCGATCGGCGGGTCCGGCGGGCGCAAGCCCTTCCTTCTCGAGGCGAGCGAGAATGAAGCGATCGATTTCACCTTTCGGCCAGCGAGTGTTTTGGACTGACGGCGCGGGCGCGGGATGCAACGGCTGGAAGGACCAGAATGCGCGTCGTGCGGGATCGATCGCCATTTCACCCTTCGACGCGACCTTCGCTGTGCCGGTGTCAGGCCACACAGCGCCGGTTCGAATCCACTGGGCGATCGCTTCGATTTGATCAGCAGAGAGCTTCCCGCCCTTCGGCATCTTGAGCGCGCCGGTCTGCCGGACGGCAGCTAGCAGGAGACTCTTGTCCGGGTCGCCGGGGATGATGGCCGGACCCGATTTGCCGCCTCGCAGCATGGCTTCTCGCGAATCAAGTCGAAGTCCACCTAATTGCGAATCGGTGTGACAGGCGAAGCATTCAGTCGCGAGAATAGGCCGGACTTTGGCTTCGAAGAAATC
>Ga0070696_100001987_pt1 | contig 13431 bp, 15 predicted proteins | sample KBSK1253metaG_FD_65474 | JGI IMG/M metagenome (GOLD analysis project Ga0070696, IMG submission 65474) | Corn, switchgrass and miscanthus rhizosphere microbial communities from Kellogg Biological Station, Michigan, USA - KBS K1-25-3 metaG | ecosystem: Host-associated > Plants > Roots >... | reverse complement strand
CAGCTGGTCACCGCTTGGCAGCCGGATGCTGCAGGTCAACGTCGCGCGGCTGCATGACGACACGCGCGAAGCGCTCGCGCTCGCCTGGGTAGCAGGCCGCGAAGGCGGCACTGCCGTGCGGCGGGAGGCCGCGGCAGCGGCTTCTCTGATCGGCCACCTCAATCTCACCCACCCCAACAGCATCCAGGTCATCGGCGCCTACGAGGCCGGCACCCTCGCGGGCCACGTCGAGCGCCTGTTCGAGGCGCATCCCGCGGCGGTCATCGTCGCAGACGGCGTGATGCCGCCGCAGGGGCTGATCGAGGGGGCCGTGCGCACGCACACGCCGCTCTTCAGCTCGCCGCTGCCCGCGCCGCGCGTGATCGAGGTGCTCGCCCGCTACCTCGCCAAGGCGCTCGCCGAGACCACCGAGCGCCACGGCGTGCTGATGGACGTCCTGGGCCTCGGGGTGCTCATCACCGGGGAATCGGGCGTCGGCAAGAGCGAGCTCGGGCTCGAGCTCATCAGCCGCGGCCACGGCCTGGTCGCCGACGACGTGGTCGAGATCTCGCGCATCGCGGTGAACACGCTCGAGGGACGCTGCCCGCCGATGCTGAAGGACTTCCTCGAAGTGCGCGGACTGGGCCTGCTCGACATCCGCACGATCTTCGGCGAGACCGCGGTGCGCCGGAAGATGAAGCTGCGCCTGATCGCGCACCTGGAGCGCCAGGCGCTCGGCCGCGACCCCACCGAGCGCCTGCCGCTCACCGCGCAGTCCGAGGAGATCCTCGGCGTCACCGTCGGCAAGGTGATCATCCCGGTCGCCGCGGGCCGCAACCTCGCGGTGCTGGTCGAGGCGGCGGTGCGCAACCAGATCCTCAAGCTGCGCGGCATCGACTCGATGGCCGAGTTCCTCGCGCGCCAGAGCCACGAGCTGCAGAAGCCCGGCGAAGACGACGATCTGTGATGCGGCCCGTCCTGCCTTCATGCAGTTAATTCTAGTCAGCGGGCTGTCCGGCTCGGGCAAGAGCATCGCGCTGCACGTGCTCGAGGACGCCGGCTACTACTGCGTCGACAACCTGCCCGCGACGCTGCTGCTCGAGGTGGTGGACTTCCTCTCGTTCGCGAGCCACGACAAGGCCGCGATCAGCGTCGATGCGCGCAGCGCGGCGCTGCCTTCGCTGCCGGAGCACCTCAACGCGCTGCAAGGCCGCGGCGTCGACTGCCGCGTGCTTTATCTCGAGGCGGGCACGCCGACGCTGCTGCGGCGCTTCTCCGAGACCCGGCGACGCCACCCGCTTGCCGGAGCCGAGGCGTCCCTAAGCGAGGCCATCGACTCCGAGCGCGCCATGCTCGCCCGCGTCGCGGCGCTCGGTCAGCGCATCGACACCAGCGATCTGCAGCCGCGCGTGCTGCAGAACTGGATCCGCGATCTCCTCGGCATCGGCCCGAAGACGCTCACGCTGCTGTTCGAGTCCTTCGCCTACCGCGACGGCATCCCGCTCGACGCCGACTGGGTGCTCGATGCCCGGATGCTGCCCAACCCGCACTACGACCCGCAGTTGCGCCCCTGCACCGGGCAGGACCCGGCGGTGATCGAGTTCCTCGGGCGCGACGCCGCGGTCGAGCGCTGGCTCGAGGACGTGCGCGGCATGCTTTCGCGCTGGCTCCCGGAGATCGTGCGCGAGAACCGCAGCTCGGTGACCGTGGCGATCGGCTGCACCGGCGGCCGGCACCGCTCGGTGTACCTCGCCGAGCGGCTCGCCGACGCGTTCCGCGGCGATTGGAGCGTGCTGGTGCGCCACCGCTGCCTCGCCCGCGATGAGGCGCCCGAATGAAGGACATCGCGCTCTTCCCGCTCAACAGCGTGCTCTTCCCCGGGGGGCGGCTGCCGCTGCGGATCTTCGAGCAGCGCTACATGGATATGGCGAAGAGCTGCCTGCGCGACGGCGCTCGCTTCGGCGTGTGCCTGATCCGCGAAGGCCGCGAAGTGGGCTCCCCCGCCACCCCGGTGGAGGTGGGCTGCCTCGCGCGCATCGGGGCATGGGACATGCCGCAGCTCGGCGTGCTGCAGGTCACCGCGATCGGCGAGCAGCGCTTCCGCATCCTGGAGCGGCGCGTCCAGGCCGATGGGCTCACCCGCGCTTCCATAAAAATGGTGGAACCGGATATTGATACCGCAGTGCCCCAGAGCTGCAGCGGGTGCGTGAAGCTCCTGGAGCGGGTCATCGAGCGCCAGGGCGGCCTGTTCGAGCCGCCGCACCGGCTCGACTCCGCCTCGTGGGTGAGCTCGCGCCTCGCCGAGGTCCTTCCGCTGGCCCTCGCGGTGAAGCAGGAGCTGCTCGAGCTCGGGGATGCGCGTGCGCGCATCGAGCGGCTGAACGCGCTGCTCGCCCGCTCGAGCGCCGAGCGCCTCTAGCTAGTCGCGGATATCCTGCAGGAACCAGTCGGTCGGAATCTCGCGTCCGAGCCCGCGCTCTTTCGCCGCCTCGTACGCGGCGGCCGCGACCGCGTAGAACTGAGCGCCCTGGATGTTGCCGCGCTCGGAATACGTGATCTGGCGCTCCGAGCTGCGGCCGCGCGTCCCGCCGCCCAGGATGTCGGCGAGCATCACGTCGTTTCCCCGGCCGGTGACGACCGGGGCGCGCTTGCCCAGGCGCCGGTGCCGCCACAGCTCGGCGTCCGGGCGCGCGGCATAGCCCAGGTACTCGTCCGCGGTTCCGAGCTCGGGGCGACCCACGGGGGCCGGCGCCGTTCCGAGGCGCAGGGTCACGTCGAAGCGCTTGCGCGCCTCATCGTCGGGCCGGCCGCCGATCGCGATCACGTGCATGCCCGGCTCGAGCCATTCCCCCTTGATCACGGGCACCGCCGAATCGGTGCAGCCCGCCAGGATGTCGGCGCCGCGATAGGCCGCGCGCGGATCGTCCACGGCCAGCGCCTCGATGCCGTGCCGTTCGCGCATTTCCGCGGCGTACTTCTCGCGGTTGGCCGGGGTCGGGCTGTAGACCTGGATGCGCTTGATGGGCCGCACGCGCAGCAGCGACTCGGCGTGCGAGCGCGCCATGCCCCCGGAACCGAGCATTCCGAGCACCGAGGAATTCTCGCGCGACATGATCCTCGCGCCGATGGCGCCGTCGGCGGCGACGCGCAGATGCTGCAGGTAGCCGTCGTTCATGAGCGCGAGCGGCTCGCCGTTCTCGATGCGGGTAAGAAGGATCAGCCCGCAATACAGGCCCGGACGCACGCAGAATTTCTCCTCGGTGCGGGCGCCGTTGTACTCGCGCTCTTCCAGCACGTCGGATTTCATGCGGATCGCGAAGTAGCCCGAGGTCGAGCCGCCCTCCATCGTCCCCCACTGGTAGAAACGCCCCGGCGTGCGGGTCGGGATCCGGATGTCGATGCGCGGACGGCACACCGCCTCTTTTTCGATGAGCTCGCGATAGGACTTCTCCAGCGCGGCGAGGGTCAGCTCGGGAGTCAGAACCTCCTGCAGGTCGCGATTGTTGAGCAGCAGGGTCATGGCAGGCGCTCGAGCAGCGTGCGTACCGGGGTCGGCACCGCGGCCTGCGCCGCCTCGGCCAGGTCGATCCACAACCGTCCCGGCGACTCGACACCGGGCTGCTTCGATACTTCGCAGCGCAGCGGCCGGATCTGCAGCCGAAAGTGGGTGAAGCCGTGCTCCAGCGTCTCGAGCTCCTTCTTCGCCCCGACTTCGCAGCCCAGCGTGCGGCGGCAATAGCCGTCGACGTCGCGCGCCGGCGCCTCCGGAAACGACCATAGCCCGCCCCAGATCCCCACGGGTGGTCTTTTTTCGAGAAGAACCTGCGCCCCGTGGCGCAATATGAGCCAGGTCACCACTTTCTGCGGCAGCACCTTGCGCGGCCGCGGCGCGGGAATCTCCGCCGTCCGCCTCGCCTTTCTCGCCTTGCAAGGCGCTCGCACCGGGCAGGCGTCACAGCGCGGCGCGCGCGTGCATACCGTGGCGCCCAGGTCCATCAGCGCCTGCGTATAGGTTTCGATGCCGCTCCCTGGAAGCTCCGCATTCGCGCGCGCCCATAGCCGGGACTCGACGGCCTTCTCGCCAGGCCAGCCTTCGATGCCGAAATGGCGCGCCAGCACCCGCTTCACGTTGCCGTCGAGGATCGCGGCGCGCTCGCCGAACGCGAACACCGCGATGGCGGCCGCGGTCGAGCGGCCGATGCCCGGCAGCTTCTCGAGCTCCTCGGCGCTCCCCGGAAAGGATCCAAGCTGCACGATCGTCTTCGCGGCGGCGTGCAGGTTGCGCCCGCGCGCGTAGTAACCCAGGCCGCTCCACAGTTGCAGCACCTCGTCCTCCGAGGCCGCGGCGAGCGCCGCGACGCCCGGAAAGCGGCGCAGGAAGCGCTGGTAGTAGGGGATGACGGCGCTCACCTGGGTCTGCTGCAGCATCACCTCGGAGAGCCAGATGCGGTAGGGATCGCTCGTCCCCTGCCAGGGCAGGTCGCGCCGGCCGTGCCTCTTCTGCCAGTCGATCAGGGCGCTTGCGAAATTCGACACAACCGCATTCTAATGGCCGCTATGACCGACCCGGTCGGGCGCATCCGCGCGTATCAAGCCGAGCTGGAAGCGCTGCGGCATGATCTGCACGCGCATCCCGAGCTCGCCTTCACCGAGACGCGCACTTCCTCGGTGGTGGCGGAAAAGCTCGAGGGCTGGGGCATCGAGGTCCACCGCGGCCTCGCCAAGACAGGAGTTGTTGGAGTAATAAAAGGAAAAAGCAACATCGGCGGGCGTGGCATCGGACTGCGCGCGGACATGGACTGCCTGCCGATCCAGGAGAGCGGCTCGGTGCCCTATCGCTCGCGCAACGAGGGCCGCATGCATGCCTGCGGCCATGACGGCCACACCACCATGCTGCTCGGGGCGGCGCGCTACCTCGCGCAGACGCGCAACTTCGACGGCACGGCCTACCTCATCTTCCAGCCGGCCGAGGAAAGCGGCGGCGGCGGTCAGGTCATGGTGAGCGAAGGCCTGTTCGAGAAGTTCCCTGCGAACGAGGTCTACGCGCTGCACAACTGGCCGGGGCTCGCGGCCGGCAAGATCGCCGTCGGCACCGGGCCGATGATGGCCGCGACCGACGAGGTGCAGATCACGGTGCGCGGCAAGGGCGGCCACGGCGCCATGCCGCACCTGGTGGTCGATCCGGTGGTCGCGGCCGCGCAGATCATCACCGCGCTGCAGACCATTGCGAGCCGCAACGTCGAGCCCACCGACGCCGTCGTCGTGAGCATCTGCTCGATGCAGACCAGCCAGGTCGGCGCGTTCAACGTGGTGCCCGAATCGGTGCGCCTGGTCGGCACCGTGCGCAGCTTCCGTCCCGAGACGCGCGAGCTTGCCGAGCGGCGCCTGCGCGAGATCGTCACCAAGATGGCCGAAGCCCTCGGCGCTTCGGCCGAGGTCCAGTACGCGCGCGGCTATCCGGCGACCGTGAACAGCGCCCGCGAGGCGGCGTTCGCGGCGGCCGTCGGCGAGCGCATCTTCGGCAAGGGCAACGTGATCACCGATCCCACGCCCACGATGGGCGGCGAGGATTTCTCCTACATGCTGCTCGAGCGTCCCGGCGCCTACGTGTGGCTCGGCCAGGGCGCCGGCCCCGGCGGCTGCTTCCTGCACCACCCGAGCTTCGATTTCAACGACGCGGTGATCGCGCTGGGCGCGGGCTATCTCGCCGCGCTCGTGGAGCAGGCATTGCCACTCCCTTAGCGATGTCTCCGCTTCGACTACTTGTGAGATTTGCGCATGGTTGAAGCATCCTGGACGCTGTTCGTCGCTGCATCGCTGGTTCTCATCACGACGCCGGGTCAAGACATGATTCTGGTCATGTCCCGGTCCGTGACTCAGGGTGCCGCCGCCGGGGTCGCCACCGCGGCCGGCGTAAGCGTCGGCCTCCTGGGACACACGATTCTGGCGAGCGTCGGTCTGGGTGCGCTCTTACGTGCCTCCGACTGGCTGTTTGTTGCGCTCAAGCTCGCCGGCGCCGCCTACCTCTTGTACCTCGGCGTCGGGTTGTTGCTTACCAAGCGCGGCGATCTGGCGCTTGCTCCAGCGGCGCAGCGTCCCCTGAGCCGGCTCTTCCTGGATGGCGCATTTTCCAATCTCTCCAATCCCAAGATCGCCGTGTTCTATTTTGCTTTCCTGCCGCAATTCGTGTCGCCGGCGGCACAGCATCCGACCCTCTCGATATTCGTTCTTGGGGTTGCGTTTGCGCTGCTCACGTTTCTGATCAAAGGGCCGGTGGGCGTCTTCGCCGGCGCCCTGTCAGGCTGGTTGCGCTCGCGGCCCAGCGTGCTCACTTGGATTTATCGCGCAAGCGGAACCATCCTGGTCGGCCTCGGTGTAAAGCTTGCCCTGGAGCGCCGTTAAGAGCTTCTAGCGGACATTCGCTACTCCGAAGGGAACGTGACCGGCGGCGACGTGTGCCCGCGCGGATTCGATGTGCCCCTGCTGGTCGTCGAAGTAGAAGTCGGGCTCGAAGGCCTTGAGGAAGGCGCCCTTGTCGAGGCCGCCGAGGAACATGGCTTCGTCGACGGCGATCTTCCACTCCATCAGGGTGCGCACCGCACGCTCGTGGGCCGGGGCGCTGCGCGCGGTCACCAGGGCGGTGCGCACCTTCATGGGGAAATTCTTTTCGGTACGCGCTGCGCTCTGCAGGCGGTGCAGGGCTTCCAGTAGCGGCTTGAACGGGCCGGGAGGAAGCGGCTGCAGCGCGTTCGCGGCCTCGTGCTGGGTAAACGCCTCCAGGCCGTCGCGCTGGTAGACGCGCTCGGCCTCGTCGGAGAAAAGCACGGCATCGCCGTCGAACGCGATGCGCACCTCGTCGGCGTGCCGGCTCGCCGCCTGCGCCGATTCCGGATAGACGCGCGCCGCCGGGCACTTCGCCTCCAGCGCGCTCATCACGTCGGCCTCGTTCGCGGACAGAAACAGGTTGGCTTTGAGCGCGTCGAGGTACTTGTACGGATTCCGGCCTCGGGTAAAAACACCTCGCTCCAGATGCAGTCCCGCCCCCGCCGCCGATTTGAAAACCCTCAGGCCCGACACCGGGTCGTTCTTCGAAAGGATCACCACCTCGACGCGCTGCGCCTTGGGCGTGTTGAAGGCGAGCAGCTTCTTCACCAGGGGAAAGGCGACGCCCTCCCGGGCCGGAACGTCGAGCCGGGCGAACTGCAGCGCGATGTAGGCGTCCTCGCCTTCGCGGTCGAATACGCGGTTTTCGTCCTCGAAGTCGAAGAGGGCGCGCGAGGAGATCGCGACCACGAGCTTGCCTTCGACCGAGTAGGGCATCGCGCCCCACTATAACTCTAGTAGACCGTCTCCACCGGAACGCCGAACAGGTAGCCCGCGCCGCGCTCGGTGCGGATATACCGCGGCTCCGCCGGGTCGGGCTCGATCTTGCGCCGCAGGCGCATGATCTGCACGTCGACCGAGCGGTTGAAGACCTCGTCGTTGTGCAGCCGCGAGAGGTCGAGAAGCTGGTCGCGCGAGAGGATGCGGTTGGGCGCGCCCAGCAGCACCACCAGCAGGCTGAACTCGCCGTTGCTGAGCGGTACCAGGCGGCCGTCGCGCGCCGTGAGCCGGCGCATGTTGAGGTTGAGCTCCCAGCCGTCGAAGCGGTAGGCGCGGATGCCCTCGGGCTTGCCCTGGCGCACCTCGGCGTGCCGCCGGCGCAGGATGGTGCGGATGCGCGCGAGCAGCTCGCGCGTGCTGAAAGGCTTGGTGAGGTAATCGTCCGCGCCGAGCTCGAGGCCCATGACCCGGTCGGCTTCCTCGGCGCGGCCGGTGAGCATCACGATGGGGATCTCGGAATCGTCGCGCAAGCGCCGTGCCAGCGCCATGCCGTCCTCGCTGCGCAGCTTCAGGTCGAGGACCACCAGGTCGACGACCTGGTCAGCGAGCACTTCCTGCATCGAGCGCCCGTCGGCGACCGCGGTCACTTTCAGCTCGTTCTTGCCCAGGTAATCTGCAACGAGCTCTCGAATTATCGGGTCGTCGTCGACGACCAGGACATGCGGCACTGCGGCATGTGCCGGAATTTGCGACTGGATACTCATGGTGGCATTCACGCCCGGGGAGTCTAGGAAATCTTCGCGGGAGGCTGTTACACCTGTAATAGTCGTCCCGCTTGCATGTAAATTACACGCAATTGCGTTCCTGTGGAATGCGCGCCGTGGCCACCGATCCTTCGAAACGCCCGGGAGACATCCTCGTCATCGACGACGATGCGATCCTGCGCGACTTGGTGACCGATTGGCTGGAGGCAGCGGGCTATTGTGTGCGCCGCGCGGCGAGCTGCTGTGCCGGCATGGCCGACCTGAACCGGCAGACGCCTGCCCTGATCGTGAGTGACATGTTCATGCCCGGACCCTGCGGCGCCGATGCCATCGCCTGGCTCAAGCGCGAGCATCCTGGCGTCGCGCTTATCGCCGTGTCCGGTCACTTCAATTCCGGGCAAGGCATCTCGGCCGAGGCGGCGATCGCCGCCGGCGCTGACCGGGCCCTCGCGAAGCCAGTGAAGCGCGCTGATCTCCTGCGCGCGGTTGCCGAGCTGCTCGGCGCCCCGGTGCGCTAGCGGCCGATGCCGGCGGGCCGCCTGCGTGCCGCCCTCTCCCGCATCTCGCTGACGCGGGCGCTGGTCGGCCTGGGCGCCGTGATCGTCACGATCAACGTCTGCGCCGCGATCTGGGACATCCGCAGCGATCGGGTACACACCGAGCAGCGCGCGCAGCGCGACTTCTCCAATCTCACGCGGCTGCTCGCGGAGCAGACCGCGGCGTCGCTCGACGCCGTGGACGTGGTGCTGCGCGACGCAGTGCGCGACGGCAGCTCGGCGAAAGCCGCCGCCATGCTCGGGCGGATGCCCGAGGAGCTCGCGCACATCGCGCAGCTCGCCTCCATCGTGGTGCTCGACCGCGACGGCGAGGTCCTCGCGCAGACCGACACGCTGCCGAGCATCGACCCGGATCTGTCCAAGCTCGCCCTCTTCCGCGCGCAGCGCGAAGGGCGCGGCCCGGCGCTCATCCTCTCCGAGCCGTTCCTGGGCGGCCCGGTGGCGACGAGCTGGCGCTTCGTGGTGTCGCGCCGGTTCACGGGCTTCGGCGGCGCCTTCGACGGGGTGCTCGCCGCGGTCATGGAGATCGAGCGCTTCGAGCGCCTGTACCAGACCATCGACGTCGGCGAAGGCGGGTTCATCGCGCTGCTTTCGCTCGACGGCGTGATGATCACGCGCGTTCCGGATCCGCTGAACGTCAAGGGGAAGAAATTCCAGAACCACGAGGTCTACGACGCCGTGAAAAGCGGCGGGCGCTTCGACGGCTGGACGCCGAGCCCGGTGCTCAACGAGCGCGTGCTGGTCTCGGCCTCTGCGGTGCGCGGCTTTCCTCTGTTCGTGGCGACCGGCGCCACCGAATCCGCGGTGTTCGCGCCGTGGCGCGAGCAGGCCTGGCTGATCGGCCTGCGCACGCTGCTCACCTCGGGCGCGGTGCTCGCGCTGATGGCGCTCGCCGCATGGGGTCTCGCGCGGCGCGAGCGCGCCATGGAGCGCAGCGAAAAGCGCTTCCGGGCCATGATCGAGCACAGCGCCGACGCGATGATCCTGACGCGCCCGAGCGCCGGCGGCATCCTTTACGTCAGCCCGACCTTCGAGCGCCTCACGGGCTACCGCCTGGACGAAGTGCGCGGCAGCCAGTACGTCGAGCTGCTGCACCCGGACCACCGGGAACGGGCGCTGCGCCAGCGCGACGAGACCTTGAATGCGCCGGGCAAAGTGGTCTCGCAGGAAGTCCGCATCCGCCACAAGGACGGCTCCTGGCACTGGGTGGAGAACACCATCAGCAACCTGCTGCACGAGCCCGGCATCCGCTCGGTGGTGATGAACCTGCGCGACATCGGCGAGCGCAAGCTCGCGGACACGGAGCGCGCGCGCCTCGAGCAGCGCCTGCGCCAGGCCGAGAAGATGGAGGCGGTGGGCCGCCTCGCCGGCGGCATCGCGCACGACTTCAACAACATCCTGGGCGGCATCCTCGGTTACGCCGAGATGCTGGTCGAAGGCACGGCCGAAGGCTCGGCGCAGAGGCGCTACGCGCAGAACGTGTTGACGGCCGCGACGCGCGCGAGCGGCCTGGTCGAGCAGATCCTTTCCTACAGCCGCAGCCAGCGCGGAAAGCGCATCCCGGTGGAGCTCGACCGCATCGTCGCCGAGACGCTCGAGCTGGTGCGCGGCTCGCTTGCCGCGGGCATCCGCCTCGAGACCCGGCTGCCGGCGGCGCCGCTCTTCGTAGTCGGCGACTCGACCCAGCTCCACCAGATCATGATGAACCTGTGCACCAACGCGCTGCATGCCATGGGCGAGCGCGGCACGCTGCGGGTGAGCCTCGAGCCGGCGGACATCGACGCCGACCGGATATTCCAGCACACCACGCTCCATCCCGGGCGGTATGCACGCCTCATGGTGGAGGACAGCGGCTGCGGCATGGACCAGACCACGCTCGCGCGCCTCTTCGAGCCTTTCTTCACCACCAAGGAGGTGGGAAAGGGCACCGGGCTGGGCCTCTCGCTCGTCTACGGGATCGTCACCGACTCGGCCGGGGCCATCGACGTCACGAGCACCCAGGGCCGCGGCAGCTGCTTCGCCATCTACCTGCCGCGCGTGGACTCCCCGGTGATCGCGGACGACGATGCCGAGGCGCCCATCGTGCGCGGCAACGGCGAGCGCGTCCTCGTCGTCGACGACGAGGAGGCTCTGATGGCGGTGACCTCCGAGACGCTCAAGCGCCTGGGCTACGAGCCCTCCGCGTTCCCCGACGGCGCCGCGGCGCTGGCGGAATTCGAATCGCAGCCGGGGCGCTTCGATGCGGTGATCACCGACGAGGTCATGCCGGGGCTGACCGGGACCGACCTCGCGGGCTCCCTGCGCCGGCACCGCCGCGACCTGCCCATCGTGCTCGTAAGCGGCTATATCGGCCCCATGATGAGCGAGCGCGCCCTCGCCGCTGGCGTCGACGCCATCCTCAAGAAGCCGGTGCAGTCGCGCGAGCTCGCCGCCGCGCTCGCCCGCGTCCTGAAGCGCGCCTAGATTACGTCTGTAACTCGGGGGCTCGCCCGGGAAATGCGTGGGACACGCATGCACCGCAGAGTGTGCGCATGCGCGAGCAGACCGAAAACGAAACGAACGAAAGAGCCGAAGCGCTCGAGCGCTACGGCGACGTGGCGCTCGGGGTCGAATGCGCCTGGCCGCCGAGCATTCCCGTGGTGCAGGTGGTCGAGGCCTTCAGCGATGCCTCGATCCGCATTCATTGAAGCGGCAAGTCCCGTAGAGATCCGCCCCGCTACCCGCGAGGACCAGGCGCGCATCCAGGCCCTGGTGCGCGGGTTGACGCCACACACCCGCTACCTTCGGTTCTTCAGCGGCCTGCGCGAGCTCGGGCAGGCGTGGCTCGAGCGCTTCAGCCGCGCCGATCCGCGAGGCGACTTCAGCCTGCTTGCGCTCGCGCGCGCCACCCCCGGGTGCGTCGTGGGCATGGCCCAGTATTCCGCAGATCCGTATCCCAGACGCGCCGACTTCGCCGTCCTGGTGGCCGATCGCTGGCAAGGCGGCGGAATCGGAACGCAACTCGTGTCGGGACTGCTCGCCATGGCGCGCGCCTCCGGACTTCAGCGCGTTGAGGGCGAAGTGCTCTCCGAAAACCGTGCCATGCTGCAGCTCCTGCAGCGCCTGGGCTTTCGTCTGCAGCGCGATCCGGCAAGCGCCCTGTTTCATCACGCCTCGCTCCCGCTGGCGCAACGTGCGCCGGATTTCACCTGTAATAGCGCCGCTGCGCGCTGACATCGGCGCGTCACCGCGCCGGCGCAGCATCGATCCTGAGTCCCCGACAGCAGTTTCAGGATCCTCCCCTCTCCTCCCCTACAGGATCTTGACGTCGGGGATTTTTTTTGAGCGCGAGTAGCGGTCGGTTGCGGCTGTAACGGCGCGCGCCGGAGACGAAATAGTTCTGATGCACGCGACGTAGAGACTGATGACTGTTGCAGACCATCCATCCACCACTGAAAGGGAAATCGAATATGAAACGCATCCTCGTAGCTCTCTCGCTCGCCGTGCTCGCCGTGCCTGCCTTCGCCGCCGAGAAGTCGGCGCCGTACGACCAGGTCGAGATCGACCGCCATCTGCCCAACATCCCGGAGCGCAGCGCCGCCTCGACCAAGACCCAAGCGAACGCCAAGACCGAAGCGAACGTCTGGGCAAACGACTACAACTTCATCGCCCCCGCGCAATAAGGCCGATGCGCAACGAGTGGCCGGGGCGCTTTGCGCTGCCGGCCCTCGAAGGCCACTACGGTGCCTCCATGAGCGAAACTTTCGGACTCGCATTCGTTTTCGCCTGGCTTCTGGCCGTGCCATCGGCACAGGCGGAGGAAGTACGCCCGGACATGCTGTTGAAGACCATGTCGGACGAGGTGGTTGCCGAGCTGCGCAAGGACAAGGCCATCCAGGCGGGCGACAGCGCCAGGATCGCCGCGCTGGTCGAGGCCAAGATCGTTCCGAACTTCGACTTCCGCCGCATCACCCAGATCGCCGTGGGCGCGGGCTGGCGTCGCGCCACGCCCGAGCAGAGGGAGAAGCTGACCGCCGAGTTCAAGACCCTCCTGGTGCGCACGTATTCCGGCGCGCTCGCCAATTATCGGGACCAGACGATCGAGTTCAAGCCGCTGCGCATGAAGCCCGACGACACCGAAGTCACCGTCCGCTCGCAGATCCGCCAGCCCGGGTCGGAGCCGATCGCGATCGAATACGATCTGGAGAAGAGCGGCTCGCAGTGGAAAGTCTTCGACGTGAGAATCAGCGGCATCAGCCTGGTTGCGACCTACCGCACTTCTTTCGCCGAGGAAGTCAGCAACCGCGGCCTGGATGGATTGATCAGCCTGCTGGCGAGAAAAAATCGGCAGAGCTGATGTAAGGCTCTGTGAGTTTACCGCTTTGTGATCTTTTTACGCGCGGCCGCCGGAGGCAAACGGTAATCTCGCGACGATGCGATTCGCAATCGGTGACACCTTCGCCAAGTGCAGCGCATGCCAGGGCGAAGACTTCTATCCCGCTTTTCCCCTGACGCCGGACCGCCGCGAAGTGCTGGTGTGCGCCCGCTGCCAGCAGCAGGCCATCTTCGCCGAGCTGATCGGAAAGCCGGGCGCAAGCATCAGGTCCGCTGGGCAAAAAGACTGGATTCCCACTACGGCCCCTGCACGCATAAGGCCACCCCGGCGCAGCAAGAGCCGCTAGCCAAGCTCGCCGCGGCCGGCTGGAGCGGGTGAAGGGAATCGAACCCTCGTATGCAGCTTGGGAAGCTGCATACGAGTTTCGATTCCAGACCCGCCTAACGCTGCGGATTCAAAGGGCTTACAAGCTGTCCACTCAACGCGGCGATCT
>Ga0070696_100001982_pt1 | contig 13442 bp, 11 predicted proteins | sample KBSK1253metaG_FD_65474 | JGI IMG/M metagenome (GOLD analysis project Ga0070696, IMG submission 65474) | Corn, switchgrass and miscanthus rhizosphere microbial communities from Kellogg Biological Station, Michigan, USA - KBS K1-25-3 metaG | ecosystem: Host-associated > Plants > Roots >... | reverse complement strand
TACGGGATCTTCCCGACCGCCGCGAGCCCGGCGGCGACGCACATCATGTTCTGCTCGGCGATCCCCACCTGGATGAATCGATCGGGATACTTCTGCGCGAAGAAGGAGACGTTCGTCGACCCGGAGAGATCGCCGACCAGCACCACTACTTTTGCGTTCTTCTCTCCCAGGTCGAGCAGGCCGTGGCCGAAGCCCTCGCGCGTCCGTTTGAGCTCGGGCTTCGCGAGATCGATCCGGGCGGTGACGGCGCCCGTGGCGGCCGGGGTGGTGGCGGCGCTCATCCGGCTCCGTTCGCGGAGGGCGCCACGCCGGGCGCGGCGTGCCCCTGAAGTCGCTGGGTCCAGTCCGAGAGGGACGTCCCGAGCTCGGCGAGCGCGGTCTCCGCCTGTTCCACGCTGGGCGGGTTCCCGTGCCAGCGATAGTCGTCCTCCATGAACGAGACGCCCTTCCCCATCACGGTGTGCGCGAGCAGGACCGACGGCTTTCCTTTCGTGCGGCGCGCGGCCTCGAAGCCCGCGATCACGGCGGCGACGTCATGGCCGTCGACCTCGATGACGTTCCAGTTGAACGCCCGCCACTTGTCGGCCAGCGGTGCGATGCCCATCACGTCCTCGACGTCGCCGTCGATCTGCTTTCGGTTGTAGTCGATGATCCCGCACAGGTTGTCGAGCTTGTAGTGCGCGGCGAACATGGCCGCCTCCCAGATCTGCCCTTCCTGCTGCTCGCCGTCGCCCATGACGCAGTAGACGCGGCGCGGATTGCCGTCCATCCGCGATCCGAGCGCCATCCCACACGAGACCGAAAGCCCCTGGCCCAGGGATCCGGACGAGACCTCGATCCCCGGCGTGTCGTGCTTGCTCGGATGTCCCTGCAGGTGGCCCTCGAAGCTCCGGAATTGGAGGAGGTCTCGGAGCGGGAAGTAGCCGCGTTCGGCCATGAGGGAGTAGATGACCGGCGTGACGTGCCCGATCGAAAAGTGCCAGAGGTCGCGCGCCGGATCGTCGAGGCGCGCGGGATCCACGTCCATCTCGTGGAAGAAAAGGACCGTGCCGAAGTCGGCACAGGAGAGCGGGCCGCCGGAGTGCCCCGTCTGGGAGCGGGCCAGAAGCGCGACGATATCGCGGCGCACGAAGAGGGCCCGCTCTTTCAGCTGTTCGACGTCGTGCTTCAGGCGTGGCAAGGCGTTCCTCCCCGATTCGACCGTCTCGACAGCCTTTCTACGCTACCCAGTGCGGGTTTCCCGGGCAAGCGAAATCCCTCACGCGTTCACGTGCTTGCGATCGTAGGGATCGGGGATGCGGCCATTACGAACGGCGGCGGCGATCTCCTCGATGCCGTCCCGCACGCGCTTCGTGGCTCGAAAGCCCCAGAGGTGCTCGATCCGATCGAAGGAGACTCGGTACGTCCGCGGATCCGTCGCGCCGGGCTCGATCCGCACGCGTGCTTCCGGGACGCAGAGCTCGATCTCCTCCTTGAGGTCCCGGAGCTGATAGTTCTCGAGATTGTCCCCCACGTTCAGGATCGGAGCGCCTTCGGGAAGGGGCTCGGTGGCCGCCATGGCGAGCGCGCGCGCGATGTCCACCACGTGGACGAAGGGGCGCCACTGCCCGCCCCCGAAGATCGTGACGGCACGCTTGAGGGCCGCGTCGCGCGCGAGCAGGTTCACGACGAGGTCGAAGCGCATCCGGGGCGAGAGGCCGTACACCGTGCCGAATCGAAGCAGGATCGGTTCGAACGCCGAGCGGCCGACCATTTCGAGAAGGCCGACCTCCGCGTGCCAGCGCGTCTCCGCGTAGAGGGAGAGCGGCTTGACGGGCGAGTCCTCGGTCAGCACTTCGTCGCGCCCCTCGCCGTAGACGCTGCACGTCGACGCGAAGACGAAGCGACGCACGCCGCGCGCCTCGGCGGCGCGGGCGAACGCGATCGTCGCCGTCCAGTTGGTCTGCACGGCGCGTTCCTCGTCGGCGGCGCAGGCCTTGTCGCCGACGATCGCCGCGAGATGAACCACCGTCTCCACCCCTTCCAGCGACTCCGAGAACGCGCGCGGATCGCGCAGATCGCGGTGGAGCACCTCGAGCGAGTCGTCCGAATCCAGTCCCTGGAGCCCCTCGCCGCCGAAGAGGAAACGGTCGAGCACGCGAACGCGGTGGCCGGCGGCGAGAAACTGCCGGACCAGGATCGATCCGATGTAGCCGGCGCCGCCGGTGATGAGGATCGGCGCGCCGCTCACCGGCGGACCAGGAGGTGGAGATGATGGTCGGCGGCCGCACGCGAGAGCGGGCCGTCGGGCCGAAGGACGCGGTCCCACGCGGCGGCCAACGCGAAGAACGGACGAAGCCGCGCGTCGAATCGTGCCTCGTCGGGCAGAAGACGCGCCGCGTGACGCTGCAGCGAATAGGTGACGTTCGAGCCCAGGGGACCCTCCACGAAATCATGCGAGGCCTCGGCGAGGATCTCGCCGCTTCCGACGACGGCGCAATAGTACCCGTTCTCGCGCTGCTGTCCGACCCGGAGCGGATTGTCCCCCGGATCGCGGAGGAACGCGCTCTCCGGATTGTTGAGGACGAGCGCCAGGAATCCGCCCGGACGGAGGACGCGGGCCGACTCCGAAAGCGCCGCCCGACGCGCCTCCGGCGGAAGATGCTCGAGCAGACCGAGGCAGACCACGAGCCCGAGCGCACGGTCGCGAATCGGCAGCCGGTCCGCTCGAAGCCGTACCGGATCGAAGTTCGCGACGCCCGCCCCCGCGACGTTCGCGCGGAGCCGCGCCAGCATTCCGGGCGCGAGGTCGCCGCAGGCCAGACGCCGTAGCCGCGGCGCCACGCGGGCGGCGACCCTTCCGACGCCAGCGCCCAGATCGAGGCCCCACGCCGCGTCCATCGCCGGGAGCGCGTCGAGGAGGACGCCGGTCTCCCACGCGTCGTAGGCTTCGTTCACGTGGCCCGGCTCGCCGAGGCTCAGGACCGCGGCGAGCTCGTCGCCGCGCTCGTGGCGCGGGCCGCTCCAATACGCCGCGGCCAGGGCGGCGTCGTAGCCGGCGGCCCGGCCCGCGTCGACCCGAGAGCCCGGATTCGGGGCGCTCACGCCACGCCTCCCCGCCGCTTGTCGCCGGACACGAGCGCGACTACAATCGGGGCCGAATCGAAACCGTGACCCTCGCCGCGCGCGGAGCCGGGGGCGCGCGCCGTCCGATCAACCAAGGAGAGGCGATGCCGGAGATGGCCGAGCTCGTGTCGAACCCCGCCGTGGAATGCCTGAACTGCGGAAAACTGTTCGGACCGAATCAGATCTTTCATTTGAAGGAAGACCCCCGCCGCTCGTATCTGCGTTGCCAACACTGCGGCGCACGGAACGAGATCCGCGCGGAGGAACGGTTCCTGATCCGCCTCGTGGGACTGATCCCCGAGCCGCCCGCCTTGCGCCCCGGCGCTCAGTCCACCTCGTAGGATTCCGCCGCCGGCCGCGCCGGCCCTTCGCATGGTCCGCCGGAAATGATTCGGGTCCCCTCCCCGTGCGGGAAGGGGACCCACGTGGTGCCCGGGGCGAGATTTGAACTCGCACGGGGTTACCCATACGCCCCTCAAACGTACGTGTCTACCAAGTTCCACCACCCGGGCGTCATCGCAAAGTCTAGTTGCCGCCGGTCGGAGCCGGCTGCGTCGTTCCCGCGGCGGGAGCGTTCGCCGGAGGGCCGGTCGGGCCCGCGCTGGGCGGCGCGTTCGGGCCGGCGCTCGGCGGAGCGGTCGTGCCCGGCGTGGCCCCGGGCGTCTGGGCCCCAGGCGTCTGGGTCCCGGGCTGGCCGCCGGCCGGTTGCTGGGTTCCAGCACGCTGCTCCGCGCGCCGTCGCGCCTCCTCCTGAATGAGGCTGCGGCTTCCCCCGCCCGCGCGGTGCGATGCGGACACGCCCAGCGTCAGCGAGGTCAGGAAGAAGATCACCGCGAGGACGGTGGTCGCACGGCTGAGAAACGAAGCGGCCCCGCGCCCGCCGAAGAGGGTCTGACTGGAGCCGCCGCCGAACGCGCCGGCCAGTCCGCCGCCCTTGCCGGATTGGAGCAGGATCACGACCATGAGCGCGATGCAGGCAATGATGTGAACCGCCGTGATCAGCGCTGCCATCAAGCCGAACATGGAGTTTCGAACCTCCTGGAACGATTGGAACGTCGGACCGAGTTGGAAAGCCTACCAAATGCCCCGGGTCGGGTCAATTGGCGGCGGACGAGCGGGGCTCGGAAGCCTCCAAGGCTCCCGCGATGGCCAGGAAGGTCGCGGCCTTGAGGGACGCGCCCCCCACCAGGAAGCCGTCCACGTCCGGCACCTGCGCGAGCGGCCCCGCGTTCTTCGCGTCGACGCTTCCGCCGTAGAGAACGGGCGTGCCGCCGCCGGCGGCGTCGCGTCCCGCGGCGTTCAACTCCTCCCGCACCCAACCGTGGGCTTCGGCGACTTCGTCGGTGGTCGCGACCACGCCGGTCCCGATCGCCCAGACCGGTTCGTACGCGACGAGGAGCGGAGCGCGCGGGTTGGCTCCCTCCAGGGCCCGGCGGATCTGCCGCGACAGGATATCCCGTGTTTCACGACGGCTCCGTTCCACCATCGTTTCCCCGATGCAGAGGATGGGAGTGAGCGAGGCGCGCCAGGCCGCCGTGAGTTTTTGCCGGGTCAGGAGGTCGTTCTCGCAGAAGAGACGCCTTCGCTCCGAATGCCCCACGAGAACGTACTCGGCACCCGAGTCCTTCGCCTGCTCGGCCGACACTTCCCCGGTAAAGGCGCCGCTCGTTTCGAAGTGGCAGTTCTGCGCGCCGATCGGCGGATCGCCGTCGCGACGCGCTTGCGCGAGCGATGCGAGCGCCGTGAAGGGAGGAAAGATCAGGATCCGCGTGGCGGGGTAGCCCTTGGCGCCGTCGGCGACGCCGCGGTAGAGCGCCTGCGCCTCCCCGAGGCCCAGGTTCATCTTCCAGTTCCCGGCGAGCGTGCGCCGCGCGGTCATCGCGCCGCCGAGGACGCCGGGTCGAGCGCCGCGACGCCGGGAAGGACCCGTCCCTCGAGGAATTCGAGGGAGGCTCCGCCGCCCGTGGAGCAATGGCTGATCTGATTCTCGACGCCCGCCTGGTTCACCGCCGCGAGGGAGTCCCCGCCACCGACGACCGTGAACGCGCCCCGCTTCGTGGCCCGCGCCACCTCCTTCGCCACGCCGACGGTTCCCGCCGCGAATGCCGGCGTCTCGAAGACGCCCATCGGCCCGTTCCAGAAGACGGTCCTGGCTTCGGCCAGCGCGTCCGCGATCGCCGCGAGCGAATCGGGGCCGATATCGACGCACATCTTCGATGCCGGGATCGCCGTGACCGGCACGATCGAGCCCGCATCCGAGCCCGAGATGTCGTCCGCGACCCGGCAATCGGTCGGCAGGAGGATCTTCGCGGCGGCTTCGGGGTCGTCGAGGAGCGCTTTCGCGAGCGGCACGCGATCTTCTTCGACCAACGACTTCCCGATCGAGATCCCCTTCGCGCGGAGGAAGGGGAACATCATCCCGCCGCCGATGACGAGGCGATCCACGCGAGGCAGCAGGTTTCGGAGTACGTCGATCTTGCCGCTGATCTTCGCGCCGCCGAGGATCGCGACGTTGGGCCGCTCCGGAGAATGGAGGAGGCGGCCCAGCGCCGAGAGCTCCCGCTCCATCAAGAACCCCGCGGCGGTTTCCGTGAGAAACGCGGTGATCCCCGCCGTGGAGGCGTGCGCGCGATGCGCGGATCCGAACGCGTCGTTCACGTAGGCTTCGGCGAGAGCCGCCAAGGAGCGGCTGAAGTCGGGATCGTTCGCCTCCTCACGCGCGTCGAAGCGGAGATTCTCAAGGAGGAGCACCTGCCCTCCCTTGATCCCCGCCGCCGCCGATTCCGCGGCGGGCCCGACGATCGTCTCGGCGAACGCGACGGACGTGCGAAGGTATTTCTCGAGCGCCTCCCGAACCGGACGGAGCGACTGAGCCGGGTCGCGCTTTCCCTTCGGCCTCCCCAAATGGGAAGCGACAACGAGTCCCGCTCCCTTCTCGAGGAGGTACCGAAGCGTCGGCAGGGACGCGACGATTCGCGTGTCGTCGGCGACGGTTCCGTCCGGGCGGAGCGGAACGTTGAAGTCGACCCGAACGAAGATCCGCTTCCCCGCCGCCTCGAGCGCGCTCAGCTTCCGAAAGCTCATCGCGGGGCTCAGGCCGCCTTGGCCAGCATCATGAGCGCGTCCACCATGCGGTTCGAAAAGCCCCACTCGTTGTCGTACCAGGCGAGCAGCTTGAGGAACCGGTCGCCCGAGACCATCGTGAGCGGCGCGTCGAACACGGCCGAGTGGGGATTGCCGACGACGTCTTGCGACACGATCGGATCCTCCGAGTACTGGAGGATGCCCAGGAGCGGGCCCGATGCCGCGTCGCGCATCGCCTGATTCACCGACGCGACGGTGACCGGCTTGGCCGTCAGGAGCGTGACGTCGACCAAGGAGCCGTTCGGGACCGGCACCCGCACCGCAACGCCGTCGAGCTTTCCGACCAGGCTCGGGAGCACGAGCCCGATGGCCTTCGCCGCGCCCGTGGACGTCGGGATCATCGACATCGCCGCGGCTCGGGCGCGCCGAAGGTCCTTGTGCGGCGCGTCGTGCACACGCTGATCGTTCGTGTAGGCGTGCACGGTCGTCATCAGGCCCCGCTCCACCCCGAACGCCCCGTCCACGATGGACAGAACGGGTGCCAGGCAGTTGGTGGTGCACGATGCGATCGATACCACGGTGTGCTTCGCCGGATCGAACGTCTTCTCGTTCACCCCGATGACGAACGTCGCGTCCGCGCCCTTCGACGGCGCCGATACGAGAACCCGCTTCGCGCCGGCGGCCAGGTGGACCGCGGCCTTGTCGCGATCGGTGAACTTCCCCGTGCACTCCAAGACGACGTCGATGCCGAGCTCCTTCCACGGGAGCTGCGCCGGGTTCGCCTCGCAGAGCACCTGGAACTTCTTCGACCCGACCCGAATGCCCCCGTCGGCCGCCTCGAATCGCTCCGGCCAGACGCCGTGGATCGAATCGAAGTTCAGGAGCGTGGCCAGCGTCTTGGCGTCGGTGACGTCGTTGACCGCGACGAAGTCGATCCCCTCGTTCCGCTTGAGCGCCGCGCGGACGACGAGGCGCCCGATCCGGCCGAACCCGTTGATGGCAATGCGCACGACCCCTCCTTAGCTGAAAAACACGCGGGCCGTCTCGTAGAACTCCGGCCCCACCGTCTTGAGCGAACCCACTGCTTCCTCGAGCGGAACGTCGACGATCTTGGTGCCGCGGAGCGCGACCATGCGCCCGAAACCCTTCCGCGCCACCAGGTCCACCGCCGCGACGCCAAAGCGCGAGCCGAGCACCCGGTCGAAGGCCGTGGGCGTGCCGCCGCGCTGAATGTGGCCCAGGATCGTGTAGCGGGTCTCGAAGCCCGTCTCGTCCTCGATTCGCTCGGCGAGCCAGGCGCCGATGCCGCCGAGACGGACGTGGCCGAACGCGTCGCGCTTCGCATCCTCCGGCTTCTGCTCGATCACGCCGTCGGTCAGGCGCGCGCCCTCCGCCACGACGATGATGCTGAAGCTCTTCCCGCGCTCTTTACGGCGCCGCACCACGTCGCAGACGTCCCGGAGCGGGAGCGGAAACTCGGGAAGGATCATCATGTCGGCGCCCCCCGCGATCCCCGAGTGGAGCGCGATCCATCCGGCGTGCCGGCCCATGACCTCGACCACCATCACCCGGTCGTGCGACTCCGCGGTCGTGTGCAGGCGGTCGATCGCCTCGGTCGCGATCGACAGGGCGGTGTCGAACCCGAACGTAACGTCCGTGCCGTTCACGTCGTTGTCGATCGTCTTGGGCACGCCCACCAAAGGAAGGCCGCCCTGGGCCAGCTCGCACGCGGCGCCGAGCGTGTCCTCGCCGCCGATCACGATCAGGGCGTCCAATTTGTGCGTGTTCATCGCGGCGCGAATCCGCCCGGCGCCGTCCGGCTCCTTGAGCGGGTTCGTGCGTGACGTGCCGAGGATCGTTCCGCCGCGCGGGAGAATGCCCGAAATCTTCGACAGATCGAGCGGCTCGACCTCGTCGACGAGGAGCCCGCGCCAGCCATGGCGAATCCCGGCGACCTCCCAGCGATGGCCCCGAATCGCCCGCTGCACGACCGCCCGGATGACGGCGTTCAACCCAGGACAGTCGCCGCCTCCGGTCAGCACTCCGATCCGCATGGGGCTTTCGCGCCTCCCGATGGACAGATTAAGTCGTTTTATGGATGCAAGTTAGAGCGATGAAGTGTAGTGGGGCGGAGGGCCGAAGTCAAGGTCTACGGAAGACGCGCGGCGGGGGGCGAACGGAAACCGATCCGGTCAGTGCATGCCGCTCGTCGAGGAGTAGCGAAGGGTGTATTCGCCGTACCCGTGATCGTCCACGAAAACGAACTTCATCCCCGAGTTGATCTCGCTCATGCCGTAGTGGGCGCCCAGCTCCTTCCCACGTAGGTTGTACGTCCAGATCTCGTACGGACGATAATCGGGGGCGCCCTGATCGATCTTCGTCAGCGCGTCGCGGGAGGCCTTGGGAATCTGGTCGCCGAGCGCGTAGCCCAGCGTCTTGTCGGCGACGGGAAGCCGCTCGACCTTCGTCTCGTCCGGTTCGCCGTATCGGATGTAGACCCTTCCGCGATCGCTCAGCATTCCGGGCCCGAAGATCGAGAATCGGGCGTTCGCCACCTCGACGCGCCTCAAGAATTCGACGTGCGATTCGTTCTCGGCCGTTTCCGGCGACGGATCCGTCTCCCGCCAGGCCTTCTCCATGCGCACTTCCTTTTCGCCCATGCTGAGCATGCGAAAGTCGACGGCTTGCTCGGCCGAGAGGAGCGTCGTTGCCTCCACTTCGTAGAAGTCGGCCGCCCCGGGGCGCCACGATTGCGCCGACCAGAGGACGTCGAACTCGGTCTGGCTCGTGGCGATCGCCGACTCGCCCGCGCGGCTCAACGTGAGGCGGAGGCGGTAGTGGCCGGCCGGAATCGCCGATGCGTCGATCGAGAGGGCATGCGGCCAGGCGCTCCCCTCCTGCATGCGGAGTGAGTCGACCGTCGCGAACACCGTGTCGCCGTCTGCTGCGAGGACCGATGTCTGCAGGCGGTACGCGCGGCCCTCCGCAGGCACCGGGCGATCGTAGATCTCGTAGTAGACCGAGATCTCGTCCTTGAAGAGTCCGAAATAACCGCTCGGCTGTGGATAGACCTCGTAGGGTCCCTTCCCGAAGGCGGTGTTCTCCCCGCGCGGGGCGATCGTCCAGGCCAGCTCGAGACCGCTCAGCGCGGGGCTCTGAAAGAGCCACCGGCCCATGTCGATCTCCCCCTCGACCTTGCCCTGGCGCTTCTGGTTCTTCATCTTGTAGATCAAGCCCTGGCGCGCGACGTTCATGTCCTCGACGACGACGCGGTACTTGTACTTCCCCTGGGGGACCGCCACGCCGAGCGTGTAGATCTCGCCGAGGAGCGAGTCGAGCCCCACGGCTGGATCGGCGACCATGACCTGGGCCTCGCGCTGCTGGAATCCGACGCGCTTCCCGCTCGGGTTCCACATCTCGGCGGTCACGCGGAGGCGGGCGGAATAGAGGCTGTCCTGGGGGAGGAATTTCATTTCGGCGTAGGGAACGCGCAAAACGAACTCGGCACGAGCCTCGTTCGGCCCGTGCCGGAATGCGATCGCCCGCGCGTGGTATCGAAGCTCGCCCGCCGAGGCCGCGATTTCGCCTTCGTTGGAGCGGTCCGCCGCCGCAGCCGCGGACCCGAATCCGAGAACCGTCAGGAGGAGCGCGCTGCCGAGGCGGACCACAAGGTCTCGGCCGATGGGTGGGCGCCTCACGGCGCGGCTCCTCTCTGGTCTAGAAGCTGACGTTCAGGGAGACGCGGTGCACGGACGAAAGGAAGTTCATGTCCTGGTACGCGTAATCCAGTCGTGCCACGGACGACTTCACCAGCGTGAGCGGGAACTTGACGCCGAAGCCCGCGCAGAGCCCCTCGGTGTCGTAGTTCATCTTGTACCCGCCGCGCAGGAAGAGGTAATCGTGGAAGGCGTACTCCGCCCCGAGGTTCAGCTTCTCGGAATTGTCGGGCGGATGCGTGAACTCGGCCGCGGTGATCAGTTTGTTCTCGCCCATCTTCAGGACGTCGAGCGACCCGCCCACACGGAAGAAGACCGGCATCTTCACCTTCTCGTCGATGAACGTCATGTCGCTTCCGACGTTCTGGATCGCCATTCCGATCTTCGCGCCGAGGATGCCGACGTCGTAGAGGGTCCCGAAGTCGAACGTCGTCGAGGTTCCCTTCACGTCGGCGAGCCCCGTCTGAACGTAGTTGATGCTGAAGCCCGCCGAGAACTTGTCGGTCAGCGCGCGGGCATACGTGACGCCGTAGGCCCACTCGCCCGCATCGAACGTCTCCCCCGTGCCCTCCGGCAAGTAGGTCGTCCGCACGATGTCGCGGCTCATGGTCAGGGCGCGCACGTTGACCCCGAGCATGCCGGGGATCCACTTGACCGAAAACACGTAGGCGGCCTGATCGAAAAGGACGTTCGCGGGCCACGCGGTGTGATTGATGGAGATCGATTGCCCCGAGAGCCGCGCGATCCCAGCGGGGTTCCAGTAGACCGCGGTCGCGTCGTCGGCGATGGCGACGTACGCTTCGCCCATGCCGGCTGCGCGCGCGCCCACGCCGATCTTGAGAGACTGGCCGCCCAACGTTCCGACCTTCTCGAAGACCTGTGCCGCCTCCGACGAAAGCGGAAGCGAGAGCAGGACCAGAACGGCGACAACGAACGCGCTTCTCACGAAATTCCTCCTCGGGTTCCCCACGGACCGAATGGCCGCGCCGGTCTTGCTCATCGGATGATCACGAACTTGCCGACCTGCTTGCCGAGATCGGTGTCCACGGAGTAGAGATAGATGCCGCTCACGATCCGCTGGCCGTTCCTCGAAATCAGGTTCCAGGAGACCTCACCGTCTCCCGAGATGACCGCGTCCTTGCCATATTGGAGATCCGGCGGCGGCGAGCCGTCGAACGGAAGGTCCCGCACCAGATCTCCCGAAAGCGTGAAGATGTGCACGACCCCGCGGGTCCGGGGCAGGTTGTGGAACGTGACCTTCGTGCCCGAGGGGTCCTCCGCCCGCGGGACGAGGTCCCATTGCGCTCCGCCCTTGTACGGATTCGGCACGACGAAGACGTGCTCCAGGTCCTTCCCTGCGTCGGATCGCGGATAGACGACCTGCGCGTTGCTCGCGCTCGGGTTGCCGACGAGCGTGACGTCGGTCGACGCCGTGGCCCCGGGGATGATGGACACCGGCACGATCGAGTAGAAGTAGGGGAACCCGTTCAGAACGTTGTTGTCGACGTACGTGTAGCGACCCACCGCGAAGAGCGAGTCGTACTCGGTGTGGAAGTTCGTGAGGGACGGCCGTCGTGCCACGGGATCCCAACTCACCGTGACCGGTTCCACGCGGATCAGGGCGGCCGACGGATCGATCAGCTCCGAGAGCGGCCGAGCCGGCGTCCCCTTTGGATCGACGCGCCATTCGCCCAGCAAGGACCAGAGATTTCGAGCGGGCGCGTTCGTGCCCTCGGGTCGATTCCATCCGGCTGCCTTGTAGATTCGGTATCCGACGAACTCCTTGACGTTCCCTCGCTGTGCGTCTCGGACCATTTCCGCGAAGCTGTTCCATTTGAGGGTCACCTTGCGGTCGCCCGGGAAGAACCAGGCGGAGACCCGGCTCGAATCGCCCGAGGTCTGATAGTGGTCGAGGAAGTCGTGCGGCTCCGCGTTGCCGTCGGTTCCCGCGAAGAAGGGCGCGGGCAGCGGCGAAGCGGCGACCCAGTGCACGAGGAATTCGCGGCCGCCCTGGCCGGTCGTCACGTCGCAGTCGGCGTCCACGTAGGTGCAGGTCTGGCCGACCGGAACATTGAGCGTGTCTTCGGAAGCGCAGTGGACGAGGTCCTCGTCCACGTCCGAGTCATGGCAGAGGAAGCGGCCGCCTTGCTGCGTGGCGCACGAGCCGAGTGGATCCCACGGCTCCAACCCGGCGTATCGCGGATCGTCCGGGATCTGGCTCCAGAATCGGACACGACAGATGGACGATTCCGGAATCGTGTAGGTGAACCGGAAGCCGGCCGGCGTCCGAAGGCAGGTCTCCTGACCGCAGCTCCCCGTCGAAATCCTTCCGTCGAGGTCCGTGTAGAGACCGTCGAACACCTGTTGCGCCGAGATCGCGTTCGCGATCAGCGTGCCGCCCGGATCGGTCGGTCCGCCGCCGAGGCCCAGTCCCATGACCCAGCCGACCGAGATCGTCAGCGTCGAGTCGGGGAGCAGGGTGCGGAAGGGACCGGTCGCCATGACGAAACGGTAGTCCTGGGGCCGGCTCGTCACGATCTCCCCGAGCAAGGCCGGATTGAGGGCCGGATCCGTCATGAGCTGATAGCGTTGGGCGTCGTTTTCCGGGTCGCCGCCCGCGATGTAGGGCGCACCGGAGCCGGAGAAGAATTTGAAGGAAGTGATTCCGACCTGTCGTGGGGCCGTGGCCCCGCTGGGGTCCGTCGTGTGATTGAGGAACATGCATCCGAAGTAGCCGGGAGCGTCACCGCCCTTGTTGTCCTGTGGCCGGTTCGGATCGTCCGGATTGTCCCAGGCGTACCCCATCTGGATGCGGCGCCGAACCGCCTCGCCCGTGGAGCCCAGGTACTCGACGTCGCGGTCGATCAGGCCGGCCATGTCGTCCGAGAAGTAGGTGTTGCCTCCACGAACCCCGATGTCCGGATCGGCGAAGATCGCGACCATGACGTTGCGGAGCGAGCGGCCGCTCCGATTCGTGATCCGATAGTCCATGCCCACGAAATCGTTCTGTCCCGGCGTCGCCCACGCGTAGGACGTCTGCCGCACGCGGATTCCGAGCGGGACGTGCTCCGGAAGGAGCTGGCGAATCTCGGGAATGTCGTCGTAGTACTCGGCCGAGAACATCTGCTGGCCCGTCGCCGCGAAATCCTCGTCGCAGAGCCCGTCGCCGTCGTCGTCGAGTCCGTTCTGGAAGTCCTCGTCGACCAGCCCGTCGCCGTCGTCGTCCGGGTTGACGCTCGAGGAAATGACGCGGTTGCCGCCGGGAACCCCTTCGTAGGCCTCGCGCACGTCGGCCACCTGGTCGAGGGGCACCGGCGCGCAGGGGTTCGTGGGAATGACCTCCGGCGAGAACTCTCGCTGATAGAGGGCGGTCGACACGTGCGGGATTCCGCTGGCGTCGATCGCGCCGATCCAAACGCCGGCGGCGTAGAGGTAGTCGTTGCCCGAACCCGCGGGCCACTCGGCGGACGGGACGGTGGTGCGCGACGGATTGTTCTGGTTCCCGGTCTCGCCGATGTTCGTGATCTGAAGCTGCAG
>Ga0070696_100001979_pt1 | contig 13458 bp, 13 predicted proteins | sample KBSK1253metaG_FD_65474 | JGI IMG/M metagenome (GOLD analysis project Ga0070696, IMG submission 65474) | Corn, switchgrass and miscanthus rhizosphere microbial communities from Kellogg Biological Station, Michigan, USA - KBS K1-25-3 metaG | ecosystem: Host-associated > Plants > Roots >... | reverse complement strand
TCGTCTTCCTCGCCGAGCCCCGCGGGATCGGCGGCGTCCGCTGGTGGATCGAGGGTCGGCCGGACGAGGGTGGTCGACAGGTCCTGGTGCGGCGCGAGACCAATGGCACGCTCACGAGAATGACGCCGGAGGGCTTCAACGCCCGCTCCCGCGTGCACGAGTACGGCGGCGCCGCGGCGCTCGTCTCCGGTGACCTGGTGGTGGTCTCGGACTTCGTGACCGGTCGCCTCAATCGCGTCGAACGACCCGGCGAGCTGGAGCCGCTCACCCCGGAACGGCAGTGGCGCTATGCCGACGCGATCCATGACGGAGCACGCAACCGGCTGATCGCCGTGCGGGAGGACCACGAGCCGGACGTCGTCGCCGAGCACGGCGAATGGAACAACGAGCTGGTCGCGATCGACCTGTCGACGGGCGACGTGTCGGTGCTCGCAGCCGGTTCGGACTTCTACGCCGCGCCGCGGCTATCCCCGGACGGCAGGACGCTCGCCTGGCTCGAGTGGCACCACCCGAACATGCCGTGGGACGGGACGGAGCTGCGCCTCGCGACCATCGCCGCGGATGGCTCCCTCGCCGAGCCGCGCACCATCGCCGGCAGCCGCACCGACTGGATCAGCCAGCCGCGGTGGTCGCCCGAGGGCGTGCTCCACTTCGCCGCCGAGCCGACCGGATGGATGAACCTGTACCGCTGGGTCGACGGCAAGGCCGAGCGGATCACGAACCTCGAGGCGGAGCTGGTCGGGCCCGACTGGCAATTCGGCTACGTTACCTACGAATTTCTCCCGGGCGGCGACATCCTGGCCATCGCGCGAAGCGCCGGCCGCGACGAGCTGCTCCGAATCGCCGGGGACGGCTCGATCTCGACGATCGACCTGCCCTACTCGGAGATGAACGCCCTCTCGGTCGACGGCGACCGCGTCGTCCTGCGTGCCGCCGCGCCGGACAAGCCGGCGGCGGTCATCGAGATCGACCTGGCTGGCAACGTGACCGTCCTGCGTACCGCCAATCCCACGACGCCCGATACCGGCGACGTCTCGATCCCCGAGCACATCGAGTTCCCGACGACCGGCGGTCGAACCGCCTTCGGCAACTACTACGCGCCGACGAGCCGGTCGTTCGCCGGTCCGGCCGGGGAGCTGCCGCCGCTCATCGTCACGAGCCACGGCGGGCCGACCGCCGCCGCGTTCTCGGGCTTCGCGACCGGCATCCAGCTGTTCACGAGCCGCGGCTACGCGGTCCTCGACGTGGACTACGGCGGCTCGACCGGCTACGGCAAGGCGTACCGCAAGCGGCTCGAGCTCGAATGGGGCGTGGTCGACGTCGACGATTGCGTCGCGGGCGCGAAGTTCCTCGCCGACAAGGGCCTTGTCGACGGCTCGCGACAGGCGGTCCGGGGCGGCAGCGCCTCCGGCTTCACCACCCTCGCCGCGCTCGCGTTCACCGATCAGTTCGACGCCGGCTGCACCTACTTCGGGATCGGCGACCTGCGGGCGTTCGTGAAGGACACGCACAAGTTCGAGTCGCGCTACCTGATCAGCCTGCTCGGGCCGTGGCCGGAGGCGAAGCAGGTCTACCTGGATCGGTCACCCTCACTCCACGCCGAGCGGATCACCGCGCCGGTGCTGGTCCAGCAGGGCGAGGAGGACAAGATCGTCCCCAAGGCCGAGGCCGAGCGGATCGTCGACGCGCTGTTCGAGCGCCGGATCCCGCACGCGTACCTGCTGTATCCGGGCGAGGACCACGGCTTCCGGGGCCATGACGCGATCATTCGCTCATTCGGCGCGGAGCTGTCGTTCTACGCCCAGGTCTTCGGGTTCGAGCCGGCCGACGACATCGAGCGGCTCGAGATCCAGTTCCTCGACGAGGCCCGCAAGAGCGCCTGAGCCATGCGCCGCCGGCTGCTGATCGGCCCGGTCGCCCTGTTTGCCGTCGTGCTCGTCTCGCTCACGGGCTGCGGATCCGGCCCCGTCGCGACGCCGCTCACGCTGAGCTACCCGGCCGCCACGGCAGGTGCAGATCCACTCCAGATCTCCCTGGTCGACCAGACGGCTATGGTCACGGCGATCGCCGCGGGCCCTGACGCGTCAGCGATCCCTGGCGTTCAAGCCGTGCCCGGCGCAGATACGCTCCGCGTGGCCTGGGAGGGTGGCCCGTGCGATGACCGGGCGACCTTGGTGCTGAACACGATCGGGGGAGGCCGCTACGAGCTGGCCATCCACAACCACCCGCCGATCACGGCGGGAATCGACTGCGGCGAGTCGACGGTCTCCCGGGTCGTGGACATCACCTTCAACCGCCACCTCGACCCGCAGGAGCTGACGCTCAGCGTCGTGTATCCGTAGCTACGCCAGCAGCCCGCGTAGTGCTTCGAGGCCGCGATGGACGTCCTCGAACGAGGTGGTCAGGGGCGAGAGGCCGATCCGGACGGAGTCGGGCGCGCGGAAGTCGGGTATCACGCCCCGCGCGATGAGGTCGCGCGTGAGGCGCTTCGCCTCCGGATGGCGGATGGAGACGTGGGCGCCGCGCCGCGCCGAATCTCGCGGCGACCCGATCGAGCAGCCCAGCGGTGCGAGCCAAGCATCGACGAGCGCGATCGCGTACTCGGTCAGGGCGATCCCCTTCGCGCGGATGTTGTCGATGCCCGCCTCGGCGACGACCTCGATGCCCGCCTGCGCCGAGGTCAGCGCGATGATGCCGGGCGTCCCGACGAGCCAGCCGCGGATGCCAGGCTCCCGCTCGAAGGTCGGGCCCATGTCGAACTGCTCGCGCTGTGCGAACCAGCCCTGGATCGGTGGGCGCAGGTCGTCCTGGAGGGCGTGGCGGACAAAGAGGAACGCGGGCGAGCCCGGGCCGCCGTTGAGGTACTTGTACGTGCAGCCGACGGCGAGGTCGACCCCGTTGGCCTCGAGCTCGACCGGGATCGAGCCACCGCCGTGCGACAGGTCCCATAGCACCAGCGCGCCGACGTCGCGGGCCGCGTCGGTCACCGCCCTGATGTCGACGATCGCCGCGGATCGGTAGTTGACGGCGGACAGGATGAGCAGCGCCGTCTCGGAGTCGAGGGCCGCGACGACGTCTTCCGTCGACAGCCCCTCGATCGGGTCGCCGTCCAGCCAGCGAATGGTCAGGCTCCGCTCCCGCGCGAGCCCCTCGACGATGTACCGGTCCGTCGGGAACTCGGACCGCTCGATCACGATCGTGCGCCGATCGGAGCGTGCGTCGAGCGCCGCAGAGGCGAGGCGGTAGATGTTGACGGTCGTCGAGTCGGTCACGGCGACCTCGCCGGGCTCCGCGCCCAGGACGCCTTTCGCGAGCACGTCGCCGACGGCGAGCGGCATGTCCAGCCAGCCGTCGTCCCAGCCCCGAATGAGCCGCTTCGACCACGCCTCGGCCAGCTCGTTCACCCGCTCAACGGACGCCTTCGTCGGCCGCCCAAGGGAGTTGCCGTCGAGGTAGATCAGGCCGTCTTCGGTGGGGACGAAGCGGTCGCGAAACGCCGCGAGCGGATCCGCCGTGTCGAGCTCACGCGGGTCTCGCGCGGCGAGATCGGGCGCTCGTGAGACCGACACGCAACAAGCCTACGCGGCCCGCGAAGCAAATCGCCAGATCGACACCCAGGGTCGGCTCGGCGTCGAAACATCATCCAACGGGCCCAAATCGCAGCGAGATCGAGCTCGCCCACGCACGAACCTGGAGCCATGGGGCTTCATTAACGGGCGGATCGGCGCCGAAGCGACCTCCGGTGTCGGTATGGCGAAAAGGTGGCCCCGCCACGCTGATGCTCGATCGCCGCCGCGCCCAGCGCTCTCCAAACCGCCCGGGACCTTCGTGCCAGGGGAGGTGACATGGGGCCGGTGGTAACCTTCCCGCCGGTTCCACGGATTTCGCAGCAGAGGGTTCCTTGACCAGCATCGTCGACGCGCCGGAGTACCTGTTCACGTCTGAATCGGTCACCGAAGGCCACCCGGACAAGCTCTGCGACCAGGTCAGCGACGCGATCCTCGACTCGATCATCCGCGAGGACCCGGAGGCCCGCGTCGCCTGCGAGACGGCCACCACCACCGGGCTCGTCATCGTCCTCGGCGAGATCACGACGAAGACCTACGTGGACTTCCAGCAGGTCGTCCGCGACACCGTGCGCGACATCGGCTATACGCGCGCCGACTACGGCTTCGACTACGAGACGTGCGGCACGCTGATCTCGATCAAGGAGCAGTCGCCGGACATCGCCCAGGGCGTGAACGCCTCGCTCGAGACCCGCGGCGAGAAGGTCGACGTCGGGGAGATCGGCGCCGGCGACCAGGGCATGATGTTCGGCTTCGCCTGCCGCGAGACGCCCGAGCTGATGCCGATGCCGATCGCCCTGGCGCATCGGATGGCCCGCCGCCTCGCCGAAGCGCGCAAGTCCGGCCAGTTGCCGTACCTCCGGCCGGACGGCAAGACGCAGGTCACGGTCGAATACGCGAACGGCGTGCCGAAGCACGTACGAACCGTCGTCATCGCCGCGCAGCACGATCCCGACGTCCGCATCGACCGACTGCAGGACGACCTGGTCGAGGCGGTGATCCTGCCGGCGATCCCGCGCGAGCTGCGCGACACCGACCCGGTCATGCACGTCAACCCGACCGGCCGCTTCGTGATCGGCGGCCCGATGGGCGACGCCGGCCTGACCGGCCGCAAGATCATCGTCGACTCGTACGGCGGCATGGCTCGCCACGGCGGCGGCTGCTTCTCTGGCAAGGACCCGACGAAGGTCGACCGATCCGGCGCCTACGCGGCCCGGTGGGTGGCCAAGAACGTCGTGGCCGCTGGCCTCGCGGACCGGTTCGAGCTGGAGATCGCCTACGCGATCGGGATCGCCCGCCCGCTGTCGGTCTCGATCGAGACGTACGGGACGGGGCACGTCCCCGACGAGACGATCATGGAGCTGATCAACCGCCACTTCGACCTGCGCCCGGCGGCGATCATCAACGCGCTCGACCTACGCCGGCCGATCTACCGCCAGACCGCTGCGTACGGCCATTTCGGCCGGCTCGACCTCGACCTGCCCTGGGAGCGCACCGACAAGGCAGGGGCCCTCGCCTCGGAGGCGGGGATCCGGGTTCCCGCGGCCTGACGCTTCGGCGCGGCCGCGCCCTCCGGCCACGCGAAGGAATCCCGTCAGGTTCTTAACCGACGCACCGCCGCGACCATTGCTTCTTCATTGCAGCCGCTCCTACGATTCGCTGGCCCGGCAAGGTGGGACGATGGCCACGGCAGCATTGGTTGCGGACACACTCAGCGCCTGGCGCGAGGCCGAGCGCGCCCTCGGACGACTGCCTCCGGGAAGCCATGGGTACGAGACCGCGCGCCAGCTCACCCTCGAGCTCCACGACCTTTTCGTCGAGCTGACGGAGGCGCGCGACGATTCCGCGGCCCAGCTCACCAGCAGCCGGGTCGCCATCCACCACGCGCATGAGCTGCTTTCGGGCATCGGCTCCGGGCACTAGCCGAGTCCTATCAGCCGAAGGCGCTCACCGCCGCGTCGACGATCGCCTGGTCTTCCTGCACGCTCCCGCCGCTGACCCCGACGCCCCCGACGAGGATGCCGTCGCGCAATAACGGCATCCCGCCGGCGAACACGATGGTCCGCCCGCGGCCGATTGACTCGTAGCCGTAGAACTCCGCGCCGGGCTGCGCGAGCGGCGCGAGATCCCGCGTGGGCATTCGGTTCATGAGCGCGGTCCATGCCTTGTCCTGGGCAAGCTGCACAGTCACCAGGTCCGCGGCGTCCATCCGCTCGAATGCGACGAGCTGCCCCCCGGAATCGATGACGGCGACCGCGATCGCGACACGAAGATCCCGACCCTTCGCCATCGCCGCCTTCATGCATGCCTTCGCCGCGGCAAGGGTCAAACCAGCCGCCTGCGACGCGGTGGGGCCGCGCGTGGCGTCGACGTTGTCGATCGGGAAGCGCTCGCCCGACACGATCAGCGCTGCCTGATCCGATTCGCCGCGAGGATCAGCGCCAGGCTCCCAGCCATCAACAGGACCGCGGCTGCGATCAGCACCGGCAGCGTCGTCGCGAACCGAAGCTGCCCGTAGAGGTACACCGGGAAGGTCGGGTCCTTGCCGGCGAGGAACAGGGCGAGCGCGAACTCATCGAACGAAACCGTGAACGCGGTGATGAACGCCGAGGCGATCGCCGGCGCCGCGATCGGGATGAGGACCAGGCGCAGCGTCGACGGGTAGGTCGCCCCGAGGTCCATCGCCGCCTCCTCGAGCTGCTTGTCGAAGCCGAGCAGGCGGGCGAGCACGATCAGGGTCGTATACGGCAGGGCCACGACCGCGTGGCCGATGGCAATCGTCGGCAGCCCGAGCGGGACGCCCAGGACCCGGAACAGGATCAGCAGCGCCACGGCCAGGACGAAGTACGGAACGAGCAGCGGCAGGATCGCCAGGCTCGTGAGCGTCCCCTTGCCCCGGAACTCGAACCGGCTGAGCAGCAGCGCGACCATCGTGCCCAGGGTGGTCGCGACCGCGCTCGCGGCGAGCGCGACGATGACGCTCCGCCCGACCGCGGCCAGCAGGTTCGGGCTCATGAACAGCTTCTGGAACCACTCGAGCGTGAAGCCCTTGAGTGGGAACGACAGGATCGTGTTTGCGTTGAACGAGAAGATGAACAGCAGCACGATCGGCAGGTACAGGAGCGCCAGCATCAGCCAGTAGTAGCCGCGGAGGCCGGCGCCGCTCCGCCGAAGCGCGGTCACTGGGCCAGCAGCCTGCGCGGCTGCACGATCCGCAGCCCGATCACCACCAGCAGCAGCGTCGTCGCCAGCATGATCACCGACAGGGCGGCGCCCAGCGGCCAGTTCGCGGCCTGCACGAAGAAGGCCTGGACGATGTTCCCGTACATCGAGCCGCCCGTGCCCCCGACCAGCAGCGGCGTGACGTACTCCCCGACCGTCGGGATGAAGACCATGAAGAACGCGGCGACGATGCCCGGCAGGCTGAGCGGCAGCGTCACCCGGAGCAGCTGCTGCCACGGCGAGGCGTACAGGTCCGACGCCGCGTCGTGCAGTCGGACGTCGATCCGACCCATTGCCGCGAGGATCGGCAGCATCGCGAACGGAATCCAGACGTAGATCAGCGTGACCACGACCGCGCCGCGGTTGTAGAGCAGGTCGAGCGGATCCTGGGTGAGCCCAAGCCCGATGAGCACCGAGTTCACGACGCCGGACGAATCGAGCATCAGGCGCCACGCCATGACCCGCAGCAGGTAGCTCGTCCAGAACGGGACGAGCAGCAGGATCAGGTACAGCCCGGCTCGCCGCCCGGCGCGAAACGCGAGGAAGTAGGCGAGGGGATAGGCGGCCAGCGTCGCGACCGTCGCCACGCCGAACGCCATCAGGGTCGAGATGCCGAGCAGGTTCCAGTAGCTGCCGGTGTCGAACACCTTGGCGTACTGCTTGAGCGTCGGTGCGAACGGGGCGAGGAGCTGGCCGCTGAGATCGTTCCGGAAGCTGAGCGCGACCATGAACAGGATCGGCAGGATCAGGAACAGCCCGAGGCCGACCGCCGACGGGAGCGAAAGCAGCCAGAACGTGCGCCGGCGCGGGTCGGTCGATCGACCCGCGCCGGTTGGAAGCTGCTCGGTGGCGGCAGTCACGCGGTGAAGCCTGGCGCGAGTCGCGCGCGGGCAGCCCCGCTCACTGTGCCGCCTTGACCTCCGTCCACATCGCCGTCCAGGCGTCGCGCTGGTCGGCCGTCAGGTTCGGGGTGAAGTTGGTGTGCTGCAGGATCGACGGGTCGTCGATCGAGAACGTGTCCTTGAGCAGCGCCTGGGTCTCCGCGCCACCATAGGCATCCGCCTGGGCCGCGTCGTTCAGGCCGTCCATGACGTCCTGCCGAGCCGAGCCGTAGTAGTACAGCTTGACCAGGTTCTGGTTCGTGAGCAGCCCCAGCTTCTCGTCGAGGAAGCGCAGGGCGAGATCCATGTTCTGGGTCTTCGAGCTGATGCCGTACAGGCCGACCCAGGAGTTGCGACCTTCCTTCGGGTTCGCGTAGGCCACCGGCGTGCCGGCGCCCTTCGTGACCGCGTAGCTGCCCTGCCATGCGTAGCCGGCCCAGACATCGCCGGAGTTCATCAGCGACTCGAGATCCGACGGCGCGGTCCAGTACGTCTTGTTGAGCTTCGCCTGCGCGGTCCACTCGGCCTTGATCGCGGCGAGCTGGTCGTCGGTGATGTTCGTCTCGTCATAGCCATGGACGTAGGCCGAGACCGTCACCGCGCCCGGGCCGTCGTCCCACATCGACAGGTGGCCCTTGTACTGCGGGTCGAGGAGGACGCCCCAGCTGTCCACGCTCGGGATCTTGTCGGTCCGATAGAGGATCGACGAGAAGCCCCAGTCCCACGGGACGAAGTACTGCTTGCCGTTGACCTGGCCGATCTTCTTGAACGCGTCCGGAACCTTGTCCCAGTTCTTGAGCTTCGACGTGTCGATCTCTGCCGCAAGACCCTCATCGACGTCGAACTGGAGCCAGCCCGTGTACTGGTGGAACAGGTCGTACTGCTCCGGGCTGGCCTTCATGTGGCCGTAGATCTCGGCATCGGTGCTGCCGAACTGGAACGACACGTTGACGTTCTTGTACTTGGTCCCGAAGTCGGGCCAGAAGTCGGTCGTCTCGTAGCCCGGCCACTCGAGGACCGTCAGGTTGCCCGTGACCTGGTCCGGCGGGACCTCCGTCGGGGCCTCGGTGGGCGGCGCCTCGGTCGCGCCGGGCTCGGTGGCGCCCGCCGTCGGGCTCAGGCTCGAGCCGGAGCCGCCGCAGGCCGCGACGATGGCAGCGATGAACAGCACGAACGCCGCCTGGGTTGTGGTCAGCGACCGCCGGGGATGCATCTCTCCTCCTCGTCCGGCCGGGTGCGGGCTGCGCGCAGGGGTTCGCTGCAGTGGCACTTCAGCCGGATGCCTGCATCGTAGAAATCTCTGGCTGGTTCGTCAACGGTTCTGAAGCTACACTTCAGGAGCGATGATCACCGAAGAGCGGTCCCGCGCCGCGGCCGGTGGTGGCACCACGGCCACGACCGAGGTCGACCTCGGCGCAAGGATCCGTGCCCTCCGCCTCGCGCGGCACGAGACGCTCCGGCAGCTGGCCGCGCGGGCCGGCGTGACCGAGAGCTTCCTTTCCCAGGTGGAGCGCGGCGTCGCGTCGCCGTCGATCGCCTCGGTCCAGCGCATCGCCCGCGCCCTCGACACCTCGATCGCGGAGCTCTTCGCGGCCGACGAGAGCGCCGGCACGGTGGTGCGCGTCCACGATCGGCGCAAGATCGTGTACCAGGGCCTCGGCGCGGTCGACGAGTTCCTCACCCGGGGCACCGACGGTCGCCTCCAGGTCATCTACTCCACGATCCAGCCCGGCGGCGGCACGGGCGACGAGGCGTACACCCACGACTCCGACGAGGAGGTGGTCGTCGTGCTCGAGGGCTCGCTCGACCTGTGGGTCGGTGCGGAGCACTACCGCCTCGAGACCGGCGACGCGGTCACCCATCCGTCGCGGGTGCCGCATCGGAACACGAACCCGGGGCCCGGCGTCGCGCGCGTCCTGTTCTGCATCACGCCGCCGTCGTTCTGAGCGGCGGTCGGTCCTGCGCCGATAGCATGTCCGCGATGCGCGGAGTGCCCAAGCTCGCGGTGAACCTTTGTACGCGGTGATCATGGCCGGCGGCGGCGGGACCCGGCTGTGGCCCCTGAGCCGGCCGGAGACGCCCAAACCCTTCCTGCCGTTGCTCGGCGACACGTCGCTGCTCCAGCGCACGGTCGACCGGATCGTCGGCCACCCCGAGCTCGGCCTCGCTGCCGATGACGTCGCCGTCGTGACCGAGCGCCGCTACGGGCCGATGGTCCGCGAGCAATGCCCCGGCGTCCGGGTCATCGCCGAGCCGATTGGACGCAATACGGCGGCTGCCATCGCGCTCTCGACCCTCAAGTTCGACCGCGATCCCGCCGACGTGATGCTCGTTCTCCCTGCCGATGCGTGGATCGACCCGGACCGCGACGGCGTGTACCGGGGCGTGCTCAAGGCGGCGGCGCGGATCGCTCGCGACGGCGCCTTCGAGGTTGAGGCGCCGCTCATGACCCTCGGGATCCGGCCCAACCATCCGGCGACGGAGTACGGCTACCTGATTCCGAACTACGACGCCGGCACGACCGTTGACGGGATCAAGGCGTACCCGCTCCAGGGCTTCGAGGAGAAGCCGAACCATGAGCGCGCCGGGCAGCTGTATGCGCAGCTGGGCGTCGCCTGGAATGCGGGCATCTTCCTGTGGCAGCGCCGGGCGATCCGCGACGCCATCGAGCGCTACACCGGGTTGATGACCATGATCGGGACCATCGGGGCCAGCGAGACCGGCCTGCAGGCCGCGTATGACCGGCTCAAGCCCCTCTCGATCGATCGCGCGGTGATGGAGGGCGCGGCGAGCGACCGGCGCGTCGCCATGGCCGCGATGGACGTCGGCTGGAGCGACCTCGGCTCGTGGACTCAGCTCCTCGCGGCGGTCGGCGGGCAGGGCACCGGGCGCGTGGTCCCGCCGAACGAGGCAGCGCACGCTGAGGAAGGGGACCTCGTCGTCGAGCGCCAGGGCGGGGCACTGGCCGTGACCGCGGGCCCGCGCGATATCCTCGCCCCCAGCCCGGTGGCGCTCCTGAGCGGGGCGGCCGCCCACCGCGAGCCCGTCGATGCCCTGATCGCCAGGGTCGCGGCATGGGAGGAAGGGCAGTGACCGAGACCGCCGTCAAGTCGCCGATCGTCTTCGGCACCGACGGCTGGCGGGCGCGGATCGCAGAGGACTACACCTTCGAGAACGTGCGGCGCTGCGCCGACGGCGTCGCGCGGTTCGTGATCGGCAAGGGCGAGCAGGCGAAGGGCGTCGTCATCGCCTACGACCGACGCTTCGCCTCGGAGCACTTCGCGCAGGCGGCCGCCGAGGTGCTGCTCGCCCACGACATCCCGGTGGCGTTCGCTTCCCGCGCCGTGCCCACCCAGATGAGCTCCTACGAGGTCGTCGAGCGGGGCGCGGCGGCGGGCGTCGTGATCACCGCCAGTCACAACCCATGGACCGACAACGGCTTCAAGGTCAAGTCGCCGCAGGGCTCCGCGGGCGGCCCCGACATGCTCGCGGTCATCGAGGCGGCCATCGCCGAGGGTGCGACCATCGAGCGCCGGCCCTTCGCCGACGCGGAGGCCGCAGGAATGGTCGAGCGCTACGACCCGTACGAGGGCTACGAGCGCTATGTCCGTCGAACAGTCGACCTCGATGCCTTGCAGGCGGCCGACGTCTCGGTCCTCGTCGAGCCGATGTGGGGCGCGGGTGCGGGCTGGCTCAGCCGGCTCCTCGGCGGTGGCCGCATCCGGGTCACCGAGATCCACCAGGAGCGCAACCCGTTTTTCGGCGGCGTCAATCCCGAGCCGATCCGGCCGAACATCGACGAGGCGCTGGGCATCCTGGCCGGCGGTGGCCACGACATGGGCCTGCTCCTCGACGGCGATGCGGATCGCGCGGGAGCCGCGGACGAGCGGGGCAACTTCATCCATCAGCTCGAGGTCACCGGGCTGCTCATGTACTACCTCGCCGAGCACCGCGGGCTGCGGCAGCCCGTCGTGATCTCGGTGAACAACACCTCGATGGCGGCTCGGCTCGGCGAGCACTACGGCATCACGGCGTACGAGAGCCCAGTTGGCTACAAGTTCATCGGCCCGAAGATGATCGAGACCGGCGCGATGATGGGCGCCGAGGAGTCGGGCGGCTTCGGGTTCGGGATGCACCTGCCCGAGCGCGACGGGATCTACGCAGACCTGCTCCTGCTCGACCTGTTCCTGCGCGAGAAGGCCCGCGGCGTCTGGCCGGTGTCGAAGATCCTGGCCAACTTCCACGAGCTCGCCGGGCCGTCCTTCTACCGGCGCATCGATGTGCACGTCGAGCGCTCGGCGTACCCGGAGACGAAGCGACGCCTCCTGGAGGGGCTGGCGGGCACGCCGCCCGATTCGCTCGCGGGCCGGAAGGTCGCGCGGACGCAGCCGCTGACCACGAACGACGGCTTCAAGTTCTTCGTCGACGACGGGTCATGGCTGCTGATCCGGACGTCGGGCACCGAGCCGCTCGTGCGCGTGTACACCGAGGCGACATCCGCGGACGCACGCGACGCGCTCGTCGGCGCCGGCGAGAAGCTGGTCCGTGGCTGACGCGCCGGACGCCGTAGATTCGCGCGCCGCCGTACCGCCACCGCCTTCGGGGGAGCTGCCGAGACGCGTTGACAAGCCGTGGGGCCACGAGGAGATCTGGGCCCACACCGACAGGTACGTCGGCAAGATCCTCCAGATCGAGGCGGGCAAGCGGCTGTCCCTGCAGCACCACGAGGTCAAGGACGAGTGGATCTACGTCCTGTCGGGACGGCTGGCCTTGACGCTCGAAAATGAGGCCGGCGTCGTCGAGGAGCGAGAGCTCGGGCCTGGCGAGGGAGCGCACGTCGGTACCGGCCGTCGCCACCGCTACACCGCGATCGAGACCTGCCGGCTGATCGAGGTCTCCACCCCGGAGCTGCTCGACGTGGTGCGCATCGAGGACGACTTCGGACGCGAGGGAACGTTCAAGCCGTGACCACGGCCACCGAGCGCGATTTCCTCGCCGAGACGACCGACCTGCTGCGCCGAACGCCCGCCGTCCTGCGGGCACTTCTCGGGGGCATCGATGACGCGTGGACGGACACGCCAGACGTCGAGGGAGGATGGCGGCCGCGCGACGTCGTCGGCCACCTCATCAGCGCCGAGATGAACAACTATCTCGCGCGGGCCGAGCGGATCCTGGAACGTGGGACTGCCGTTCCGTTCGACACCTTTGATCGCTTCCAGCACGTCGAACGCGACGCCGGCAGGAGCCTCGACGAGCTGCTCGATCGATTCGAGTCGCTCCGGAAGCAGAACCTGGGGCGGCTTGCCGAGCGCATCTCCGACGCGGATCTCGACCGAAAGGGCATGCACCCGGCTCTGGGCGAGGTCACCATTCGCCAGCTCCTGTCCACGTGGGCCGTCCACGACCTCGATCACACGGCGCAGGTGTTCGCGGGGATGGCGGGCTCCCATGACGCTGCCGTGGGGGAGTGGAAGCGGTACCTCGGGATCCTCCTCCGGCGCGACGACCCGGCCGCCGTCCCGGACTGAATCCACGGGCCGGAGGGGCGGCGTCGGATTTCTCATGGTCGGTCCCGGCGGCGGGGTGTAGGCTTGGGTTGCGACCGCCTCGCCCGGTCGGTGCAGGACTGGACGGCGGCGCCACTGCCCCTCATCCGGGGCCGGAGGGTCTGGCCAGATGCACTCTTCCCTGATCGGCAAGGTCGAGAAGGCCAACCGCTACGCCCGCGAGCTCGATCGCATCTCGATCGATCGCCTGGCGCTCACGTTCCGCGGTGACAACGACACCCA
>Ga0070696_100001978_pt1 | contig 13461 bp, 11 predicted proteins | sample KBSK1253metaG_FD_65474 | JGI IMG/M metagenome (GOLD analysis project Ga0070696, IMG submission 65474) | Corn, switchgrass and miscanthus rhizosphere microbial communities from Kellogg Biological Station, Michigan, USA - KBS K1-25-3 metaG | ecosystem: Host-associated > Plants > Roots >... | reverse complement strand
ACTATCCTCTTTAGATCTTTGAAGAAGTTGGGATAGCTGATCGCGACCGAGCGCCGCTCGGAGAGCCGGATGTCGGCACCCGGCACCGTGCCCAGGACCGCGAACGCCATCGCGAGACGATGATCGGCGGCGGTCTCGACTCTGCCCCGCGGTGGCCCCCCCCGCTCGCTCCCCTCGACGTGCAGGTCGTTGCCCCGCGCCTCGGCGCGAACGCCGACGGCGCGGAGATTCGCGGCGACGAGCTCCAGGCGGTTGCTCTCCTTCACGCGCAGCTCGCCGACCTCCCGGAACACCGTCTCACCCCGCGCCCGGCTCGCCAGCACGGCCAGGATCGGCACCTCGTCGACGAGCGTCGGGATTTCGGCGGCGGAGACTTCCGTGGCGTTGAGATGCGCCGGCTTCGCGATCAGGTCCGCCACTGGTTCACCGCCCTCGTCGCGCAGGTTGACGCGGTCCACCCGCGCGCCCATCCGCTGCAGGACGACGAGGTACCCGGTGCGCGTCGGGTTGACGCCGACATTCTCGACCAGCAGCTCGCCCTGCTCCGCCAGCACCGCGGCCGCTACGAGGAACGCCGCGCTCGACGTGTCACCGGCAACGGCGATTTGAAATGGCGGCACGCTGACGGCTGATGGCTCATAGGTGATCACGCTGTCGTGTTCGTGGATCGCCAATCCGAGGTGCGCAAACAGGCGCTCGGTGTGATCGCGCGAGCGATACGGCTCGCGAATCGTCACGGGCACGCCGCCCGTGAGCCCCGCGAGGAGGAGCGCGCTCTTCACCTGCGCGCTCGCGACCGGACTCGTGTAGACAAGCCCGCGCAGCCGGCCGCCGCGAATGGTAACGGGAAGACCATCTCCTGACTCCTCAATCCCGGCTCCCATTTGCTTCAAGGGCTCCGTCACCCGCCGCATCGGCCGCCGGCGCAACGACGCGTCACCCGTCAGCGTCGCTTCAAACCGCTGACCTGCCAGAATGCCGAGCATGAGGCGCGCTGTAGTTCCTGAGTTACCACAATGAAGACGTGAACCAGGAGGCGTTAAACGAGAGGCGTGCACCGAAACCGTGGACCCATCTCGAATCGTCGAGACCTCCACCCCGAGTTGACGCAGCACGCGGGCGCTGCTCTTGACGTCGGCGCCTGTGAGGAGGCCCGAGATCTCGCTCTTGCCGCGCGCGAGTGCCGCAAGCATCAGCGCGCGGTGTGAGATGCTCTTGTCACCCGGCGGGCGGACAGTGCCCTGAACCTTCACGGCTCGACTCGACGCCGCCACTCCGCGGCCTTCGTGAGCCACCCGGTGAGCGCCGGTCCATCCCCCGCCTCGAGGGCGCGCTCGACGGCGCCGAGGGGCTCCTCCAGCGCGCGCAGCGCCGGGAGCACCTCGTCCCGATTCATTAATAGGATCTCGGTCCACAGGCCGGGGTCGCCGGCGGCGAGGCGTGTCGTGTCCAGCGCCCCGGGGCCCAACGACGCGCCGGGCGGCGTGGCGCGCGCGAGGAACTGCGCCAGGAGCGACGCGACCACCTGCGGCACATGACTCGTGGCGGCGAGCTGCGCGTCGTGACCGGCGGCGTCGAGCGTGACGACATGCGCGTCGAGGACTGTCTCCCAGAAATGGGCCATCTCGCGCGCGGCGCTCTCGCCGCCGGGGGCGGCGCATGGCGTCACGTAGACCACCGCGCCGCGAAACATGTCGCTGCGCGAGGCCTCGAAGCCGCGCCGGTGCGTCCCGGCCAGCGGGTGGCTCCCCGCGAACGCCGCCCCCAATCCGAGGCGTTCGGCGAGCGCCACGATCGCCCGCTTCACGGAGCCGACGTCGGAGACGAGCGCGCCCGGCCGCAGGTGAGGCGCCAGGGCTTCGAGCTGGGTCAGATTCGCGGCGGGAGGTGCGGCGAGGATCAGGAGGTCGGCGGCGCGCGCCACGTCGGCGGCCTTGGGCGGCGCGTCGTCGAGGGCGCCCTGCTGCGCGGCGGCGACCCGCTCGGACGGCTCCGGGGACCACCCGACGACCTTGGCCACGCCAGCCAGTTTCGCTTGACGGGCGACGGAGCCGCCGATGGCGCCGAGGCCGATGACGCCGAGGGTATTGGGCCGCACGGGCTGGAAGCTACACGGCGCTCGCATATTATGGAGCCCCATGCGTGCGGCCCCGAGCATCACGCGCCTCTTCGCGGCGACGTTCATCGCCGTAGCCCTCGTCGGTCTCGTCACTCAGATCGCGACGTGGCGCAGCGCGCGCGGCACACAGACCGCGATGGTCGAGCTGGCGCAACGCCTCGACCAGCTGCAGCGGCTGAGCCCGTCGCCCGAGCTGACCACGCGGGTGACGGAACTGGAGGATCTCGCGGTCGACGCGGGCGACGACGCCGTGCAGGCGGCAGTCGCGGCGACGGTGTTGTTCGTCGCGATGCTGACGGTCCTCGGGCTCGGATTTTGGTACAACCGTCGCCGGCTGGCGGCGCCCTTCGGTCGCGTGGTCTCGGCGCTCGAGCGCGTCGCCGAAGGCCACTACGCGGAACGCGTCCCCGAGGATCAGCCCGACGAGTTCGGCGCCATCGCCCGCGGGGTGAACCGCATGGCGGCGACGCTGGCGTGGCGCGAGGGGATGCACGAGTACCTCGCGCAGCTGCTCGCGGCGCTCAACCTGCCCCCCGACGACGCTGCGAGCGGCCTGACCCAGGCCCTGGGAGTGATCGCCGGCGCCACGAAGGCGACGGGGATCGCCCTGTACCAGCCCAGCTACGACACAAACGAGTGGGTGGCGACGGCGGCGCGAGGCCTCGAAGCGCGTCCCGTGTCGCGCACGACGATGCGCGCGATCATCGGCGACGCCGACCAGGCCATTCACTATCACGGCGAGGGCGCGAACCCGATCCGCTACCAGATGCACCTCACCGTGGCCGTGCCACACGGCCTCGTGCTGGCGCCGCTCCGGTCGGGTCGCAAGCTGGTCGGCGTGCTATGCGTCGTCCCCAGCGCACCCTTCGGTCCTGACGCCCGCGCTGCCCTCGAACAGGCGGCCCCGAATCTCGCCATCGCCGGCGAACGCGAATCGGCGCATCACAACACGCGCCGCCTCGCGACCGAGATCCGCCTCACCGCTCGGCGGCTCCAAGAGGTCAACACCGAGCTCGACGTGGCGATGAAGTCCAAGGATCAGTTCCTGTCCAACATCTCGCACGAGTTGCGCACGCCGCTCAACAGCATCATCGGCTTCACCGATCTGTTGCTCACCCAGGACCTGGGGGGCGGTCCCCTGTCGGCGCAGCAACGCGACTTCCTCGAGACGGTCGCCCGGAACGGCCGCCACCTCCTCGAGCTGATCAACGAGCTGCTCGACCTGCAGCGCATCGCCGCCGGCCGGATGGATCTCCGACCCGAACCGATCGAGGTCGCGGCGCTGCTCGCCGAGGCGGCCGGGAGCGTGCACGCGCAAGCGCAACAGCGCCGGCACGCGCTCGTGGTGCACCCGCCGCCGGCGGGGCTCCGCGTCATGGCCGACCGTCAACGCGTGCGGCAGGTGCTGCTCAACCTGCTGTCGAATGCGATAAAGTTCACGACGGACGGGGGCCGCATCGCCCTCGAGGCCGCGCCGACGAACGGCGGCGCGGCCGTGCGCGTCGCCGTGACCGACAGTGGCATCGGTATTGCGCAAGACGATCAGGCAAAACTGTTTCAGGAATTCGTCCAGCTCGATGCATCCGCGAGCCGCAAGTACGAGGGGACGGGACTCGGGCTGGCATTGTCGCGGCGGCTCATCGAGCTGCACGGCGGCACCATCGGCGTCGAGAGCGAAATGGGTAAGGGCAGCACCTTCTGGTTCACGTTGTCGACGGTGCCCTAGGAGATCCTGTGGCAACCATCGTCGTGGTCGAAGACCAGCCCGACAGTCTGAAGCTGTTGTCGACGCTGTTGACGCTGAAGGGGCATCAGGTGATCGGTCTGCCGAACGGCGACCGCGTGGCGGAAGTCGCGCGTACCCACCAGCCGACGCCGGCCCTCATCCTGCTCGACATCCAGCTCCCCGGCCGGGACGGGTACGCGGTGCTCGAAGAGTTGAAGGGGTTGCCGCAGCGACCGTGGAAGGTCGTCGCCCTCACCGCGCACGCAATGCCCGAAGATCGCGCCAAAGCCTTGGCGGCGGGATTCGACGGCTACATTACCAAGCCGATCGATGTCCGCACGTTTCCGCAGGAGGTAGCGCAGTACCTCGTCCCACCTGCCTAAGGGAGGCGATCCGCATGAATGACGTGCTCCTTCTTATTGGCCGTGTCCTGTTCGCGTCGCTGTTCATCATGTCGGGAATCAGTCACCTGACCAAGACCGCTGGCCTGGCCCAGTATGCCGCCAGCGGAGGCGTGCCGGCCCCCAAGGTGGCCGTCATCGTGACGGGCGTCATGATCTTGGTGGGCGGCATCAGCATCCTGTTGGGTTACCAACCGAGGGTGGGCGCTTTACTGCTTGCGCTTTTCCTGGTTCCCGTGGCCATCATCATGCACCGCTTCTGGGGACTCACCGATGCCGGCATGGCGCAGAGTCAGCAGATACACTTCTGGAAGAACATCGCGATGGCTGGGGCGGCGTTGATGATCTACTACTTCGCCACGGTCTACCCGGAGGCCTGGCCCTACAGCCTCGGTCGCTAGAAAGCTACGGCCGGGGCGGCGCGGCCGGCACGGGCGCCGCTTCCGGCGCCGGCGTGACCCTGACGCGAGTCGTGCGGCGGGCGCGGCGCGACTCGACCTGGACGGGATGCCCTTCCCCCGCGCGGCGGATCAGGACCGAACCGTTGAAGGTGCTGAGCTTGAGCGTCATGCCGCCGCGACCGATCGTGCCGCGCACATGTCGCGGGCTGAGTTTGCCGAGGACCTGCAGCGCGAAGTCGGTCTCGACCCGCCCGTTCACGGTAGACGCATCGACCACGGCGTTGAGACTGCTCGGCAACACCGCGGTGACGGTGCCGTTCATGGTGCTGAGCTCCATATCACCGCCCGTCAAGCCGTCCATCGCCGCTTCGATACTGCCGTTCATGGTATTGGCCTGCACGGGGCCCACGCTGGTGTTCACGAGGATCTTGCCGTTCTTGGTATTCGCGACGACGGGGGCCGCGGCACCATCGATCACGATTTCCCCGCTTATCGTCGACACATCAATTTTGACGCCCCGGGGCAAATGCACCGTGAAGCGCACGGCGACGTCGTTGTTGTGGACGTGGCTCAGTTGGTACTCACCGGCGGCACCGCAGTTGCTCTCCCGTGCTTCCCACACCGCGCAGATCGTCACGCCGCCGTCGCTGGTCACCGGCACCAGTTGGACCGCACCCGGCTCCGAATGCCGCCAGCTCTTCTCCGCCGTGACCTCGAGGACGTCGCCGCTGCCCTGCACGACCTCCACCGGGCCAACGGTGTTGCGAATCCACACCTGCTGAGCCGGCGTCAATCGTCCGGTCCATTTCCACTCGTCACCGATTTCGCGGCCGGGACCGAAGAGATCGCCGTCGAAATTCAAATCGAAGTTGCCGAGGGAGCGCAGTGAGGCCCACGGGACCCCGAAACCGACTTTCACGCGGCTGATCATCAGGCCGGCAGTGAGCACCAAGGCAAAGAGCACGCCGCCGCGGATGATTTCGCGACGCCACGTGCTCAAGAACCTGCGGAACGTCAGGGGCTGGTCGGCCGGCATGCTCATAGTAGTGGCTACGGGTGCATGCCGTGTCAAGTTTCAGCCGGTCAGGACAGCGCGCACTTCGCGGCGGTCGGGTCGACCGGAGCCGCCTCGACCGTGACGGGAGCCAACATCCCGCCATACCACACGTGAGTGGCTGCCTCGACGGGGGTCGGCGCTGCGGTTTCCACGGGGCCGGCCACGCGCCGGATCGTCTCGACGCGGCTGGCCGTGATGGCGGCTTGGGCGGCGAAGCCGTATCCAACGGTGAGGGCCGTCGCAACTAGAATCGTCAAGCCACGCATAACTCCTCCTATGTCGTCTCGGCTGTCGGGCCAACCCCGACTGCACGCTTCAGGTGGTAAGACGCACCGGAGGCAAGAAAGGTTGCACGCGCGCAGCGGTTAACCGGTTCCGGACGATTGCGCCTCCGGCGCGATGAAGAGCGGCGGCGGCTCGGCCTGCACCAGATACTCGAACTGGCGGCGGAACGCCTCGAGACTGACGCCCGCGGTGGCGGCGAAGCGCGCCAACTCGTGCGGATCTTCGAAATCGTCGCGCCGCAGTCGCAGCATGTAACGCCGCGCGATCGCGTAGCGCGCCGAGCGAATGTCCACGAGGCGGATCTGCGGGCGGCCCGTCACGGGATCGAGGAGCTGCTGGAACGGGATCGGTACGAAGTGGCCGGCCTGGAGCGAGATCACGACGCCGGTGCCGCCTTCGAGCAGGTACTTCGCCGCGCAGTACCCCAGGTCGCGCGTGTACTCCATGTCCATCGGGATCGGGTCGGCGCAGCGCAGCTCGTAGCCGATGTTCTTGGCCGCGATCGTCGTCTTGATCCCGAAGCCCTTGAGCCGCTTGATGACTTCGGCCTTGAGAATCTCGCCCAGGTTGACCTCGGCGATGCGCACGTTGCCGTGGCTGTCGCGCTCGACTTCCTCGAGGCCGGCGAGGTCCTCGTTGGGAATCCCCAGGACGAGTCCTTCCGCGATCACCGCGACGCCGTCGCGACGCCCGTCGGAGAGGCGCTTGATGATCGCGCCGGTGAGGGTGTCGACGACGGTCTTGAGGTGGATGGCGCCACCCTGGAACTCCTCGGGGATGAGCGTGACACTCGCCCCCGCCGCCTTCCCGATGCCCAGCGCCAAATGACCCGCCTTACGCCCCATGGCGATGACGAAATACCACCGGGATGTGGTGCGGGCGTCCACCATCAGATTCTTGACGATGTCCACGCCGTAGTGCCGCGCGGTCTGGAAGCCGAACGTGTCGACGTCGGGCGGCAGGGGCAGGTCGTTGTCGATCGTCTTCGGCACGTGGACGACGCGAACGCGGCCGGCGGCCTGCTGCACGAGGCGCATCGCCGAGTAGGCCGTGTCGTCGCCGCCGATGGTGATGAGATCGGTGACGTTGAGCCGCAGCAGCGAATTCAGACTCTTTTCGAGCAGCGCGGCATCGGTCGTGGGATTGGCGCGCGAGATGCCGATGTGCGAGCCGCCGCGGAAGTGGATGCGGCTGACTTCCTGGATCCCGAGGGGCATCACATGGTCGACGTCGCCCTGCATGATCCACTCGAAGCCGTCACGCACGCCGAGGACGTCGAGGCCCTCGAGCCGCGCGCGGATCGTGGCGGCGCCGATGACGCTGTTGATGCCTGGCGCGGGCCCGCCGGCGGCGAGGATGGCAAGTGTTCTGCGCTGGGTCATAGGTCTCCAAATCTAGCCAGATTGCGGAAGCCGGTCCCGGCCCGCAGGTTCTCCGGCACTGGCCCATTCGGCCGCCCCTGCCGCCCCGGCGCCCTCCTGGACGTCCCTCCGACACCGCGACCGCTCTGCCCCCCCGTTCCCGGAGGCCGCTATGCGTGTGGTCGCCTGCATCGCTCTGGCTGTCGTCTCGAACGTCGCGCCGCTGGCCGCGCAGGGCCGATTCTGCCTTCACGCCAGGCCCAAGCCCGATTGCGCTGCATTCGCGGTCACAACCGTCGGGGGCTTCGTCATGTTCGGCCGAGGCAATGGCGCCTCGAGCTCCGCGCGCGGCGTCCTGGATTATGGCCTAATGTTCAACACGAGCGCCCGGGACGCGTTCGGCGGATCCGTGTTCGCGAGCGTGGACCGGGATGGGTTCGCCGTCGGCCCCGCCATTCGGTACCGCCGCTGGCTCTCGCCGACGGCATCGCTTGAGGTGGCAGTCGGCAAGCCCGTCGCGGGCGACGAGGCTCCGGGCGCGGTATTCGGGCTTGTAAAGTGGAGCCCCAACCACTGGTTTGCGATTGCAGCGCGGCCGGAAATCCGGCGAGGTCCGATTTGTGGACCTTCTACCTGCACTTACCAATCACAGGGCCGACTGTCGCTGGGGACCGAAGTCGGCGCGGCGCCCGGACTCATTGTCGCCGGCGTGGGCGTCGTCGGATTCGCGACGTGGCTCGTGATCTTCATCGCGGGCGGTCTTGGAGATTGAGCATAACGCGCAATGCCCGGGGCAGGACTCGAACCTGCATGGGGTTGCCCCCAAGGGATTTTAAGTCCCTTGCGTCTACCAATTTCGCCACCCGGGCCTGTCGAAACTTACCCAGCCTTCTCGACCCTCGCGCCGCCCGACGCCTTCACGGCGGCAATCGCCGGCTCGCGCCCGTAAGCCTTCACGAACGCCCGTTTGATGGCCGCGACGACCTTCTTTTCATCCTTCCCTATCAGCACGATCGCCGCGCCCCCCCAGCCCGCCCCCGTGAGTCGCGCACCGAGCGCCCCCGCGCGTTTGGCGGCGTGGACCACCGTATCCAATTCTGGCGCGCTGCATTCGTACAACCGGCGGCAGGATTCGTGCGACTCGTACATCAGCGCCCCAAACGCCTTGAGTTTACCCCTCGCCAACAGTTGCGCCCCGAACCGCGTCCGCGCCGTTTCACCGACGACGTGCACCGCCCGGGACCGGAGGGGCTCCTTCAACGCCTTCTTGAGGCGCGGCAGCCATTCCGCGGGCCAGCTCGCGAGCCACACCAGCTCGGGGAGCTCGATCTTTAGCCGCTTCGCCGCCGCCTCGCACTCGGCCCGTCGCTCGTTGAACGCGCTCGCCAAGAGATCGTGGCGCACGCCCGTGTCGACGACGAAGAGCCGGCACGCTTTGGGCAGCGGAATCTGCTTGGCCTCGAGCGAGGCACACTCGAGCAGCAGCGCGTGTCCAGGCTTGGCGAGCGCGGCGATCGTTTGATCCATCACGCCGCAGCGAACCCCCACGTGATCTCGCTCGGCGCGGAATGCGACGCCGGCGATCTGGCGCCCCGTCAGCTTGGCGCCCGCCAACTCGGCGAGGGCCTTGGATGCAGAGACGGTCAATGCGGCGGACGACGAGAGCCCGGCGCCGATGGGAACGTCGGACGTCACCGCCACTCGCGCCCCGCCCCCCGACGGCAACGCCTCGGCCGCCCACAACTCGCGCAGCACGCCGGCGAGATAGGCGGCCCACCCCGCCGGCAGCTGGTCCCGCCAGGGGATGCGGACCACTTCGCCGTCGCGGCTCGACACGACTTCCAGGAGACCGTCTTCCGCCGGGCCCACGGCGGCCGTGGTGCGCGCCGCGATGGCGATCGGCAGCACCGGACCACCGTTATAGTCGGTGTGTTCGCCGATCAAATTGACGCGGCCCGGCGCCGACGCGGCGGCGCGGGGAGCCGTACCGAACGTTTTCTTGAAGAGTGCTATCGCGGGTGATGGCATAGGTTTGACAAGCTTCGAGGCCAATGCTACCGTATGCCAGCCGGTTTCACCATCTCCCCTTCGTTCTTTCCGGAGACACACGTATGCGGCTGTTTGCGTTGTTGCTGTGCGCCGGAGTCCCCTCGCTCGTGGCCGCCCAAGGGTTCGGCGTCTACGAGCACAACACCTGCGCCATGGCGCGCGCCGGCGTTGCCGCGGCGAGCCCCTGCGCCGACGGGTCGGCGATCTTCTTCAGCCCGGCGGGCCTCGCGGGCCTCTCCGGGACGCACTTCAGCACCGGCGTCACGCTGATCGGCGCCACGGGCAGCTTTACCGACGACTTCCTCGCCCAAAAGACCGCTCTCGATAACCCGCTGATCCCCGTCCCCAACGCCTATCTGACGCACGCGTTCTCCCCCAAGCTCACGGTGGGGATCGGCGCTTACGCGCCCTACGGTCTCGAGACGAAGTGGCCGACGGCGGGATTCGAGGGACGGTTCGTCGGCTACAACACGGACCTCAAGTCGATCTACATCCAGCCGACGGTGGGCTACCAGGTGCATCCGCGCCTCAAGGTCGGCGTCGGCTTCGCCTTCATCACGAGCCGAGTCGAGCTGCACCAGCGCGCCGATCTGTCGCAGCAGGGCGTGCCAGCGCAGCCGTTCACGTTCGCGGCCCTCGGCATCCCGAATCAAACCGACTTCGCCGACGCCGCGCTCACGGCGACGGGGACTGGGTTCGCGATCAACTTCGGCGGGATCCTCAAGATCAACGACAAGCTGTCGATCGGTGGCCACTGGCTGACGCGCAAGACGATCGCCTACGACGGCGACGTGGTCTTCACCCAGATTCAGACAGGCCTCACGCTCGCCCCGAACAACCCGCTGGCGCTCCCCGGCGGGACGCCGGTGGACGCGCTCGTCGGACCCGAGTTCGGCCCGGGTGGACCGCTGTCGAACGGCAAGGCCAAGACGTCGATTACGATGCCGCCTCAGGGCAGCCTCGGGTTCGCCTACAAGGCGAGCGACAAATTGACGGTGATGGCCGACTACCAGCTGGTCGTCTGGGGCTGGTTCAACTCGCTCACCATCGACTTCGAGAACCCGGCGTCGCCCGACATCACGCTGCATCCGGAAAACAAGGACACACACGGGTTCCGCTTCGGCGGCGAGTATCAGTACTCCTCCAAAATCACGCTGCGCGGCGGCTACTTGTATCATATGGGTTCGTCGCCGGCCACCTTCATCACGCCGCTGCTCCCCGAGGGCGCGCGCAACGAGTTCACGATCGGTGCCGGGATCAACCTGACGCCCAAGCTGCACGCCGATCTCGCGTATCAATACATCAAGCAGAACTCCCGACGCGGCCTCGTCAACGTGCTCGCCGGCAACACCGGCCTCTTCCAGTTCCAGGCGCACCTGTTCGGCGCCGGTCTGGCGTACACCTTCTGAGGGACGCGACCATGACTCGGACGACCAAGCTCTTCGCGGCCGCCGCCCTCGGCATTGTCCTCGGCGCGTCGGCGTGCCAAAACGATCAGCTGTTCCGGCCGGCGAACTTCGTGCCGATCGATCCCCTGTTCGCGCGCTACGTCTCGATGGGGAATTCGATCACGGCAGGGTTCCAATCGGGCGGCATCAATGACAGCACTCAGCTGCAGTCCTATGCCGTGCTGCTCGCGAACCGGATGGGCTCGCCGTTCTTCGAGCCGCTGATGAACCGGCCCGGCTGCCCGGCGCCGTACACGAACGTGTTTACGCAGACGCGCGTCGCCGGTGGACCGACGACCTGCGCCCTGCGGAAGATCCAGGCCGTGCCACCGCCGTACATCAGCAACACGGCGGTCCCCGGGGCCGAAGCGATCGATCCGTACAACAACTTCGACGCCGCCTCGAACGCCAACGCGCTCACGACCTTCTTCCTCGGCGGCATGACCCAGGTCCAGATGATGGAACGGGCCCGGCCGACGTTCGTGACGTTGTGGATCGGCAACAACGACGTGCTCGGCGCGGCGACGAATTCGGCGAACGGCGGCGACAGTGCACTCGTCACTCCCGTCGCCGCGTTCCAGACGCGGTATAGCGCCCTGCTGGACTCGATCGAGGCCGTGAATCCGCAAGGCGTCGTGCTCATCGGTGTTGCGAACGTCACGGCGATCCCATTCTTCTCGCGCGGCTCGACGTATCTCGGCGCCAAGCTGGCGAACCAGTTGCCACCCACGATGACCGTGACGGCGAATTGCGCGCCGCCACGCGGTGACTCTGTGCTCGTGCCCTTCCCCTTCGGCGCGGCCCTCGTGGGCGCGGCCGCGGCGGGTGGCTCCACGACGCTCGACTGCACGGAGATTCAGACGGTGCAGCCAGCGGAGCTCGTCAACCTCGTGTCGACGGTGACCGCCTACAACTCGTACATCGCGAGTCAGGCGACCGCGCGCGGCTGGACGTACTACAATCCCAACACGGCGCTCGATTCGCTGCGCACCGTGGCGACGGCCGTGCGGCCCTTCCCGCTGATCGGGCAGCCGTGCAGCGCGAACCCGTTCGGTACGGCGTTCTCGTGCGACGCGGTGCACCCGAGCGCGGCGACACACAAGCTGATCGCCAACAAGCTGCGGCAGGCGATCAACGCCGCCTACGGGACGGCGATTCCAGCGATCTTCTGACCACGAACCTCCGCCCAGACGAGGGGTAACGGAGCGGCACCCGGCGAACCGCCGGGTGCCGTTCTGCTTAACCCCGGGCTGGCGCCCGGGGTCGGTAAGGCGTTCCAGAGGTCCCATGAGATATGCGCCACTAGTGATCGCGGGGGTCTTGCTAACCCCGGGCGCAAGCCCGGGGATGGCTCAGGCCGTCCCTCGAACGGACAGCCTGCGCGCCGGGGTCCTGCGCGTCACGTTCGAGCCGCGCGTTGAGACATGGAGCTCACAGTACCTGAACGGCCGCCGCTCGCCGCTCGGCGCGCCGTTCAGCGGCGATTCCGCGAACGTGTGGTTTCCCTCGGTCACGCGCCTCGAGCGCGACATCCGCACCGTCACGGGCCTCACGGCCTTCACGGCGACGCTGGGCCACGACCCGCTCGCGATCCGCGCCGAGCGACGTACGACCGCCATCGGGCTCGACTTTGGGATCACGAGCAAGCTTGCGGTATCCGTGATGATGCCGCTGGTGCGGGTGAACGTGCAGGAGACCTACCGCCTGGGTCCCGCGGGGGCGAACCTCGGTGCGATCCTCGCCGGCGATTCGGTTCGTTATCGGACCTTCTTCACGCACTTCGACGGAGCGCTCACCGCGCTTGGTGACAGCATCGCCGCGGGAGCCTACGGCTGCCCCGCGGGACCGGCGTGCGCGCGCGCGCAGGCGCTCCAGGCGCAGGGGCAGGAGCTGCGGGATGCGTTGCATCGCGCGGTGTACGGGACCGTCGACACGGTCGCGCAGTACCTGCCGATCCGCCTGTCCGACGCGGGCCAGAGCATCGCCACGATCGTGTCGGGGATCGGGCGTGCCCTCGCCGACACGTTCGGCATCGCGCAGTTCTCGCGCGACACGTTCCTGCTGCCGTTGACGCCGGCGTCGGGCGCGGGGCTCGACAGCGCGCTGCGCGAACGGACGACTGCGCTCGGCCTCTCGCCCTTCGGGGCAAATACAGCCAGACGGTACCGCTATTTCGCGGGTGACGCGGAGGTGAGCGTACGGTACCGAGTCGTCGGGAACCGGCATTGGGCTGCGGCCGCGGCGCTCCTCGTGCGGCTGCCGACAGGCCATCAGGACTCCCCCAACGACGCATTCGATCTCGCCACCGGCGATCACCAGACCGACCTCGAGCTGCGCGTGGTCCAGGAGATCACGCTGGCGCACCGCTTCTGGCTCAACCTCGCGGTGCGCACCGGACAGCAGCGCCCCGGCAGCCGCGAGCGGCGCGTCGCTCCGTGGGACTCATGGCTCGTGTCGCGCAATGCGCTGTCGCGCCTCGACTGGGATCCCGGAGACTACATGGCGGTGGACTTCGCTCCGCTGCTACGGCTCGGGGACCATCTCGGCGCGGGCCTGACGCTCGGCTATTTCACGAAGGGGCGTGACCGCTACTCGTTCGCGACCGCCGCCGACT
>Ga0070696_100001973_pt1 | contig 13468 bp, 14 predicted proteins | sample KBSK1253metaG_FD_65474 | JGI IMG/M metagenome (GOLD analysis project Ga0070696, IMG submission 65474) | Corn, switchgrass and miscanthus rhizosphere microbial communities from Kellogg Biological Station, Michigan, USA - KBS K1-25-3 metaG | ecosystem: Host-associated > Plants > Roots >... | reverse complement strand
GCGAACGATCCTCCGGCCGCGAACGGTTATGCCGCCCGGAGGGACCTTCCCGCCCTGAAGCGGGTCTCGGCGTCGCCTGAATTACTCACCATCGACTGGGCCGACGGCACCTCGAGCGAATTCGCGAGTCTTTGGCTGCGCGACAATCTGCGCGAAGACCGCGACCCGCACAGCGGGCAGCGGCTCACCGACGTAGCCGATCTACCCGCGGAGCCCAGGATCAGGTCCGCCGTGGACCGGAACGGCGCAATCAGCATCGAATGGGAGCGGGAGCCGCGCCCGGCGACATTCGACCTTCAGTGGCTGGCTGCACATGCACCGACGCATTCTCCTGAGCGTCCAGAGTTCGTCACCAAGCGGTGGCTCGAAGGGGCGGCACTCGATGCTTCGCGCGACTTCGCGTGGGCGGCCTTGTCCGAGGCGCGCAGCAATCGATCGCTGCGCGCGCGATGGCTCACTCGGCTGTTGCAGGATGGCCTTGCGTTCTTGAGCGGCGTGCCGTCGAACGAAGCCGCGATTCTCGACGCCGCCACACTGATGGGGCGGGTCGCAGAAACCAACTACGGGCTGGTGTTCGACGTGCAAGCGGTGGCGCAACCGGAAAATCTGGCCTACTCCGACTTGGGGTTGGGCCTGCACACGGACAACCCCTACCGCGAACCGGTGCCGGGCTTTCAGGCGCTGCATGCGCTGGTCGCATCGCCGGACGGCGGCGAGAGCCTGTTCGCCGACGGCTTCGCGCTCGCCGAGCACCTGCGAACCACCGCCCCCGGCGCCTTCGCGCAGTTGACGCAAGTTCCGGTGCCGTTTCTCTATCGCTCCAAGGACGCGGAACTGTACGCCGAGAGGCCGCTGATCCAGCTGTCCTGCCGCGGCGAAGTGGCCGCGGTGCACTATAACAACCGCTCGATCGCACCGCTGCGGCTCGCAGCCCGCGACACGGCGCCGTTCTATGCGGCGTACCGGCGCTTCGCCGCGCTGCTGCGCGACTCGCGCTTCCATTTGCAATTCAGGCTTCGGGAAGGAGACTTGGTGGTGTTCGACAACCAACGCACTCTGCATGGGCGCACGGCGTTCTCGTCGGCCAAGTTCCCGCGCCATTTGCGCGGCTGCTACTTGACTCGCGACAGCGTGTACTGCGAGGCGGCACTGCTACGGCGTGAACTCGAGGGAGAAGCACGACCGTGAGCAACACGCACACGTCCGCGAAAAGCACCCCCGGGGCTTCGGGCAGCACCCACACGGCCCCGAGCGGCAAGCGCACGCCATCGGAGGTCATGGAGCAGATTCTCGCGGTGTTTCGCGAGCGCGGCTCGGGCGCATACTTCGGCGAAAGCGTCTCGATGACCGAACACGCATTGCAGGCCGCCTATTTTGCGCAGGCCGAATCGGCACCGCCCGAACTCATCGTCGCCGCGCTGCTGCACGACATCGGGCATCTGGTCGCGGACGTTCCCGGCGACATCGCGGACTGGACCGTCGATGCGCACCACGAGGAGATCGGCAGCCGCTGGCTCGCCTCGCGATTCCCCGCCGAGGTGTCGGAACCCGTGCGCCTGCACGTTCCCGCCAAGCGTTTCCTACTGGCCACCGATGTCAAGTATTTCGCCAGACTCAGCCCCGCCTCGGTGCTCACGCTGAAACTGCAGGGCGGCCCGATGGAGGCGCATGAAGTGGCCAAGTTCGAAACCGAGCGCTTCTACAAGGAAGCCGTGCGCGTCCGGCGGTGGGACGATCAGGGCAAGGTGGCGGGGCTGAAGACGCCGGGCCTTCGCGATTATCGCGCGCTGATCGAGGAGCAGGCGTCGCGCGCGTGAGCAGCCCTCTGCACTCGTTCAGCCGGTGCATGGCGCTGCTGTGCTTCTGCGCGGCATCGGCAACGATTGCGCCGGCGCATCTCGATCAGTTCCGTATCCTCAGCATCACCACGCGCAGCGACGCGGTCGTCATTCAATTTGATCTGAGCTCGAGCGCGCCTTAGGCAGTGCGTTACTCTGCGCGCCAGAGTACTTGACGCGGCACAGCGCACTCATTTAAGCTCAGCCGATGCAAAGACCGGACGTGGTGATCCCCATCCAATCGGCCGCGCCCGCGTCCATCGAGAGCCGCGCCCTCGGAACCCTCGCCTACATCCGTGCCTCCATCGAATCCTCGGGGTCGATGGACGTACCCGGCATGGCCGGGATCGTCATGGGCGTGATCGGGCTGCTGGCCGCAATCGCCGTGTCGCTGCCGCGCTTCGCGCCTCACTGGCTCGGTATCTGGCTGGCCGCCGCGGCGGGCGCGCTCATGCTCGGCGGCGCATTGGTGGCGCGTCAAATCGCGGAGCGGGGGCACACGCGCTATTGGGGGCCTGCCAGGAAATTTCTGCTCTGTCTTTGCCCGGCGCTGCTGGCGGGAGCGGTGTTCACGTTCGCCCTGTGGCATGCAGGCGTTACCCACCTCATCCCCGGAATGTGGCTCCTTCTCTATGGCTGTGCGGTACTGGCGGCGGGCACGGTGACCAGCGCCGGGATCATGCGGCTCATCTGCGTCATGGGATGCCTGTTCATTGCCCTGGGATCCGCGACTCTCGCCTCGCCCGCGCGGATGCACACGCTGATGCTGGGCCTGGGGTTCGGCGTCCTGCATATCATCTTCGGCGTCCTGATCGGACGTTCGACCCGTGGCGGGTAAACCCGGCGCCGCCAGGCGCAGCGAAGCCGCCGCTCCTGCTTCGATCAAGGCGGCGCCAAAACCCGTGCCGGTGCCCCGCTCCCCGCTGAAGAGCGAAGAGGCAGGGTTCGATCGGCTGATCTACGAGAGGGTGCGCCTCGGCATCATGAGTGCGCTTGCCATGAACGAGCGCCTGACATTCAACGAACTGAAGTCGCTGTTCGAGGTGAGCGACGGCAATCTGGGCGCACATGCGCGCAAGCTCGAAGAAGCAGGCTACGTGGTGTGCACGAAAACCTTCGAAGCCCGGCGGCCGAAATCCGAATACCGCATCACGCCGGTCGGCAAAAGAGCCCTGTTGAGCTACCTCGAGCACATCGAGGCGGTGATCAAGGCGACGCGGCACGCTTAAAGCCGATGCATGTCGCGATCATCATGGATGGCAACGGACGCTGGGCAACCCAGCGCGGCCTGCCGCGAACCTCGGGCCACATCGAAGGCGCCAAAGCCGTGCGCGCCGCCGTCGAGACGGCGGCCCGATCCGGCGTCGAAACGCTGACCCTGTATGCGTTTTCAGCGGCCAACTGGGCGCGCCCGCCGGCGGAGATCGCGGCGCTGATGCATCTGTTCGCCAAGTATCTGTTTACGGAGACGAGGCGCTGCGTGGAACAGTCGATTCGGATCAACGTCATCGGCCGGCGCGACCGGCTCAGCGAGAACCTGCTTCAGTCCATCGAACAGAGCGAGCGATTGAGCGCCGCGGGTGAACGCATGCACCTGCGCATCGCAGTCGACTATTCGTCCCGCCACAGCATCATCCAAGCTGCGCAGCGCGCCGCTCGCGACGCGGATCTCAGCGCCGAAAGCTTTCGGCGTTTGCTGCAGGAAATCGATCACTCCGCCTCACCGGCGGGCGACGTCGATCTGCTGATTCGCACCGGCAGCGAAAGGCGCCTCAGCGATTTTCTGCTATGGGAGTGTGCATTCGCGGAATTGCACTTCAGCGACTGCCTTTGGCCGGACTTCGACGAGCAGCGCTTTCAAAACGCACTGGACGATTATGGCGGCCGCCAGAGGCGCTTCGGCGGCCTGACCGCCGAGACACGCTAGCCCCGCCGCCGGCGCCAAACGGCCAGCCCCAACAGCAGACCCGCGCCGATGATCACGGGATAATTGCCCAGCCGCGCATAAGGCGTCAGGCCCGTCATCGGCTGCACCTCTGCGCGCAGCACCGCCTCCTGAAACTGCGGCAGCCGCGACACGATTTCACCCCGCGGACCGATCACCGCCGTGATGCCGTCGTTCGCGGCACGCACCAGGTAGCGCCCGGCTTCGAGCGCACGCATGCGCGCAATTTCCAGATGCTGAAACGGCGCCGTGGAATCCCCATACCAGGCATTGTTGGTCACGTTGATCAGCAAGGTCGCCTCGCGCAGCACCCGGAGCTGGCTGCTGCCGAAGGCATCCTCATAACAAATCGTGAGCCCCAGCTTCTGCCCCGCGGCAGTCAAAATCCGCTGATGCTCGCCGCCCGGCGAAATGTCGCTGTACGGCAGGCTCATCAACCGCAGCCAGGTGCGCACGAACGCAGGCACCGGAAAATATTCGCCGAACGGCACCAGGTGCCGCTTGTAATACCAACCGCCGCCCGAATCGCTCAACACGAGCAGTCCGTTGTAAAACCGCTTGGTATCCGCTTCATAGTTCACGAGCCCAATCGCGAATTCAGCACCATGCGCCCGCCCTGACTCCTGCAGTCTCCGCAAATAGTCAGGTATGTTGCTGGCCAGCACCGGCAGCGCAGCTTCAGGCCACACGATGAGGCGCGCCCCCCAGGATTGCGCGGTGAGCTGCGAATATCGCCGCATCGTCGTGTCGCGGTTTCTTTCCTGCCACTTCTCGTCTTGCGAAACGGCGCCCTGCACGGCGGCAACCGCAAGGCGCGGCCCTACGGCGTGCGTCCAATCGTGCCGCGCCAGCAGCGCCGGAATCACGAACAGCATCACGGCAACACCGAGCGCGGCGAGCCGCCGCGGGCGCGGCAACGCCTTGGTCAGCACGACATTCAACGCCACCGACGCCGTGGCGGCGGCCCATGTCAGCCCATAGACGCCGAACAGCGGCGCCCATCCTTTGAGCGGAGAATCGATGAATGCATAGCCGATCGACAGCCATGGGAAGCCGCTCAAGAACCACCCGCGCAGCCATTCGAGCAACACCCAAAGGGCCGGCAGAACCAGCCAGTCGCGCGTCGCGCCGGGCTTGAGCCAGAATCGATTCGCCACGTAGCACAGCACGGCGGCGTAGGCCGACATCAAGGCGATCAGCGCCGCCTGCAATACCATGGTCAGCCAGATCGGCACCAGGCCGAACACGTGAAGGCAGGTGTATAGCCAGTAAGTGCCGAACGTGAACAGTCCGGCGCCGAACGCAGCGCCCGCACCGAAGGCACGGCGCGGCGGCAGGCCCCGGATCAGCGCAAACAGAACCGCCGGCGACAGCACGGCGATCGGCCACAGGCCGAAGGGCGCGAACGCGAGATTCAGGCACGCGCCGGCGGAAAACGCCGCCGCCAGCCGCCACAGGGCATGTACTTGAAACGCGGCGGCGGCGCCGCGCTCGGCGCCGCTCAAGGATTCGACTCGTCGGCGGCGGGCGGCTCAATCTCGGTTGGCGTAATCACACGCAGAAGGTCGATGCGCCGCCGATCGGCGCGCAAGATCCTGAACTCCAGCTCCCCGATTTGAATGGTTTCTCCCCGGCGCGGCAGCCGTCCGAACTCCTGCATCAGCAAGCCGCCGATCGTGTCGTACTCGTCGTCGGAAAACGCCGTGCCGAAGTAGTGATTGAAGTCGGCGATGGGCGTGAGCGCGCGTACCGTAAATTCCTTCGCGCTTTCCTTGCGAATCGTCTGATCTTCCTCGACATCGTGTTCATCGTCGATTTCGCCGACGATTTGCTCGATGACATCCTCGATGGTCACCAAGCCGCACACGCCCCCGTATTCATCGACCACCATGGCGATGTGATTGTGGCTGCGGCGAAATTCCTTCAGCAGCACATTGAGCCGCTTGCTCTCGGGAACGAACACCGCCGTCCGCATGTACTCGCGAATCTCGAAACTCTCGTCCCCCGCGGCTTGCAGCCGCAGCAAATCCTTCGCCAGCAATATGCCGAGAATTTGATCCCGATCTTCGCCGATGACGGGAAACCGCGAATGTCCCGATTCGACCACCATTTCGACCAGTTTATCCGGCGACTCGTCGTGCTCGACGAACACCATCTGCGAGCGCGGCACCATGATGTCGCGCACCTGCATGTCGGCCACCGCCAGCACGCCCTCGAGCATGACCAGCGCATCGCCGTCGAACAGATCGCGCTCGCTTGCCTCGCGCAGATCTTCGATGAGCTCGGCAAGATCGCGCGGCTCGCCCGACATCGACTGCGTAATGCGCTTCAACCAGCGGCCGGTGCCGCCATGATTCTGTTCTGGCATGGGTGTCCTAAGGATACTTGATCAGCGATAGGGGTCCGAAAAGCCAAGCCGATCAAGGATTTGAATCTCCCTGGCGGCCATTTTGCGTGCTTCCGCCGCGTGTTCGTGATCGAAGCCGAGCAGGTGCAGCACTCCATGGACGGTCATGTGCGCCCAATGCGCCTCGATGGTTTTGTGCTGGCTGCGCGCCTCCAGGGCCACCACCGGGGCGCAAATCACGAGTTCGCCGAGAAAGCACCGGCCGTCGGGCGCGATGCCCGGTCCAGCGAACGACAGCACATTGGTCGGCTTGTCCTTGTGCCGGTAATGCGCATTCAAGCTGCGGCTGCGTGCCTTGCCGACGACCCGGACGGAGAGTGCCGCCGGCCGCCGCATGGGGGTGAGCGCCGCAGCGGCCCAAGTGGACAGTTGCCCGAGGCTCGCCACCCAGGGCCTGCGCGCCGCATAACCCACATCGAGTTCGAGCCGCTCCACCGCGTCAGACGCCGTCGCCGGGAGCACTCGATTCGTAGGCTTGGACGATTCTTTGCACCAATGGATGGCGCACCACGTCCCGCGACGTGAACAGGGTGAAGGCGATGCCACGGACCCCACGCAGGATATCGATCACCGTGCGCAGGCCGGATTGCTTGGAATTCGGCAAATCGACCTGCGTGATGTCGCCGGTGACGACCGCCTTGGAACCGAAGCCGATGCGGGTCAGGAGCATTTTCATCTGTTCGTTGGTCGTGTTCTGCGCCTCGTCCAAAATCACGAACGAATCATTCAGCGACCGGCCGCGCATGAAGGCCAGCGGCGCGACCTCGATGACGTTGCGCTCGATCAATTTGGCCACGCGCTCGAAGCCCAGCATCTCGTACAGCGCGTCATACATGGGACGAAGATAGGGATCGACCTTTTGCGAAAGGTCGCCGGGAAGGAAGCCCAGGCGTTCGCCCGCTTCCACCGCCGGGCGCACCAGCACGATGCGCCTGACCTTTTCCGTTTGCAGCGCTTCGACCGCGCAAGCCACGGCAAGATAGGTCTTGCCCGTGCCCGCCGGACCGATTCCGAAAGTCAAATCGTGGGTACGAATATTGCTGAGGTACTCGGTTTGATTCGCGCCGCGGGCGCGCACCGCGCCGCGCGCCGTGCGGACCTTCAATTCGTCCGAGCCTGGGCCGGCCGGTGAGTTCGCATTGGCCGGTGAGTTCGCGTTCCCGTTCGCGTCGGTGCCGTTGCCGTCCATGTCCAGTTCCTGCAGCGCCATGTGCACACGCTCGGAGTCCACCGGCTCGCGCTGCGCACGCGCATACAAGTCCTGCAGCAGCCCCTCCGCGCGCTTGATCGCCGCGCTCGGGCCGATGATCTGAAATCGATTGCCGCGGCGTTTGACTTCCACCCCGAGCCTGGCCTCGATCAGGCGTAAATGCTCATCGAGCGGACCACAGAGTTCGATCAGCCGGACATTGTCCGCCGGATCCAGCAGCACGTCGCGACTGGTGGGCACCGAACTCACGGCGACCTCGAGGGTGATGCCGTGGCAACCGCCCCGGCCGGCCTTCCAGCCGCCGTGCCGGCAGCCTTCTCGGCGGCTGTTTCGGCGGACGTTTCGGCGGACGTTTCGGCGATGAGGCGTCCGCGAAGCGAATTCGGCATGGCCTCGGTGATGATCACGTCCGCAAAGCGGTTGATGAGCGCCATGGGGTTGTCTGGGGGACCATCGAAATTGACCCAGCGATTGTTGTCGGTGCGGCCGGCGAGCTGCGCAGGGTTGCGTTTGGCGGGCCGCTCGACGAGTACCCGTTGCCGGCTGCCGACCATGCGTTGCGAAATGGCGCGCGCCTGCCCGTTCAGGCGCTGTTGCAAGAGTTCCAGCCGCCGCTGCTTGGCCTCGTGCGGCACTTCGTCCCGCAGTGCCGCAGCCGGGGTGCCGGGCCTGCGGCTGTAGAGGAAACTGAACGATTGATCGAAACCCACGTCGGCCACCAGATTCATGGTGGCAACGAAGTCCTCATCCGTCTCGCCGGGGAATCCGACGATGAGGTCGGTCGAGATGCAGATGTCGGGGCGCACCGCGCGCAGTTTGCGAAGCTTTTGCTTGTATTCGAGCACGGTATGGCCGCGCTTCATGGCAGCCAGAATACGGTCCGAGCCGCTCTGCACCGGCAGGTGCAAAAAATTATTGAGCTTGGGTACATTGGCATATGCTTCGATCAAGCTGTCGTTGAAGTCCAATGGGTGCGAGGTCGTGAAGCGAATGCGCTCGATGCCGGCGACGGCGGCCACGAAATGTATCAGGGTGGCAAGATCCGCGAGCGTGCCGTCCGCCATCGGTCCCGCGTAGGCATTCACATTCTGGCCGAGCAGCGTTATTTCGCGCACCCCCTGCCTGGCCAGGTGCTCGACTTCGCCCATGACCTGTTCGAACGGACGGCTGATCTCTTCGCCCCGAGTATAAGGCACGACGCAGAAGCTGCAGTACTTGCTGCAGCCTTCCATGATCGAGACGAATGCGGTCGCGCCCGAGGCACGCGCCTGCGGCAGCCGGTCGAACTTCTCTATCTCGGGAAAGCTGATGTCGATTTGCGAACGGCCCGATTCCTTCAAGTCCTGGATCATTGCCGGCAGGCGATGCAAGGTCTGCGGTCCGAACACCAGATCGACGAACGGCGCACGTGCGGTAATGCCCTCGCCTTCCTGGCTCGCGACGCAGCCGCCCACACCGATGATCACCTGCGGACGCTGCTGCTTGAAGAGCCGCCACTCCCCCAGCAGCGAAAACACCTTTTCCTGGGCCTTTTCGCGGACCGAGCAGGTATTGACCAGCAATACGTCCGCCTGCGCCGGATCATCGGTGAGAGCCATGCCATTGGCGGCTTCCAGCACATCCCGCATCTTGCTGGAATCGTACTCATTCATCTGGCAGCCGAAAGTTTTTATGTACAAAAGGCCGGGCATGGATCGGGCATAGGCTCAGGGGGAAAAGGTCGTTAAGATACTAGGAACCATGGCAATACGCGATGTTCTCAAAATGGGCGATCCGCGCCTCCTGGCGGTAGCGGAACCGGTACGCGAGTTCGGCACGCCCGAACTCGACAGCCTGGTCTCCGATATGCGGGATACCATGCGCGATCTCAATGGAGCAGGGCTCGCTGCACCGCAAATCGGGGTCGGGCTGCGAGTCGTGATCTTCGGCTTCGAGCATAATCCGCGCTATCCGGAGGCGATACCGGTGCCCTTTACGGTGCTGATCAACCCCTTCCTGACGCCGCTGGGCGACGCCCAAGACGAGGATTGGGAGGGATGCCTGTCCGTCCCCGGCCTGCGCGGCCTCGTGCCGCGGTATCGCGATCTGCGCTATACGGGCCTGGATGCCGCAGGGCAGCCCATCGACCGCACGGTCAAGGATTTCCATGCCCGAGTGGTGCAGCACGAAGTCGATCACCTCGACGGCATCCTGTATCCACGGCGCATCCGGGACCTCACCCAGTTCGGCTTCACCGACGCCCTGTTCCCCGGCGAGGATCTGGCAGACGATTGAGGCCGCTCGAGGCTGCCGTGCAGCGACCGTGCACCGCGATAGGGCGATACGGCGATACGGCGTAATTCTTCAGGAAAATGCCGCGGCGACGATGCCGCCAATTCGCGCATGAGCGGCATCGAGCGCATCTGGAGCCGCTCCAGAATCGCTCACATAGGACGCGATCAAGAGCGGCGGGCGGCGTGGCGGCCAGGCAACGGCAATGTCATTGGCGGCGCCACGGGGTCCGGTCCCCCTTTTGTCGCCAATCACCCAAGCCTGGGGCAGGCCGGCACGCAGACGTCGAAGTCCGGATCGGCAGTTCTTCAACCAGCCAATCAGGATTTCACGCGCCTCGGAAGGCAACGCATTGCCGATCAGAATCTTCTGCATGGTCGCAATCATCGCCTCCGGTGTCGTGGTGTCGCGCGGGTCATCCAGCAGATTAGAGTTGAGGCCTCGCTCAACAGAAACGCGCCCGCGGATGCGCTCGCCGCGACTTTGATTCCCGTGCTCAGAAGCTCGCGTCTTCACCCGTGACTCCTTCTTAGCGCCGATAACGCAATGCTTCGACTACTAGCGCGAATGCGGGAGATGATTGGCGACGACTGGGATAATAGAGGTGATACCCCGAAAAGGGCGGACACCAGTCGGCCAAAACACGCACCAGGCGCCCGGCGGAAATGTCAGCCTGCACCTGATCCTCCGGCAGGTAGGCAAGTCCTAGTCCTGCGAGCGCGGCGTTGAGACGCAAAGCAATGTTATTGAAGACGAGTTGCCCCTCGACGTGCACCTTGACCTCGCGCTTATTCTTCTCGAATTCCCAGGTGTAGAGACCGCCGTACGTCGGCAGGCGGAGATTGATGCAGTCGTGAGCGGTCAAGTCACGCGGCGTCTGCGGTCGCTTTCGTCTTTCGATGTAGGATCGGGAGCCCACGACCGCCATTCGAAGGTCAGGTCCGATCCGAACGGCGATCATATCTTTCGCAACCTGCTCGCCCAACCGCACGCCGGCGTCGTAGCGCTCGGCGACGATATCCGTGAGGCCGTAGTCAACGGTGATTTCGACTTTGATGTCGGGATAGGTCGGAAGAATCTTTGCGAAAGCCGGCCAGAGCGTTGCGTTTGCCGCGTGCTCGCCCGCGGTGATACGCACGGTGCCAGCGGGCTTATCCCGAAACTCGCTCAAGGCGGCCACCTCGGCCTCGATCTCCGCGAATCGGGGCCCGACCGACTGATGCAGCCGCTCACCCGCCTGGGTCGGCGCCACGCTTCGGGTCGTGCGCGTCAACAAGCGCAACCCCAAGCGTTCCTCGAGTCCACGGATGGTGTGACTGAGCGCCGATTGAGAAACACCGAGCTTTGCGGCGGCCTTGGTGAAACTGCGTTCGCGCGCAACCGCGACAAACGCCAATAGGTCATTCAAATCGTGCCGCGGCATTGATGAGCCCCACTCATAGACCCATGCGTATTCTGCCATCTAATCGGGGGGCGCTTCACCTGTTAACTTGGCCTCGAAGCGGACAGAGCGGCTCATTCGAGGAGAAGCATGATGCATCGCAAATTGGGTATACGCGGCCCGGCAGTCTCGGCCTTGGGGCTGGGCTGCATGGGATTGAACTACGCCTACGGTCCTGGTCTCGGTAAGCAGGAGGCGATTTCACTGATCCGCGAAGCCTTCGAGAGCGGCGTGAACTTCTTTGACACCGCAGAGGCTTACGGGCCGTTCACCAACGAGGAATTGGTGGGTGAAGCGCTGGCCCCCATCCGCGATCAGGTCGTCATTGCCACGAAGTTCGGCTTCAAGGATGGCGTTGTCAGTTCGGGCCTGGATAGCCGGCCGGAGCGCATCCGCGAAGTCGCCGATGCCTCACTCGAGCGTTTGAAGACCGATCGAATCGATCTTTTTTATCAACACCGCGTCGATCCCAATGTGCCCATGGAGGATGTGGCGGGGACCGTGAAAGAGCTCATTGGCGAGGGCAAGGTCAAACATTTCGGCCTTTCCGAGGCCGGCGTGCAGTCCATCCGGCGTGCGCACGCGGTCCAGCCCGTCACCGCGCTGCAGAGCGAGTATTCACTCTGGTGGCGCGAGCCCGAAAAAGAAATACTGCCGACCTGCGAAGAGTTAGGCATCGGTTTCGTGGCTTTCAGTCCTTTGGGAAAAGGCTTCCTGACCGGCAGGATCGACGAACAAACCGCGTTCGCCAAGGATGACTTTCGCAACATCGTACCGCGCTTCTCGCCCGAAGCGCGTAGGGCCAATCAGGGGTTGGTCGAGCTCTTGGGCTCGATCGCGGAAACGAAGCGCGCGACGCCGGCGCAGCTGGCACTCGCGTGGCTCCTGGCGCAGAAGCCCTGGATTGTGCCGATTCCGGGGACAACGAAGCTCAATCGTCTCAAGGAAAACGTGCGCGCTGCCGCCATCGAACTCAACGCTGAGGACTTGCGCAAGATCGGCGACGTCTTGAGCCGCATCAGCGTCCGAGGCGACCGCTATCCCGCGCACTTGGCGGCGCGCGTCGGTAAATGAGACCAGCAGAGGAAAACGACGTGAACAATGTCATCGTCGTGACCCACATCCTCAATTAACCGTCCTCTATTCACTTTCCGGAGCCAATTCATCATGCGTGCAACCCTGATGTATCGTGCCGGCGATGTTCGAATCGAGAACGTCCCGGACGCGCGTCTCATCGAACCCACTGACGCGCTGATCACCATCACCGCAACCTGCATCTGTGGAAGCGATCTCTGGCCGTACAAGGAGCTTGCGGCCGTCGAATCCGGACGCCCGATGGGCCATGAGGCGATTGGCCGAGTCGAGGCCATCGGCGCTGAAGTGCGCCGAATTAAGGTCGGCGATCTCGTCGTCATGCCATTTGCTTATTCCGATGGCACGTGCGAATTCTGTCACGAGGGTCTCAACACATCCTGCGTACACGGCGGATTTTTCGGGGTCGGGGGCGCCGCCGGCGGCGCTCAGGCGGAAGCTGTTCGGGTTCCGCAGGCAGACGGTACGCTCTTTGCGCTGCCCGTCGCGGCGGACAGTGCCCTGATGCACTCCCTCCTCACTCTGTCGGATGTCATGGGGACCGGGCATCATGCGGCGGTTTCGGCGCGCGTGAGCCAAGGCAAGACGGCCGCCGTGATCGGCGATGGCGCTGTGGGCCTGTGCGGTGTCATTGCCGCGAAGCGGCTGGGTGCCGAACAGATCATCATTCTGGGTCACTATCCCGATCGGATAGCACTGGCGAAGGACTTTGGCGCCACGGATGCCGTCGGCGAGCGGGGCGAGCAAGCCGTCGAGCGCGTGCGCAAACTCACGGGGGGAGCCGGCGTCCATTCCGTACTTGAGTGCGTTGGCACCGAACAATCAATGCTCACAGCAATCGGCGTGGCTCGCCCCGGTGCGGCCATTGGTCGCGTCGGCGTTCCCCACTATGCGGCAATTCCCGCCTCTCAACCGGCGTTCTATAACAACATCAGTGTGAGTGGTGGCCCGGCGCCGGTGCGGGCCTACATCACCGAACTTCTACCCGACATCTTAGAAGGCAAGATCCACCCGGGCCGCGTGTTCGATCGCATCGTAAACCTCGATCAGGTTCCCGACGGCTATCGGGCCATGAATGAGCGCAAATCAATCAAGGTATTGGTAACGCCTTGACTCACGGCACCGGCGCGCACCCTCGGCGCGACAGTGACGTTCGAGCCCGGTGCGCGCACTGCATGGCACACGCACCCGCTCGGCCAGATCTTGATCACTACGGCCGGCTGCGTATCCAGTTTGACAGCGCCGCGGCTCGAACGGCCGTGCT